>C688J18823_10000211_pt1 | contig 32986 bp, 33 predicted proteins | sample HopSoiMetagenom1_FD_18823 | JGI IMG/M metagenome (IMG submission 18823) | reverse complement strand
GCGCGCGCTGCAAGCCGATCCTAACAACGGCGCTTATCTTGATAGCCAGGGATGGGTGGAATATCGACAGGGCAAATTCGACCAGGCGCTACATGATCTGACGCGGGCCGCGGAAAACATGACCAAGGATGATGCGGTCGTGTTTGAGCACATTGGCGATACCTGCTTGAAACTGAACCGGGTGCCGCAGGCGCTCGAAGCATGGCAAAAGGCAGTTGGCTTGGATCCGGCTAACAAAAAGATCGCGGAGAAGATTGAGAACGCGAAAACCAAGATGAGCAAAGGCGATCCGAGAAGGACCAATCCGATGCAGTAGCCTCGTTCGGCGCAAGGCGCGCTGACACCCGGACCGGTATGGCACACTATCCCACACCCTGGCAGCAGAAAACGATGTGGGCTGCCCTAACCGCCCTCTTTATCGCATTTCTGGCGGTCATTATCGCTTCCGTGATCTGGGTCGCGGCGAGCCTCATCAGCTTCCTTCAGCCAATTCTCATCCCGGTCGCGATCGCCGCGATCCTGGCTTATCTCCTCGATCCTCTGGTCACAAAGATGTGCACCACTGGGATGGGACGCACGAAGACGGTGGTGCTGTTGTTCACCACCGCGTTTCTCGCGCTGGCCGCACTTGTGGCGTGGCTGGTGCCGATGATCTCGCTCCAAAGCGCGAACTTCACACGCGACCTTCCGGCTTATACCCAAAAGGCGCGGGATCGGGCAGTGGATCTTATCTATCGCTACGATCGGACATTCGGCGTCCCAGGAGCGACTAAGGGCAAATCAGTGTCGCCGACTAAAAATTTCGTGAATTGGCTGCTCGGCCCCTCGCCCTCTCCGCACGCTTCGCCGGCGGCTCAACCGACTCCACCGCGCGAAGAATCGATTACCGCTGCGCCAAGTCAGCCCACACTGGCAGATCGCCAACGGATTCAGCAATGGGTAGAGAAACAGTTGCCTAACGTCGAGGCTCAGCTGCCTACGCTCACCGCCAGATTTTGGGACGTTCTAAAGAAAAGCATCGGAGGATTCCTCGGCGTCACCGGTTTTCTGCTCAGTTTGGTAATGGTCCCAATTTACCTGTTCTTTTTTCTGAAGGAGCGGCCGCGCATTGAAAAGCGTTGGAAGGATTATTTGCCGCTCCGGGCTTCGCCGTTGAAGGACGAAGTGGCCGAGGTGCTTTCGCAGATCAACAGCTACATCATCGCCTACTTCCGTGGTCAACTGCTGGTGTGCCTGGTGGACGGAATCTTGATCGGCAGCATTTTAACATTGTTCGGGCTGAGTTTTGCGCCGCTGATCGGAGTTCTGGTAGTGGTGTTAACAATGATCCCGTACATCGGCATCGTCATTTGCTGGATCCCGGCGGTGCTAATCGCAGCTGCTCAGTACGGCGATTGGTGGCATCCGTTCTGGGTGACGATCATTTTCGTCGTAGTTCAAAACCTTGAAGGGATGTTTTACGCACCGCGAATTGTCGGAAATTCGGTAGGCCTTCATCCAGTCACAGTCATTGTTTCCATTTTCGTATGGGGTCTCCTGATCGGCGGCTTGCTCGGGCCGATCCTGGCTGTGCCTCTTACCGCGACGCTGAAAGTGCTTCTCGCGCGTTACGTTTGGGGGAAACGTCTTCGAGCCGAAGTCCTGGAGTCGGTGCCCAAAACGACGCGGATAGAAGAGGCAAGAGCAGTGGGCTAAAGGCACGTTGGACATTGCGCTTGCGCTCAGCGCAGAGTTGCATTGTCCGCGCGTGTGAGTAGGGACAGGCGACAATCATGCCCGAGAGAATAAAGCGCGTCCGCCGCCGCAGACGAATCAGCGCATTTCCTGCGGTTGGCTCCATGCGTGTTTTCCGGCACGGCGTGTCCCCCGAACGACTCGCCATTTTTTTAGCAGCGATCGCTCTCGCGGTCGTGATCGCGATTCTGTTCTTCAACTACGGGACGAAGATCTACGCCAGCTGGAACGAAAGCCGCCTGCTGCAGCACGGCAACGCCCTGCTCCAAAAGCACGATTATGTCGGAGCGGCCCAGGCTGGTCAGAAGGTGCTTCAACTTCATCCGGATTCGTTGCCGGCTTTTTACATCCTCGCCGATGCAACGGAGAAACAGAACATGCTCGAAACAGTCGCATGGCGCGCACAGATCGCCCGGATGCGCCCCCACGACCTCGACAGCCAGCTGAATCTTGCGTCCGCAGCATTGCGTTTCGGAGAGCTGGACACCGCGCGCAAAGCCATTGAACAGGTCGCGCCGGAGGATCGAGACAAGGGTACTTACCANGTCGTGGCCGGTTGGTTAGCTCGGGCCCAGGGAGATGAGGCAGGAGTTCTCGAACATTTCGCCGCTGCCGTGAAAAAAGATCCCGGCAACGAGCTTTATCAGTACAACCTGGCGGTACTGGATATCAAATCAGCGGATGCGGCCCGACGTGATGCTGCGCGCAGCACGTTACAAAAGCTCAGCAAGGTGGCGGATTACCGCGCCGGCTCGCTACGCGCTCTGTTGAACGATGCGGTTGATCGAAAAGATCTGGCTGCAGCCGATCAGCTTGCTCAAGACCTGCAAATGTCGCCGCAGGTCACGTTTGCCGACTATCTTCTCTCGCTGAATTTTTATCGGAAACTGGACGAGAAAAAATTCGCAGCGCTACTGGAACGGGTGAAGCCGGTGGCGGCCCGGGATCCGGCAAATCTGGCATCGCTAATCGACTGGATGAACACGAATGGCCTGGCCGGAGAAGTTTTGAAGTGGATCGACAAGCTCAAGCCTGAGCTAACGACTAATCCGCCGCCGTCGGTTTCGGTCGCGGAGTCATTCGCAATCGCGAAGAACTGGTCGCGTCTGAAACGGTGGACCCGGAGCGGATCGTGGGGCAAGGCCGATTATCTTCGTCTCGCTTATCAGGCGTTCGCTGCCAGACAGGTGCGGCAGGCGGGCGCCGAGGCGGAATTCGAATCCCTATGGCGCGCTGCCGAACGCGCGACGGAAGACGATCCGCTGCGCCAGCTGAATCTGGCGCGCCTGGCAACGAAGTGGAATTTGTTAACCGAAGCCGAGCAGCTTTGGCTGCGCGTAACCAAGAACGCACCGTTGCGGAAGGAGGCGCTCGATACGCTGGCCCGTATTTACCGCGCAAATAATGACCTGCCCAATCTGTATCGGACGATGCAAGGGTTGCACGAAATCTCCCCGGGCGATCCGGACACAGCAGCGACTTACGGTCGACTCGCTTTGTTATTGGATCAGAATACTTCTGAAGGCCACCGGGTCGCCAAGGAGGCGTACGATCGCGCGCCTAACAACGTGAACTGCGCAGTCACCTACGCCTTCTCGCTGTATGGACTCGGGCGAACCGCCGCCGGGCTTGATATCATCAAAAAACTGCCGCCGGACCAGGTGCATGATTCACACGCTGCGGCTTTCGTGGCTGTACTCCTGATCGACGAAAACCAGTTTGATGCCGCGAAAGAATTCATCGCCGCCGCCCAACACGGCCCGATTTTCGTCGAAGAGAAAAAGCTCCTTGATGAAGCAGTCCTCAAAATGAGCAGTCCAACGCCGACACCAATTCCTGCTCCCACTATTCCAGCTACCGTTCCGTCAGTTCCAATTCCCCGTATGACCGCCTCTCCCGCTTCGCCTCCCCCGGCGGCGCCCGCCTCTGCGCCACCGCGCGGAGTTCCGCTGCCGACTCCCGACGAGCCCTAATTGTTAACCTCGCTCTGGTCGGGCATGAGGATCTGCAACACCATCGCGGCCAGGTCCTGAGTGGCCGCATCAAGCGCCTCGTTCGCTTTTTTCAACGTCTGCCGATCCTCTGTCGCGAGCGCCGATCGCACCTCGGCAACGCATTGTTCAATTCTGGCGCGATCGTTCGGCAGGATCCGATCGGCTACGATGCCTAACGCTTTCTCCGTTGCCGCAAGCATCTCGTCGGACTTGAGTTTTGTCTCGACCCAGACTCTTTCGTTCACATCTTCGAACGCATGATCCAGCGAATCGGCCAGCATCGCCTCAACCGCCTCGTCTGAAACATCCACCGCGCTCTTCATTTCAATGATCTTCTCTCGCCCCGTTTTCGTATCGCGGGCGAGAACGTGCAGGATACCGTCGGCGTCGATTTCAAATTGAACCCCCACTCGCGGAACTCCCTTCGGCGCTGCGTCGAAATCGATTTCGAACTGTCCCAAAGGCCAGTTGTCCCGCGCCATCTCCCGTTCTCCTTGCAAGACCTTGATGGCCATGGCCCGCTGGTTGTCCACCGCGGTGGTGAACATTTCACCAGCCTTAATCGGAATGGTCGAGTTTCGCGGGATAATGACGTTCATCAGCCCGCCGAAAGTTTCGATACCGAGCGATAGCGGGGTGACGTCGAGCAGCACCATATCGGTCACCGCGCCCCCCAGAATTCCTGCCTGAATGGCGGCACCTAACCCGACGGCTTCATCAGGGTTTTGCGAAGTGTTCGGCTGCCGTCCAAAAATTTCAGTCACAAAGTCCCGCACTACTGGCATCCGCGTTACTCCGCCGACAAGAATGACTTCATCGAGATCGGCTGCGTTGATTTTCGCATCGGCCAATGCGCGACGACAATGGATGCGAGTTTGTTCGACAATTGGACGTGCAATTCGATCGAGATCACTTCGGCCTAACGAGACAGTAAAACTGTGGCGACCGTCGAGAAACGGGATCTCGATTGAGGCTTGCTCTTCGGTGGAAAGCCGATGTTTGGCTGCTACCACTGCCTCGCGAACCTTCGCTTTCGACTCGGGTGACAAGTTCGGCAGATCGAACCGCGGATCGCGGAGAATCGCATTGTCGATGTCGTCACCACCGAGCCTGGTATTACCGTTTGTTGCCAGCACCTCGAATAACCCGTTGTTCAGTTCAAGGATCGACAGGTCGAATGTACCACCGCCGAAATCGTAGACTGCGATTTTCGATTTGGTGGTGGAACGCTTGTCCAACCCATAGGCCAGAGCAGCGGCCGTTGGCTCGTTGATGATTCGCTCAACCTGGAAGCCGGCCATTTCTCCCGCCCTTCGGGTTGCAGTTCGTTGAGCGTCGTTGAAGTATGCCGGCACGCTGATCACTGCTCGAGAAACGCTGCGGCCCAGGGCTGCTTCGGCGTCGCCCTTGAGCTTTCTGAGGACCAGCGCTGAGATTTCCTCCGGCAAGTACTCCCGCGAGCCAACTTTGATCCGGAGCGCTTCACCTCGGCGACCCGAAAGCTTGTAACTAACATCCGAATCGTTAGGCCCAATATCTTCGCGCCGCAGGCCAATGAAACGCTTCACCGAATAAACCGTTGCTTCCGGCTTCACGATTTTCATTCGTGCCGCGGTCTGCCCAACCAGCGGCTCTCCATCCTCCGGCAGGTAAACTACAGACGGGGTCAGACGGTGGCCCTCTCTGTCCGCCAACAAAATCGGGAAACCGGCTTCCATCACACCAATCAACGAATTGGTTGTGCCCAGATCGATCCCCACAATGTCGCTCATGCCGTACTGTAGTAGTCGCGCCAGAAGAAGCGCTACCCGAATTGTTAATCCCGGCTACCGGCTACGCGATCAACGCGTGGGACTGCCATCTCGCGCGATCGCTTCGGTCCAGCGAACGATATCGTCCTTGTTCATTCGGACGCGCTCTTCCAGCCGGGCATCGATAAATCCACGCTGCTGAACATCACGCAAGTACTGTTGGCGGGATATCAGTGTGCCACGACAGATCCGCTCGCTTTCCGATTCCGGAGCGTTAACTACGCGATTTACCAGTTCACTCATCACACCCGTTGGGATGCGGTCGCGCTCCGTCGGAAAAATGTAGCGGAAAAGAATCAAATGACTAAGCAACAGAGGCCAGTCCGGCCCAAATCGGTGCATCAGATGTTGCCAGTCAATCGTGTCAGCGCAGCTCTCGATCAAGTGTGCAACGTCAGCACCGTCGTACCGTTCGCGTTCCATGATGAAAGCCTTCATCCACAGGATTTCTTCCGGAGCGCAAAGCTTTACCGGCATCGCCAACAGCTCGCCGTCACACGCGCGATCAAACCAACTTTGATCGACTTCACAAAGGCCATTGCCGGCGCGGTAAATCAGATCGATCACGTTTTCTCCACAATGTGATTTCGCCAGCCAGTGCGGAAAGGTTCTCTCCCCGCGATAGCCACCTTTCTCCAAGGTGGTTAGTGCTCGCTCGACGTCTTTTGGTTGGAGGAAAATGTCGAAATCTTTCGTGTCGCGAGAAATCCCGGTGTAGCTCCCGAAAGCATACGCACCGCCTACCAGAAACGGAATTTGCGCTTGCTCAAGCAGGCGCATGGATGCGCGATAGAACTTGTCACAATCCCTGAACTCAATCCCCCCTGCTGTCATCCACCTTCATACGGCTGCGATACTCGCTGTGCGTGCATGAAGCTGGGAGCGGGGTCGGACGTCCGGCAAAGACGGTGATTTCGTTTACAATTGGAAGATGGCTGAGAAAAAGGTCCGCATCGCCGCCACTGCGGATGTGCACTACGGAAAACATTCACGTGGCCAGTTGCATGACGTCTTCGCCGAAATTTCACGATCGGCAGATGTTTTTTTATTGTGTGGCGATCTGACGGACTTCGGCCTGGCTGAAGAAGCGGAACAACTCGTTAGTGATCTCCGAGCGGCCGTGCGAATTCCCATCATCGGCGTGCTTGGCAATCATGATTTTGAATCCGGTGAGCAGGAGCTGGTTCTTCAAGTTCTCGATCAAGCTGGCGTGCACATGCTTGATGGCGATGCGATCGAAGTGGAGGGGGTCGGGTTCGCGGGTGTGTGCGGATTCGCCGGCGGCTTCGGCAGAAGAATGCTGAATGCCTGGGGTGAACCGCTAATGAAAAAATTCGTCCAGGAAGCAATCGATCACGCAGTTCGTTTAGAACAGGGTCTGTCAAAGCTACAGACAGACAAAAAGATCGTTGTGCTTCACTATTCACCGATCCGGCAGACCGTCGTCGGTGAGCCCGATGAGATCTTTCCTTTTATGGGCTCGAGCAGACTGGAAGAACCGATCAATCGATTCCGGGTGAATGCGGTTTTTCACGGTCATGCCCATAACGGGACGGCGGACGGCGCTACTGCGACCGGCATTCCGGTGTACAACGTCTCTTCACCGCTGCTGCAAAAAACGGGGAAGCCCTACCGGCTCATTGAGCTGTAGGGCGATGTTGGGTTAATCCTTGTACGGATCGACAATATCGTGGCCGGCCATGGCTACGCCTAACGGTCGGAGGGTGTGTAAAACCCGAATTGTCCCGGCGTGCGCCGCCAGGACTTCCGGCAATCGGCGATAAGCCTGCGGCGCTTCATCCAGATCACCGCCGCGGAGCGTCACGTCGCGATCTTTCAGCCATTGCATCATCTCATCGTGCCTAACGAGACCGTCCTGCCGAATCCGTTTGTTACCAACGCGCACAAATTTTCCTTTTGCCTGGGTACGCGACATGATTCGCCCAGCGCCATGAATGGTCGAAAACAACGCCTGGCGCGACCGCTCTGAATCAACGCCTTCAATGATGACTGCGTCGTCTCCCATGCTGCCGCCCACAAACCCTTTTTGCCCGGGAAATGCGGGAGTCGCGCCCTTCCGCACCACCCAGTATTCCGCGTTTCCGTGTTTTTCGCGCCAGGCGAAATTGTGATGGTTGTGAACTTCCTCGAGAATTGCTGCGCCCAGGATGTTTTGCACCACATGTCGACCAACCGCTTCACGCCCGGCGTATGCATAACGACCCGCGAGATGCATACCCGCTAGATAATCCTGCCCCAATTCTGATCCGTCATCCACTACGGTTGGCGGCACATCCATGCCNTCTTTGCCGCCGGCCGCTTTAAGGAAGTGAGTCGCCGTTTTGTGGCCGAATCCCCGCGATCCGAAGTGGACGCCAACCCAAATCCGGTCCTGCTCGTCGGCAAACAGATCAAGGTAATGGTTACCGCCGCCGACGGTGCCCAACTGGTCGGCAGCGGTTACCTTCAGATCACCGAGCGCTTTGAGCTTCCATGCCGGATCATCGAACAGCTCATGGTCCACTCGCATTTTACTTTTCCGGCCAACTCCAAAGGAGATGTCGCGCACCACGTCATCCATGATCCGGTTGATATCGGATTGAACTTGCTGGCGGCTCGCATCGGTCAGGATGGCCAAATTTCCACAGGCGATATCGAAACCGACGCCGCTGAGTGAGATTTTACTCTCGTACGCGACGACGCCGCCGATCGGCTGCGCGTATCCTTTGTGACCATCGGCGCAAAGCACTCCGCGAGCGCCACCGGCTGCAACACACGTGTGAATCTGTTTGAGTGTGGCCTCGTCATGCTGGCCAAAGATTGTGGTCTGAGACCGTGGCTGCTGTTCCCGCATATTCGTTAAGCTATCGAAAATGCCCGCGCGGTGGGACGCCGGGTTCGAAGGTCTGCGGCTAAACACGCGCTCGCGCGGCTGCGACCTTCCGCCATGATCGTACGTCCGCGGCTGTCTCGGTAGGCGACGGGCAGCCCATTGCCACAATCGATGCAAACGTCACCTTGCGGAACGGCAATTTGATCGCCTGACACAGTCCGCGTCTGGTCACCGCTGGAAGCTGCTTATAGAGCAGGCTCAAGTGCGGATTCTTGATCGGTACAGACCGCGACCCGAGTAGCCTAACGAGATCGTCCAGTCCCTCATCTGGCCGAAATCGGACGATCAGCGTTTGCGTAAACTTCGACGACTCCGAAACATCGGCGACGCGCAGCGTGATTGGGCTAAGCCGAATATCACGCAGCGTCTTTGCGGCAGACACGCTGGAGCTTGCGCTGCACAGGGTCACATGGGGTAGAAACCGCGGAGCATCGAACTCCCTGGCCAGAATACCAATGAATTCGCGAAAGAGTTCTAGCTGTGGTTGCGCCGGAATGAGCCAGTAGATCGTGACTCTTTTCTTCACGTGACTTTGCCGCCCGTCATCCCATGGCAGGGTACCAGAGCAACTTCCCGGTTGTCGATCATAGTGGCAGCGGCTTAATTCGCCTGTGCCGACAAACGTGCTTGGAACTGAATTACAATGTTGCTGCCGCGATCCGATGACCGGTTTCTTTCGCGATGGATATTGTCGCACCGGTCCGGAAGACGTTGGGTTGCATACCGTCTGCGTAAAAGTGACGCGGGAGTTCCTCGATTTCTCGGTGCTCGATGGCAACGATCTGGTTACGCCTCATCCAGAGTGGGGTTTCCCCGGACTCGAACCAGGTGACAAATGGTGCGTGTGCGTGACCCGCTGGAAGGACGCACTTGAACATGACGTGGCTGCGCCCGTCGTGCTGGAGGCGACCCATTCGTCTGCGTTGGAATTCGTTAGTTTGGAACAGTTACAGGCGCACGCCCTAAAATAATCGGCCGCGAGCAGGTCACTGAGGACGCTGCGGTGTTTCGCCCGTGACAACTGGCGCGAAAACAGCTTCCATGCGAAGGCGTGCGAACCCACGCCCAATTTCGGTTAGCTCGCTTGGCGATTGCGATCGCAGCCATTGGGTTCTCCGGCATTGTAGTCTCGGCGTCCCACGCAGCATCAGACCGCGACGACGATGCGGCTATATCGGACAGCGCGCGGCAGATCGTTCCCCTGCAGCCCTTCACGCTTGATCCGGTAGTTGAAAGCCGAAGAGCGATTCGTGTTGCGTATTACGTTCCGCGGCCAATCCCTCACGCTCAACCGACGGAGCGAAGCGACGATGATGGTGCGGATGCCACCTGGAGCTCACGTTCGTCCAGCAACGGACCGACTGTGCCCGGCAGCCGCGCAATGTTGCGCCACGGCGTCGCCTACGCACCGGCCAACGCGCCGCAGCGCGTGAAAGAAGCGATTTGGGCGGTCAACAGCATTCGTCACAAACCATATCACTGGGGCGGCGGCCATGGATCGTTCTACGATTCGGGTTATGATTGTTCGGGTGCCGTTTCGTATGCGCTGCATTTTGCCGGTCTACTCGGGCAACCGTTACCCTCGAGCGATTTCCTTCGTTATGGCGATTACGGTCGCGGCCGATGGATCACAGTTTACTCCCGCCACGGTCACACGTTTGCAATGATTGCCGGGTTGCGGCTCGATACTACCGATTTGGGGCACGGCGGCGACGTCGGGCCGCGCTGGTACACGGAGGGACGCAGCACCTGGGGCTTTAGTGCGCGCCATCCAGCCGGTCTGTAGTTCCCAGAGCTGGGAGTTGCCTTCCGCCGTCTGCAGAACTGCACGGACAATTCATGTTCCCAGTGCGAAACTGTACACGTGCAACTGGCAGAAGTGGTCCACAAGCTAGGTGACGTCACCATCGCGTTGCGCGTGTTCTTCAGCATCTGCCTGATCGCGGTCTTCTTCGCCGGCATTTACGTGGTTCGGCATCGCAAGGAATGGTTCGGACGCGATCCGCATGTGACGAATGACAGCTGGGCCTCGCGGAACTTAAGACTCTGGCAGGTGCTGCTGGTGTGGGTTCTGGCTATGGAGCTTCTGATCGGGATGCTCTTGCGCGTCTGATCCAGCAAGTCAGCGCCACTATTCCTGTGCTCACAAGCACGAGCACGTCCGGTTCAGGCACCGCGATTATGTTATCAATGCCTAACTGTCCGACTACCGCATCGCCGTTGAGATCCAGGGTGGTCGAGGCATTGATGATTCGAAATTCGGCCGGCGCGGTGAAGAATGTCGCAAACGCAGACGGATTGCCCACGGCCGTCATTGCTCCGGCCGTGATCGAAAACACAACATGCTGCCAACCGGAATTCGGTGCCAGCGTGAACGCGGACGTTGTCACGTAGCCGGGCGCGCCTCCGAAAGTTCCCGACTTAAACGCGAGCCGGATCGACAGAGTGACGTTAGAAAAATTATTTAGCTCGAGGTCAATCTCGTTCACCCCGGTGTTAAGGTAGTTCCCGAGCCACTGAGTACGATTGAACACCGTGAGGCGGCCGTTAGTCCCGCTTCCATCGGAGGTGAGTTCCATGAATCGGTCTCCGTTACCGGCCGGACCGCCGGTCGAGATGTTCTGCGGCTGCATGGTCCCGCCATTCATCCAGTTCGCCGTGGTGCCGTCCTGGAAAGTGTCGGCTTGCCCGACGGTGATTGCCGCCAGGTTTCGTAGACCAGCGAAGCAAAACAAGACCGCGCCAAAAACCAGAGGAGAACGAGACAAGATCGATGGCAAATGCATAGGATGTGGTTGCGGATAATGACAACTACCGTCTCGAATTACTAGAATTCATTCGGCAGATTGGGCCGGCGTTGTAAGGCCACATAGGACCAATCCGCTCCCGGTCCTGCTACAACTATCGTTGGCAACAACCACGATTGCAGGCACGGTATCGCCGATTTGAAAGTTCCGTTCAGTCTGTTCCTGGCGCTCCGTTACCTGAAGCCGAAGCGAACGTTTCTGTCCATCATCACGCTGATCTCGGTGATTGGAGTGATGCTCGGGGTGACGGTTCTTATCCTGGTCATTTCGGTAATGACTGGATTCGATCGCGAACTTCGGCAGAAAGTCATCGATTTCGACGCTCACATTCTGGTGAGCACACAGGAGGTCATGACCGACTGGCGTGATCTGACTGTGAAAATTCGGAACACCCCTGGCGTTGTGGCGACCGCTCCGTTCGTGCAAGGCCCGGTGATCGTCGATTTCCAGGGACGGCGGCTGGCACCGTCCATTCGTGGAATCGATCCGGAACAGGAAGAAAAGGTGATTCCGATCCGCAAATTCATCAAAGAAGGGAAAATGGATCTCGACGGTGAAAGCACCATCCTGGGGGTGGAGCTTGCCCGCCAGTTAGGGGCGGGCGTAGGCGACAAGATCACGGTGTATTCGCCGGGGAATCTCGGTCACGTGCTCGATTCGATGAAGCGGCTGGAATCAGCCAAAGGCGAAGACGAGAAAAAGGTAATGGACCAACTGCGCGAGGTCATTCTACCGAAGGAGCTGACGGTTACCGGCATTTACGAAACCGGGCATTACTCTCACGATTCGGGGTATCTGCTGGTTCCACTTTACATCGGCCAAGAGCTGTACGGCCTGGGCGATGCCCTGCACGGAATTCTGGTCAAGACTAACGACCCGTACAACGCCGGAGCAGGTGAAGGACGCGATGATGCAGTTTTTGCAACCGCCGGAGTACGCCCAAACGTGGATCGATATGAACCGGCAATTCTTCGAGGCCGTGCGACTCGAGCGAACAGTAATGTTCTTTTTGCTTTTCTTCATCGTGGTCGTCGCCGCCTTCGGCATCATGAGCACGCTGATCACCACCACAGTTCAGAAGCGGCGGGAGATTGGGATCGTCAAAGCGCTGGGAGCCAACGTCTCGCAGATCGTGTGGGTTTTCCTCGGCCAGGGAACGATCACCGGGTTGTTCGGAACCATAACCGGGCTCGGTCTCGGGATGACGTTGATTCGGTATCGCAACGAGTTCAGTCACTGGCTGGCAACCACACTGCACATTGAGATCTTCCCGCGAGAGGTCTACCAATTCTCTCAGATTCCGGCAGAGGTGGTTCCCAAGGATGTCTGGATCATCTGCATCAGCGCGTTCCTGATTTGTTCGTTAGCCGCGCTGATCCCCGCGTACTTCGCGGCGCGTTTGGATCCGGTAAAGGCGTTACGCTACGAGTAGGCGGTGTAGACCAGCGCAGTTGTAGAGGCGGTTGTGCCAACCGCCTGTCTAGTGGGTTTCGGTGGTTGGCACAACCACCGCTACAGTTGTCCCCGCGATGCGATGAATTTCTCGAGGAGCGCGCGGACATACTGATAGCCTCCCGGCCATTCCGATTCTCGTGGACCCGCGACATTCAGCACTTTTATCTGGTTTTTCCTAACGAACGTCGACACCAATTCGGCGGCTCCATCGGCATCGCTGTTAGTCGCATCAATCAGCAGATGTGGCCGTTGATAATCGATGCAGCATTGCAGGGTGTGTCGAGTTCCGCCGCGGAGCTGGCCCGGGTAAACGATCAGAGTACCGTCGGATTCGATCACGTTGCGGAGCGTGCGTTCGGCAAAACCGCCGGCCGCTAGCTCTTTCACCGGATAGCGATCCGGAATTCGCCCATCCTCATCAAGCCGCCCAGCGGGGCACCAGCCGCCACAGTCTATTCCATGTTCGAGCGCTACATCGAGTGCGGCACGATCAACTCCCGTCTGCCCTCCGGAAATAATCTTCATCTCGCTTAACGACGGTATGCCCTGAGATCGACCCAACCTTCATGCTCATACTCCTGATCCTGATCCTGATCGACTCTTTCATTTCCCCTTCCCCGGTCGCCGCACTAAGGGGCCTCCCACNTTCAGGCCGCCTCAATCGCCGGTTGGCACGATATCGGCGCGTTCCACCATCAGAATNACTGTGCGCTGGGGTGCGCGAGTCCGATGTTGCGTCTGCTTCGGCACGACGAATCCCTGGCGAGGCCCGAGCTCGACCGTGCGGTCTTGCAGATCGACCATCAGTTTGCCATCGATGACGTAGAAGAACTCATCGATATCGCCGTGCTCATGCCAGTGGTACTCGCCCTCAATCACCGCCATGCGGACGACCGACTCGTTCACTTTGCACAAGGTTTGATTGTACCATTTATCAGTGCACGCATCCGCGAGCTTCTGAACGTCAATCAGTTCGAGTGGCTGGTGCAGAATGTTGAGATAGGTCTTGTACGGAAAACTATCTGCAGGTTCAGAATTCATAACAGGTGCGTTTCCAAGAAGAGACTCACTCTTCGCCATCGAAATAATCCGTCTCCTGCGCCTTTATGATCACCTCGTTCGATCCTTCTTTCCAAACCGCAAACTTTCCGCTGTCCGGATAAAAGCAGGAGTCGCCTCGCGGGTTGTCGGCGATCACATAGTAGATGAAATCTTCGTCGCCGGAATTGCGGAGTTCGTGCGCTTCGCCCGGTCCGAAGAAGAACGCGTCGCCTGGGCCTACTTCGGTTAGGCCATTTTTATCGCGGATACTTCCGCGACCGGACATCACCAGGTACAACTCGGACTCGGTGGAATGAGAGTGATACGGGCAGCGGGATTTGCCCTTTGGAACGGTCGTTAGGGTGAGATCGAACGGGTGCCGTTTCATCAAGTCCAATGATTCCGGATCGCGGCCGAGCGCGATCGAGATCTCCCTGAACCGCACCCCAAATTTACCTTTCGGCGAGTGGCGCTCCCGTTCTTTGATGTCTTTAAGATTAACCTTTTGCATGGATCAACGCGGCTTGATGGGAAGCTCGGCCACACTTCCCCAATGCTTCACTGTGGGTTCGGCAAAGGTCCAGTCAACAACGGCGCCAGTCTTCATATCGGTGACACGCTCCATTGTTTTTCGCAGTTTGTTCCCAGCGTCGACCAAATAAATCCTCTCACACCGAACCGGGCCTGTTTCGCCGCACGGACACACACCATTGAATGTCGAGAAATCGTATTGAATCTTTCCGAGGCGGCCGGTCGTTCCGTAATGATATGTCAGGGTTAAAGACCAATCTCCGGACGGAGTAGACCGCTCCCGAATCACCTTCAATCCGCCGTCTGCGAGCCGCTGGCAGGTGTAGAGATCGAAAACATTTTCAGGCCGGTTTTTGTTGAAGGCGGCTAAGTCGCCGCTGTGCCAGCTTTGCCGGTCGAATTTTTCGCCTGTTGAAACCGCATAGTAAAGGGTGTCGGCAGTGGCGACCGACGCGAACAATGTCGCCGCGACAAAAAAGGTAACCTGGCGCGTTACAGATCCCATTTCCTCGGGAACATCTGCTTCAGCGTTTCAACCGGCTCAAACAAGTCCCCCATCTTATCCACCCGAGCCAGCGTTTGCTCGCAGCGAAATCGGAGCAGGTCCGCGTTTTTCTTTTTAAAACAATTCTCAACCTCTTCCCACTTCACCGGTGTAGAGACGGTTGGTTCCTCTTTGGCGCGGAGCGAGTAGACACACACCGTAGTTTTATGTTCGTCGTTCTGGCTCCAGTCCACGAACACCTTTCCTTTCCGCAATGCCTTCGCCATTTTCGACAATACCAAGCCGGAATGTTCGCGTTCCAAATGCTGGGCCAGCGCGAGCGAGAGATCCTTGGTTTGGTCGAATGTGACCGCCGTGTTCAGCGGCACATAAATCTGAAGACCTTTTGAACCGCTGGTTTTGGCAAAACTCTTCAGCTTCATCGCCTGAAGAAGTTCGCGCAGCCAGAGGCCGACCTGACAGCACTGAACGATGTTGGCCGGCGGCCCGGGATCGAGGTCAAACACCATCATGGTCGGGCGAGCGACGTCTTTCTTCCGGGCGAGGGACGTATGCAGCTCCAGATCGGCCAGGTTCGCCGCCCAGACCAGCGTAGGCAAATCCTGAGCGAGACAGAAATCCATCATCCGATTGTTTCCGTGACTCCAAACCTTAGCTGTCTTGACCCAGCTCGGCCGATGACTCGGGCAATTTTTCTCGTAGAAAAACTGTGCTTCGACTCCATTCGGATATCGCTTCATCGTTAGGGGACGATCCCGCAAATGGGGCAGCAGCACCGGCGCGATTCGAATGTAGTAATCGATCACCTGGCCCTTGGTGAATCCGGCCTTCGGGTATAGAACCTTGTTCAGATTCGAAACCGCGAGCTTCTTCCCCTCGACTACCAATTGCGCCTTCTCAGACATCCTATTGCAGGTGTAATTTAGGCAAAGAATCGCTCCGGCGAAAGAATCGGCTGCGGTTTGCAGATCCGCGCCACGCAATGTTCCCAGCTCTCGTGGCCACTGAGGATTTCGATCTCAACTCGCAGGAAATAGATCGGCACCGTCATCTCCGACTCTGAAACGCGGGGCATTCGGACGGCATCCTTTTCAGTCGTAACGATCATTTCGAGGTCGCGGCGCACACAGCGATTAATGAAGCTCAATATTTCAGCGGCGGTGTAACGGTGATGATCAATATAACGCTTGGCGAGATCAACTCGGGCGCCTAGTTGCGCCAAACCATTCTCGAAGCTTTCCGGCGCCGCAATCCCGCAGATCGAGCCGACGAAAGTCTCACGCAAGCGTTCCAAAGGAAGCCGCTCGCCGGTCAGGAGATGTTCCAGGTAAAGCGGACGATGAGCGCACTCAATAATCTCCGCGGTCCGGTTGTAGCGGCGAATGCGTTGAATCAGCTCATCGTTAGACGCACCGGTGCTTTTGGTAATGAAGATGTAGCTGGCCCGCCGCAAATTTCGCGGTGGCTCGCGCAAGGTCCCGCGCGGCAGCAGAAATTCGTTGCCGAACGGCGCCTGCCGATCGACCAGCACCACGTCGAGGCGATGTTTCAGACGCAGATACTGCAAACCGTCGTCCAGTAGCAGCGTATCGACTTTCCAATTCGCAATGGCAAACCGGCCGCATTTGACGCGGTCGGGATCGACCAAAACGATGACGTCCTTCAGATTTCGCGCCAGCATGTAAGGTTCGTCACCGGCGGTTAGGGAATCGAGCAAAAGCGTTTTGCCGTCCGATACGATTCGCGGTGGCCGATTGTCACTATTCCGCCGGAACCGAGCGAACCACCGGCGTTTAGCGGGTTGAGGGACGCTCTTATAGCCGCGACTAAGGATTGCCACCTGCCGTCCCCCAGTTTGGAGGGCACGAGCGAATTTCTCCACGATCGGGGTTTTACCCGTGCCGCCGACGGTCAAATTTCCAATACTGATTACCAGGCAGCCAAGCGTCCGCTCCCGAAAGATTCGCCGACGATACAGCGTGAGCCTCAGCTGAACAAGACGCTCATAGACGAGCGACAGCACATACAGAATCATCCGTAAAAGACCGGCTCGCACACCGTGCCTGCGCTCCAGGATCACATCGATCGCAAACTGCTCGAGATTTTCAATCCTCTGTCCCATTCAAGAATTCGGGTATGTCGGCTTCGCCGAAGCCGTTCCGTACGTGCGCCACGATACCGAAGCGTTCTCCGTTGCGAACAGCGTCTGTTTCACGATTTTTTCTGTATTATCCGTGCACCTTCGTTGTCCGCGAGCAATACGACTGTGCGTGCCAAGATCCCGCGAGCGGCATTCCGCATAGCCGCAGCCACGTGGTTAGGGTGTTCGCGGGTAACGGCCGCAATGGTCGATCCGCTGCCGCTGAGGAAAGCACCAAGGGCACCGGCCCGTTCGGCCGCGCCGATGACCTTATCGAGATATGGAATCAGTTTGGTCCGAAACGGCTGATGCAAATGGTCCGTAAAATTGCCGCGCAACGATTCGTAGTTCCGGCTAACCATCGCGGCGGTGATGGCGCAGGCATTGCCGCAGCTTTCCACGGCTTCAACCCGCGCCAGACGCCGCGGCAGAATCCGTCGTGCCTCGCTGGTCTCCACCTGATGCTCGGGAACTAGAAGAACGAACTTCAACGTGCGCGAAACATCAAACTGCTGCACCATACGCGAACGTGCGACTGTGAAACCTCCGAAACAGGCGGGCGCAGCATTGTCGGGATGACCTTCCAATTCGCCACAGAGACGAAACAGATCGGATGGTTTCAATTGACTGTGACTGATCCGATTCAGCGCGTACAACAAGCCCAGCCTAACGGTTGCACTGCTGCCGAGCCCCCGGCTGCGGGGGACCTTTTCCCTAACCGAGCAGGAGAAACAAAAGCGGCGGTTGCGTATCCGCTTGAAGAAAACCGCAGCTGCTTCGTCGAACACGTCCGGCAATTCGCCTTGTTTTGCCGTGCGTTCCACTCGAATAACGTTGTACAGGCGCACCGCCAGCCCAAGACAATCAAATCCAGGTCCCAAATTCGAGAGACTCGCTGGAACGCGAACGATAACTGCTGACATAAACGGAATGAATGTTGTCCGCCATAGCACACTGGAGCGAGGGGAAAGTGCAATCGCACATCAGGGGCAATCGCCATCCGCGCGCCCTCGTCGCACCGCCATCGACTCAAAGCCGGGGGTTAAACAAAACTCCGAATGGATCAGCGCGAAGGTGCTGGACAAGCTAACCGGAGAAGGGACGGATGCTCATCGTCTGTGCACGATCGACGATGGCTGGGTGGAACGGTTCGGCCGTGAGACGCTGATATCATTTAAAAACACGGCCGCGCGGGATCGGCTGATCCTGGAGCTTTATTTCTGGCGAACCGCGGTTGGCGCGGACGTAGCGCGCGTTTTCGGCCGTTTTCTGCCGAAGAAGAACGAGGAGCGCGAGAAGCCACAGCTCCTGTTCGGCGACAGCGAGCAGAACCTCCAGACCATCGCCACAGAACATTCGTTGAAGTACAAAATCGATTTCGATTCCGGCTACTCCGTCGGCTTGTTCGTCGATCAAAGAGAGAACCGTCGGTATGTTCGGCAATCAAAACCGAAACGGCTGCTGAACTGTTTCGCCTACACCTGCTCCTTCTCAGTGGCCGCGGCTTCGGTTGGTAGTCAAACGGTGAACATCGATCTGTCGAAGAAGTCGCTCGAGCGCGGCCGCGAGAATTTCGCACTAAACAGTCTGCCAACGACCGATCACAAGTTTATCAGCGATGACGTGCTGGCGGTACTGCCCCGACTGGCCCGCAAAGGCGAAAAGTTCGACATGATCGTCCTCGATCCGCCGACGTTCTCGCGGTCTCACCGCGGGAAAACTTTTCACGTAGAAAGCGATTTTGAGGAACTCCTCGGCCATGCTTTGCCGCTGGTCGCCCGCGACGGCTGCATTCTGCTTTCCACCAACTGCTCGACCCTTCGCGACAAAGGCCTCGAAGTAATGGCCCGCTATTGCCTCAAAGTAGCGCGGCGGGCCGGAGAATTTCATCGCACGCCTCCCCTCCCCGATTTCCCGCCAAACGCCGGCGCCAGTACGATCTGGCTATGCTTGCGTTGACCATTTCACACGCAGGCGGTGACTTTGATGCGAATCAGTTAACGATGGCAAACTCAAGCTCAGAAACAGATCAGGATATTGTTGTTCGTGGCGTCCGTTACACCAAGGAACACGTCGAGGATTTTGTGGGCCAGGCCGAAGAATATGTCCGGGAGAACCCCGGTCAGGCGCTCTTGTATGCGTTCGTCGCGGGGTATGTTCTCAACCGATTGCCGGTTGGAGCGATACTCCGGGGTCTGATAAAGACCTCATTCCTCGCCTTGCGACCGACGATGTTCGTATACGGTGCGAGCCGGCTGTATCAGGCCTCGCAGCAGGAATAAAGCGGAGCCGCAGTTAGTGTGACCCCGGTGAGTGGCGCGGTGCCAGACCCGCTAACCGTCGAGGGTAAATCCGACCTTCAGCGTCACCTGCCAGTGGTTCACCCGGCCGTCTTCGATGTGGCCGCGTGTCTCCACCACTTCGAACCAGCGCATGTTGCGAATCGTCTGGCTGGCGCGAGAAAGCGCATTCTCTACGGCCGCCTGGATGCCATTCGGCGAAGAACCAACGAGCTCGATCTTCTTGTAAATGTGTTCAGACATGACGGTATTGTCTGATCAGCGAGGCAGCACACAACAGAAAACCACCGCGACGGAACACTTGCCAAGTTTCCGTTGAGCCGGACATGAGGGATTGCTAGCGTCAAGCCTACCCGTCATGGCCGAATCCAACATCGAATCGCACCTCGTCGAAAAGCGCGTCTTCAAGCCTTCAAAAGACTTCTCGAAAAATTCGCGCATCAACAGCTTCGCCCAGTACCAGAAGCTGTATCGAGAATCGATCCGTCAGCCCGACAAATTTTGGACTCGTGAAGCTCGCGAACTGACCTGGCGCGCTCCGTGGAAAACGGCACTCAAATGGAAGCCGCCATTCGCGCAGTGGTTCGTCGGCGGCAAATTGAACGTGTCGGAGAACTGCCTGGATCGGCACCTGCAAACGCATCGTCGCAACAAGGCGGCGATAATTTGGGAAGGCGAGCCCGGTGAAAATCGCACGCTTACCTATCAGCAGCTTCATCATCAAGTCTGCCGGTTTGCCAACGTGTTGAAACGGAACCGCATCAAGAAAGGCGATCGCGTCATCATTTATTTGCCGACCATTCCGGAAGCGGCCATCGCGATGCTGGCATGCGCCCGAATCGGAGCGGTTCATTCAGTGGTGTTCGGCGGTTTCAGCGCCGACTCCATCCGCGACCGCATTGCAGACAGCGGCGCCACTGCCGTGATCACCGCCGACGGCAGCTACCGTCGGGGCGGAATCGTGCCCTTGAAACAAAATGTCGACGATGCGTTGCGCGGTTCGCACACAATCAAACGAGTCATCGTGTTTCGCCGGACCGGGCACGACGTTCACATCGAAGAAAAGCGCGACGTCTGGTGGCATCGCGAGATGGAATATGTCGACGCCAACTGCCCGGCCGTTGCGCTGGATAGCGAGCATCCGCTCTACATTCTTTACACCAGTGGATCGACGGGCAAGCCGAAGGGCATTCTGCACACGACCGGGGGTTACCTGGTTGGGATTTATTCGACGACCAAGTACGTCTTCGATCTACGTGAAGACGACATCTACTGGTGCACCGCTGATGTCGGCTGGGTAACCGGACATAGTTATGTCGTCTACGGTCCGCTCGCCAATGGCGCCACTACGTTTATGTATGAGGGCGCGCCTAACTGGCCGGAGCCGGACCGGTTCTGGAAGCTCATTGAAGATCACCGGATCAACATCCTCTACACCGCGCCGACGGCGATCCGCGCGTTTATCCGCTGGGGCGACGAATGGGTGAAGAAACACGATCTTTCGTCTCTGCGTCTGCTTGGATCTGTCGGAGAGCCGATCAATCCCGAGGCCTGGATGTGGTATCAGCGGGTGATTGGCGGCAACCGGTGCCCGATCGTCGACACATGGTGGCAAACAGAGACCGGCGCGATTATGATCACGCCGTTGCCAGGGGCGACGCCGACGAAGCCAGGTAGCGCGACCCTGCCGTTTTTCGGGGTCGACGCGGCCGTGGTTGATCCGACTGGAAAAGAAGTCGCGCCTAACGTTGGCGGAAAGCTGATCATTCGACGGCCCTGGCCATCGATGTTGCGCACCATTTACGGAGACAAGGATCGCTACAAAAAACAGTACTGGAGCGAATTCCCCGGACATTACCTAACCGGCGATGGCGCGCGGAGAGACAAGGATGGATACTTCTGGATCGTCGGACGCATTGACGATGTTCTGAACGTCGCCGGCCACAGGCTTGGAACGTCGGAGATCGAAAGCGCTCTGGTTAGCAATGCCAACGTCGCCGAAGCCGCCGTGGTTGGACGTCCAGATGAATTGAAGGGTCAGGGAGTCGTCGCGTTTGTGACTTTGAAGAGCCGGGTGAACCCCACCAGCGCGCTGAAAGAGGAACTGCGAGACCACGTGGCGAAACACATTGGTGCCATCGCCCGGCCGGACGAGGTCAGGTTCGCCGAAGCATTGCCGAAGACGCGGAGCGGCAAAATCATGCGACGGCTGCTAAAAGAAATCGCGACCGGAGCCAAGGTGACCGGAGACACGACGACCCTGGAAGACTTTAGCGTTCTTACAAAGTTGGCTTCGACGGAGGAGTAACCATCACGGCGCCAACGGTGTAAGACCTCGCCTTGCACCCAATTTGCAACCGCCGCACGGCTTTTGCTTTGCCGGTCACCTCAGATAACGTTTTCCCGTGAGCTTCATTCGAACCGGACTCCGCGAGCTTGGGCTGAAAGTGCGTCGGCAAAAGACGCGCATCGCCTTGCGGCACGAGAAGCGGCTCCTTCAGAAAAGCGAGATTAGTCTCGGCCGCGAAGGAACCGCGCAAGCCGCGAATTTTCCGGAGCTGCGAAACGAGATTGTTGCCCTGAAGAAGCTGGAACAGGAACAGAAAGAAGTTGCGATCCGGATTTCGCAGATCGAAGGGGCGATCAAGAAAATTCAGTCCGAACGGGAGCAGAATCTTCGCGAACAAAACGAAGCAGTCGCCAGACTGGAGACAGAAAAGAAGCCGATCCTGGAACGGCACCATCAAGCGAAGCATTCAGCCGATATCTGCGAACGCGAATTGGGTGCGGTGGACCGTCGTATTCAGGAAAACGAAGAAGCTGATCGCACGCTGTTGAAGGAGATCGGCGCACTCGAAGCAATGGAACCGCCGCCGACAGATCGCGAACACAAAGCAGCGGCGTTAGGCGCACGCCGCGCACGTTTGCCCGATGAGCGAGCGGAACTCGTTAGGGCTCGCCTCGGCAGCTCCGATGCTTGCCAGACCGCAAAGGAAAAATTGAAAGCTGCCGAAGCTGAACTGAGCGCGATTGAAAAGACGATCGAACGAGTCCGTGCCGAGTTCGAAGCCAGAGACAAATCGTTTGCCGAAAATATTAAGACTCAACAGGAATCGATTCGCGAGGCGCGAGCTCATCATCAAGTGGTCGAAGAACGCAAAAATCCAGCCTACCTGAACATTGGACGCCATCTCGCGTCGCAGGCCATCGCTCCACCGAATGCACCGCATTTGTTGACCGATGTGCAACGTCGTCGCGGCGCGGTCGACCGGCACATGCAGCACACCCAGGAACTGGCAACACTTTCCAGTCAGATCGATAAACAGGAGCTGCGGAAGTTTTACTTCAGCGTGTTTTCCGTGCTCGGTCTTCTCGCCATCATTCTGCCGTTAGTCCTCAGCTCACCACGGCGGCGTGAATGGCTGCCTCAGGAGGCGGAGGCAGTCCTTTCTCTGAATGTTGAACAGTTCGAGCGCAATGACCTTCCGAAACGCTGGCGCAAAGACCAGCCGGAAGTGTGGACCACGGTCTGGAACGGCCTGATCGGTGGGGCTGTTCGCACTCCAGTCATCAATCTCAGTCGAGATGCTACCCGGGTGACACGAGCGATTAATGACACCGATGAGGGTAAACGGCGCGAATTCACACTGGTTCAAACCCGAGGCGATGTGACCCCGGTGATTCGCACGATCGCGGAAGACAAATCAGTTGATCGCCGCACCGTCGCCGGGCTCGCAACCTGGCAGAAAGGAGACGTCACCATCGCGCGCGTGGGTCCTACCACGCTCGCTATCGGCACCGCCAGCGATGTCGATACTCTGATAGAAGTTCGTCTGGGAATGCAGCGCGATCTGAAGCTGACCGGTTCGCCATTCGAACGGTTTGAAGCCTTCGATAAAGACAATGCAGTGCGGTTGTTGTCCCGCGATCCTTCCGATTTGTCGCGGGTTTTTCATCCACTTTTTATTCCCGAACTGTTGGATGGTTCGCAATTGATCGGCCTGGTGCTCGGATTGGAAAATCCTGTTCGCGCGCGGCTGCTGATCAAGACGCCGACACCGGAGCGCGCAGAACAGATGGCTGCCGCCATTAAGCAGGACCCTTCGCATTGGCTGCACCTGCCAGACTCGGATCTGCTGTTGTTCAGCGATAATCCCTCGGTCTCGAAGCAGGACTCCTCGATCGAAATTAACTTCACGGTCCCGGAAAACAGCGCCCGGCTTTTATTGCAACGCCTCGCTCGCAGTGACACCGCCCCGGTGGTTGCGTCTCAGCCTAGCGAGGCGCAATGACGATCCGCGGCGCCGCGGTCACTGCAATCGTACTTCTTGTCGGTCACACGAGTGCCTTTCCCGCCGAAACCACGATTCCACTCGCTGACATCAAATCCGCTGATTCAAGCATCGTTATCGGATTGCGCTATGCCACCTCGAAGAATATCGCCGGGCGCCCGCTCTACCCGCGCAAGATGCGAGCGATGGTTAGGCCGGAACTTATATCGCGCCTGGTAGCGGCACAACAATTTCTGCGGCAGTACAACTATCGATTGAAGATTTGGGATGCCTATCGTCCTCCTGCTGCCCAAAATGAACTGTGGCGCGCGATTCAAAATGACGACTATGTCGCCAATCCTGAATTAGGCGCGGGATCCTTACACAGCTGGGGCGTGGCCGTAGACTGCACGCTGACCGATCTTCATAACCGCGAGGTTGCTATGCCCACTGATTTTGATGACTTCACTCCGGCGGCCATGGCACGCTACGTTGGTCCCGATCCGCGGATCCGAACGAGGTTGCAACTGCTTCAAGTGGCGATGGCCGGGTCCGGATTCTATGCCTACCGCCATGAATGGTGGCACTTCACCGCGAAAAACTGGGCGAAATATCTGCCGTCGGAAGAAGTAGGCCGCTTCACCCGAATTTACGGCAGCCCTTCGGAGCAAAACATGTGATTGCGGCATACCTGCAGGATCTGCGGCGGCCGGAGTATGTTCACGTTCTCTTGAATCCGGTGCCGGTCTACGGCCTAGCCATGGGATTGATCGCGACCGTGATTGCGCTGGTGCTCCGCAACAAGCGCGCATATGTCGTCGGACTTGGTCTAATCTTCATCGCCACGGCAAGCGCATGGCCGGTGTACGAACTGGGTGAGAAATCGGCGGATCCGGTGTTAGCGATGGCGGATGACGATGGCCGCGCCTGGTTAAAAGCTCATGAACACCGGGCCGAGAAGCTGATTCCCTTGTTTTATGTCCTGGCGATCCTCAGCGCGATCGCCATCGTCGCTCCGGTGAAATTTCCCCGTACCTCGTTGCCGCTTACCCTCGCGACCGTGATTCTGGGGTTGGCGGTGTTCGCCGCCGGGGCTTATATCGCCCAGGCAGGCGGTAAGATCCGCCACCGGGAATTCCGTACTACACCGCCGCCAGCGACGCCTAACGACGATTCAGAGTAGCGGTTCGAGGACCGGTGATATGGCCAGCAGCGGGCCGGATTATAGCTGTGCTTGTGTTCCGCCTCCCGGTGTGGTCAAACAGGCGATCGCCGAGCCAGCGACTCTAGCCCGTCAGTGATGAATCCCGACGCCAACGCAAACGCACTTTCGCGTTCCGAAAGCGAGGTCAAGAGCCATAGCGTCAGCCTCCACAAACCGCTGCGTCTGCGCGATCTCGTGCTTATGCAGATCCTGTTCGTCGTGGGATCGGCGTGGGTCGGAACCGCGGCCAAGCTCGGTCAATCACACCTGTTCTTCTGGCTGCTGGCGATCCTGTTGTTCTACATTCCGCAGGCTGTTGTCGTCATTTACCTGAATGGCAAAATGCCGCTCGAGGGCGGCCTCTATCAATGGGCCAAGCTCGGGTTCAACGAGTTTGCCGGCTTCATGGTGGCTTGGAACCTTTGGCTGCTTTCCATCACCGTGATCGCGCTGGGCGGAATGTTTGTGACTACAAACATTTCCTACGCGATCGGCGCTCATGCTGCATGGCTGCCCAACAGCAAGTTGGCTGTTTCGCTGATTAGTTGCGTGATGGTGTCCGGGCTCGCGTGGATAGCCGTTCGCGGACTATCGCTCGGAAAGTGGGTTCATAATATTGGCGGGGGCGCGATGCTCCTGGCATATGGCGCGTTGATCATCCTGCCGTTCGTTAGTCTCGCTCGCGGCGACTTAAAATCGTATCATCCGTTTCAGTTCGCCGCGCCTGCAGTTTCCCTTTTCTATTGCCTGAACATCTTCAGCAAACTGGCGGTGGGTGCTCTAAGCGGATTCGAATACGTCGCCATCTTCGCGGGCGAAACTCGGTCGCCCGGCAGGGATATCGGCAGATCGGTAATGATCGCGTCACCGGTAATCGCTATGCTGTTCATCCTCGGCACTGGCTCGGTGCTGGCCTTCATCGGCGACAAACCCATCGACCTGATTGGACCAGTTCCACAGACGCTGCGGTTAGGGATGCAGTTCTTTCCATTCGCCGGCGCGGTTGCTTCGGCCGGGATTATCATGATGACGGTCCGTTCCGTTTCTGCCACCAGCGTTCACCTGAGCGGCAGTTCCCGTCTACCGATGGTCGCCGGCTGGGACAATCTTCTTCCGGTCTGGTTCTCGCGTTTGCATCCGCGATTCAAAACGCCGACCAACTCGATCCTGTTCGTTAGTGCAATCACCGTCAGCATCGCCGTTGCCAGCCAGATCGGCGCTGGAATCCAGGAAGCATTCCAACTGGTAGATAACGCAGCGAACGTGTTCTACGGAATTGTCTATGCTGTCCTGTTTGCAATTCCGATGGTCGGCGCCGCCTCAATCCGAACGGCAGCGCCCATCTGGCTGCGGGTTGCCGCCTTCTGCGGATTCGGCGTATCACTGCTCTCGATCTTCTTCACCATCTACCCAATCATCGACGTCCCAAATCCGTTAGTCTTTGGAGCTAAGATTGCTACCGCGACCATTATTGCGAACGCCATCGGCATTGCTATTTTCGCTGCCGCTTCACGCCCGCGCTAACGCCCGCACCTTGGCGGTCGTTAGATTTGCCCTGAATGATCAGCCGCAACTTTCCCTGACCCAACCGAGGTATTCAGGTAGCCCGTTGCTCAACGGGAAGGCAATAATCTCGGGGACATCGTACGGATGTAACGCACGAAGTTTCGCCTCGAAATCGCCGTACCGCTCAGCCGCCAATTTAAAGACAACAAGAACTTCTTCAGCCGATTCGACTTTGCCCTCCCATCGGTAAATGGAGCGGACGTTGGAAAAAATGTTGCCGCAAGCGACTAATCGCGCGTTGACTAGCTCGGTCACGATACGTGCAGCCACGTCGGCATCCGGCATCGTGCAAAATGCCACCAGCACGTCCGCTGCCATTGTTAGGCGCCAGTGAATTCCAGATCTGCCCGAGCGACAGACTGGTTGTGGCTTAGATCGGAATGCCCGATCGCCTTTGAACGACAGATCCAGCCACCGCCCAGCACTACATCGTCGTTATAAACCACTGCGGCCTGCCCGGGAGTGACCGCTCGCTGTGGCTCATGCAGGACGATGCGCGCTTGATTATCCTCCAGCGGGATCAATGTTGCGCCGGTTCCAACATGGCTGTAACGGATCTTCACCGTCACATTCGGACCTGCTTCGCCTAACGGCGCAATCCAGTTACACCGATCAATTACGAACTCGCTGCACAACAAATCGTCGGCGTCTCCCACAATCACCCGGTTTGTCTGCGGATCGAGGTCCACCACGTAAAGCGGTTTCGGAGAGCCTCCGGGCAAACCTTTGCGCTGCCCGATGGTGAATAGCTCGATGCCCTCGTGTTCCCCCAGAAACGTTCCGCTGATATCATAGATGCCGCCACGATGAAACTCTGACTCTCCCATGTGCGATCGGAGGAACGCCTTGTAATCGTTGCCCGGTACAAAACAAATCTCCTGACTATCCACTTTGTCGGCAACCTTCAGGCCGAGCGTCCGGGCGATCCGGCGGATCTCCGGCTTCGACATCGTTCCCAGAGGCGTTAACGCACGCTGCAGTTGGATCTGTCGCAAACTAAACAAGAAATAAGACTGATCCTTACGAGAATCGATTCCCTTTCGGAGAATGGCTCGACCACTCGGCTCCCGCTCAATGATGGCGTAATGACCAGTGCCAATGAAATCGCAGCCGAGTGCTTCCGCTTTGTTCCACAGGTTGCCGAACTTCAGCTTTTCATTGCACATCACACACGGATTCGGTGTCCGCCCAGCCTGATATTCGCTGGCGAAATAATCGATGACCGTTCGTTCGAACTCGTCGGCTTCGTCCACGACGTAATGCGGAATGCCAAGCGAATGTGCAACTGCCCGCGCATCGGCCACAGCTTGCGGCCCACAGCACTTGTCTTCAGCTCTCGAAATACAATCCTGCGGCCACACTTTCATGGTTACGCCCACTACGTCGTAGCCTTGCTCGCGCAGCAAATATCCGGTGACGCTGGAGTCGACTCCACCGCTCATTCCAAGAAGTACTCGTTGCTTTTTCATGCGAATCAGAAAGGTCGTTGAATCGGCACATCAGTCAACGCCGCGCTGCATAGGACCTACGACTCTAGAGGGTCTATTTTCGCTTAACCGGCCGGCTAACAAACCGGCTACCTTCGAGCGTAAACCGCCATGGAAAATGCGCCGAGCGGGTGATGCCGATCCGCTCGTCTGCAACCACCTCCACCTTGTCTGTCCGAGGCAGAAAGCAGTGCTTCGGGTCTGAGCAAAGATCGATCTCATGATGGTGACCGGTGATGTTCAACGCCTGAGTCAGCTTCCCCGGTCCGGAGCAAAGTTTGTGGAGATCATGAACCCCTCTCCTGCGCCGCATGACACTGATGCCCTCCACCGGTTCAATCGCGCGAATCAGCACAAACCCATCGGCTATCCCGCCTTTCACCAGCACGTTCAACATCCAATGCACCCCGTAATTGAAATAAACGTATGCTGCGCCGGCGCGATTTCGGGAAATAAACGCGCGGGTACTTGGACGGGTGAACGTGTGCGCAGCTTCGTCGTTCTCCGCGAGATACGCCTCCGTTTCAACGATGATCCCGGAACAACGGCCCCAAACAAGCGTAGTACCGATGAGCCCTGGCGCGCAGACTAACGGATCGCTTCGAAAAAAATCGGACCGGACCAATTCTGAATAGCCCTAATCGTCGGCCTATTGCGGCTCCGGATAAAACAGCGGCAGGGTGACTTCGCAATCAACCGGTTTTCCGTCGCGAAACGCCGGGATAAACTTCGCCCCGTCGAGATCGACCAGTCCTTGCGCACCGAACCCAACCAATGGTGGATGTTCGCCGATCACGCCCATCCATTCCAGGTCACCCTTCGCATTTACTTTCACACGAATATCGGCGATGCCGCTTACTGGAACCTGCGCCGCCGCCGCCGGTGGATAATGCAATCCCGCAAATTTCGATTCTCCGCCAAAAATCGGCTGCGGCCCAACGAAATTGCTCTCCTTCTGCAATTCAGGGTATTCCTGGTTCGAGAAAATCCGCAGGCGCGGCTTCCCCTGGACGACCACAAAACTGAGCGTGCCGTAATACACCGCATCGACGAGTTGGTGGTTGTAAACCGCGGGTGCAAAGGTCGCGTCCACGAGTCTGCGCTTAAGCTCCTTCTGGAGCTCATCTGAGTTCGGCGACGGCCGGTAAACCGCGGTTTCCAGCATCTTGCCTGTTTTCTCCACGAGACACGTGAACATCACCAAGCCGTCCTTTTGGCCAGCCTTTATCAGTGCGGCCGTGTCGATCCTATTGATTAACGAATTTGGGCCGGTGCCGAGAACGACGGGCCGGAAGTCCGGATTGTTGACCGGCGCGGTTTGACCCTGCGCAGCGGGCGGCGGAGACGGTGAGCGCCCCTTGGCCGCTGGATTCGCGCTTTTTACGTCTATCGTTTGGCTAAACAGCGAGAAGGGCCAAACCAGTACAGTGACCGCGAGGAAAGCCGAGAGACGCATGGGCGAATAGGCAACCGAAATGCGGTCCCTTTGCAAGGGCAATCTAGCTCAGGCGGCCGCCGGCAGAGGGCTGTTCCAGACTTCGCGCCCGATCTTTCCGTGGCGGCGGAATAGCTCGATCAGCGCATCGCGGGTCTGGACTTCGTGAAATACACAGCGCGCTTCGGGACGCTCCAGCATATCGCGCAACTTCATAAACCGATGCCCCGCGCTGCGGGAATCGAACGTGTTTAATGCGATTGTGTATCTGGCGCCCCGCGTCCGAACCGAAGCGCTTTTCGGTGCCGCTGAGATCACTTTCCGATGCCTGCCGCTACCGCTCGTCCGGACCTCGAAACCGATGAGGCTGCGCGGCTCCTGCGCGGCATACATTTCCTCCATAATCGCTCGCAGCTCTTCTTCGCCCAGCTCAGCCGTGACCAGATAATTTTCGTACGGCAAAATGTTCCAGATATCGGCAACTGTTTTCGGACCCGGCGGAATATCGCGAGTCGTGTCGAACAAGCCGTGGAATACGCCATCGATCGCCATTCCACGCTCGGTTAGTGCTTCGCGAATGGCTGTGCCGATCAGCATCTCCGCCTCGCTTGGCAGATTCGCCGTCGCTTTAACTCGGAGAGGGTGGAGCAGTTCTCCGACGGGTTCGGCGAGCGCAGCATCCGAAATCTCGAGATGTGGCTTCGCCCGGGATAACACCACATGATTGAGGTGAACTCGACTGTCCATCCGTTCACACCGCGCTTCACAAGCGAGTAGGCGCTTCGATTTTCGATCGAACGTAAGGTCAATCCGCCCCACGTGAATGCCGAAGTGATCAGCCTGCGTGACAAGGACATTGTTCACGAGTCGTGCTGAAATCAGTTGATGAGTGTGGCCTGCAATGAACACGGGAAGGCCTGGAAATTCTGTCGTTAGGGCAATGACCGCGTTGGCGAAATCGTCTCCGCCACCGCGTTGCTTCAGCCCCATGTGGCCGGCCAGTATGACGGCGTCAGCTCCGGACTGTTTTGCCGCGGCAATCGCTTTACGCACCGGTTCGTTGGGATGATCGAAGCGCAGGTCTCGAATAAAATCGGGTCGAAACCAAAACGGCATTCCGGGCGTGGTGATTCCGATGATCGCTATTTTGATCCCGGCGATTTCTTTCAGGATGTATGACTTCACCTTGGAAAACGGATTTCCGGTTTCCGAAATCCCGCCGGCCGGCCGACCGGCCACCGACATATTCGCGGCCAGAACCGGCATACTGGAGTTTTCAAGTGCCCTAACGAATGGATCCATGCCCCAGTCGAATTCGTGGTTTCCGATTATCCACGCGTCGAACTTCAGATGATTGAACAATTCGATCATCAAAGCTCCTCTAGTACGCAAAGCGACGTCGGTGCCTTGATAAACATCTCCCACGTCAATGAGTAAATGGTTGGGATTCTCCCTACGCCACCGCTGGATCTGGGTCACGCAACGGGCTAACCCGCCGACATCGGCGGCGCCATCATAACCGGTCGTAGGCAGGATATGGCCATGCAGATCCGTCGTATGCAGAATGGATATCCTGATTGTGTCGGACTTGGGTACAACGGCCGAACTGAGTGCTCCGGGTAATGCGCTGATTAGCCCCGCCCCGCCGAGCGTGGTTACGAAGTCACGGCGACTCCAGAGTTTATTCGAACCGGGCATCCCGTCCTTTTGGCTGCGCGGCGATGCTATCTTTTCGAATTCCGAGACTCAACGGCGCAATCTGCTTTGAAGTAAAAGATTCCCGACTGCGATTGGAACCGACGGGAACTGCGGCCGACCAAGAAACTGCCGCAGAAACTTCAGCTCAGCGCGGCATTGTAGAGGACGCTGGCAGCGTCCCCTACAGATTCAGAGAGATGGTGTAACGCGAATCTCAACGGTTAAATCCACAATATTTGGGATGGTCTTCAGTTTCAGGAGTTTGTAGGTTTGGCCCATGGCCAACAACGCGAATGACACTTCTGTAGATCAACTTCAGGCGAAGCTACGTGGCAGAGTCATCGGTACCGAAGACGCCGATTACGACACGGCGCGGAAAGTTTACAACGCGATGATCGACCGCCGGCCGCGTTTCATCGCCAAATGTGTGGATGTAGCCGATGTGATCCATTGCGTGAACTTCGCGCGAGAAAACAAAATTCTGCTTTCAATCCGGAGCGGCGGACACAACGCCGGTGGGCTGGGCGTTTGCGACGATGGGCTGGTCATCGACCTGGCCGGAATCAAATACACTCGTGTAGATCCCACGGCGCGCACGGTCACGGTTGGAGGCGGCTGCACCTGGGCCGATGTCGATCACGCGACGAATGTTTTTGGTTTTGCTACGCCCAGTGGAATCATCTCCACGACTGGCGTCGGCGGCTTGACGCTCGGCGGAGGCATCGGTCATCTCACGCGCAAATGCGGCCTAACGATCGACAACCTTGTTTCCGCCGATGTCGTTCTCGCGGATGGCCGTTTTGTGAAAGCGAACGCCGAAGAAAATCCGGATCTCTTCTGGGCGCTGCGCGGCGGCGGCGGCAATTACGGCGTGGTCACCGCGTTCACCTTCCGGTTGCACCCGATCAGTACGGTGTATGCCGGCCCGATGTTGTACCATCTCGAAGAGGCAGAAGAGGTGATGAAGTGGTATCGCGACTTTCTTCCTGCCGCGCCCGATGACCTGAACGGCTTCTTCGCCTTCGTCACGGTGCCGCCGGGTCCTCCTTTTCCGGAGCACCTTCATCTGAAAAAGATGTGTGGCGTCATCTGGGCGTACGCGGGCGATATCAGCGATGGTGAGTCTGTTTTCAAACCGATCCGGGCGTTTAAATCACCGGCATTGGATCTCGTTGGGCCGCTTCCTCATCCGGCGCTTCAGGGCATGTTCGATCCGATCTACCCGCCGGGGCATCAATGGTACTGGCGAGCGGATTTCTTCACCGAAATTTCCGATGCTGCGATCCGCGAACACCTCCGCTTTGCCGCTGAGATGCCGACGTGGCAATCGACGATGCACATGTATCCGATCGATGGCGCTGCCGGACGCGTGGGCAAGAGTGATACCGCGTGGAATGCGCGAAACGCCCGTTGGGCGTCCGTTATCGTTGGAGTAGATCCCGATCCGGCGAACAAAGAGAAGATCACATCGTGGACGAAAGCCTATTACGACGCGGTGCATCCCTATTCCGCCGGCGGTGCCTACGTCAACTTCATGATGGACGAAGGCGAGGAACGCGTCAGGGCAACCTACGGCGGCAACTACGACAAGCTGACGGCGATTAAAGCGAAATACGACCCGCAGAACCTGTTTCGCGTAAATCAAAATATCAAACCGGCGAAAGCCGCCTGATCGTTCATCATCAGTGAAACTCGAGGCACTCGACCACGTGGCGGTGGCGGTCCGCGATGTGGAGATCTCCGCTCAGTGGTACGTCGAAGTCCTCGGGTTCACGCGTCAGCATGACAACGTTTGGAATGGTTATCCGGTGTTCGTCGGGAACGACACTGCGGCTGTCGCCTTATTTCCAGTACGCGGCGACGAGGCGTCCAAATCTTCCGGTAGGATCCGAATCCTGCACTTCGCATTTCGAACGACGCGGCCCGGCTTCATCGCTGCTCAAAACGAGCTAAAAGCGCGCAAAATTGATTTCGAGTTCCAGGATCACCAGGTCTCGCACTCGATTTACTTCCACGACCCGGACGGTCACGAAATTGAGATTACGACATACGAATTCGAGTGACGCAGACCGCGCGTTGTTCCGCTGTAGCCATCGCTCTGGGAGCGACGCACG
>C688J18823_10000210_pt1 | contig 33010 bp, 46 predicted proteins | sample HopSoiMetagenom1_FD_18823 | JGI IMG/M metagenome (IMG submission 18823) | reverse complement strand
AGAGCGAGGAGTTTGCGAAGGGCAGCGCCAACCTCGGCGTGCGGCCCGGGTTTCTCGGCGCCCGCGAGTTCGGCCAGCTGATCGCGCGCGACGACGCGGCGATCGCTCAGCTAATGCAGACGATCGGGCTTAAGAAGTAGCTATTTCTCGGAAGCCGCCGGCGCGCCCTGCTGCTTGCGCGTGGCGCCGACGGCGGAGTCGGGCTGCTTTTTCTTCTTCTTGTCGTCCTGCTTCGCCAGGTCGGCCTTCTCCTTCACGGCCTTGTCGGCGGCCTGCTGCTGCTTTTCCTTCGGCGCCTTGGTGGACTTGGTCGCGTCCGCGATGAGCTGCGCGCAGGGGCTGTCCTTGTTCGCGCCTTCTTTCAAGAGCGGCAGCACGGCGAGCGCCGGTGAGAGAAGTCCCATCACGGTGGCGGCGATGCCCTTCGCGCCGACGCGTTTCCATTCGACGGAGAACTTGGGCTCGCCGAAGGTGCCGCGGATGAAGAGCGGGCTGTTGAGCGAGGCGATGCTGCGGTTCTTCGGCTCGGGGTTGAGCTTGAGGCCCATCTGCTCGCTCTTCAGGTTCACCGTGCCTTCGCCGCCGACGTTCACCACCTGCGTGTCGAAGACGAAGACGTTGGTGTTCAACACGCCATCCTTGGCGGTGAAGTCGGCGATGGCGCAGCGGATGTCGACCGGCTCGTCGCCTTCGAGCTTGACCTTGGCCGCGCCCCAGACGTCGAGCGCGACGAGCTCCATCATGAAGCGGCTGATCTTGCCGCCGTCCATGAAAAGCCCGACCTTGCCGTTCGCCGAGCCGAGCATCTGCGCGACCGAGTCGCCGTTGCCGGCGAGCTCGATCAGGCCGTTGATGTCGCCGATCGAGCCCTGGTTCTTCTCCATGGTCGGGAACAGCTTCGGCAGCTGCAGGTCCTTGACGCGCAGCGCCGTCGTCGCGGCGATCGGATCCTTCTGCCCGTCCATCTTGATGGTGCCCGAGATCACGCCGCCGGCCACGCTGACGGTGAAGGGCTCGAGGCTCAGCACCTTGTCGCGCATCTGGATGCGGGTGGCGAGCTTCTCGAGCGGCAGCGCCTTCGGGCGCTGGATGCTGCCCGCCTGCAGCTTGACGTCGGCGTCGATCGAGTCCCAGCGGTCGGAGTCGAACGGCATGTCGGGCAGCACGCCCGACTCTTTCGGCTGGTCGGTGCCGACCAGCGGCCCCAGGTCCGCGAGGTTCAGGAGCTTGGAGTTGAGCTCGCCCTTCATGAAAGGCCGCTTGCCGCCCAGATCGAAGTTCAGCGTGCCCGAGATATCGCTTTCGCCCACCGTGCCGCTGAACTTCTCGTAGGCGATCCTGTTGTCGCCCTTCACGAGGCGGCCCTTGGTCTTGTACGGGCTGGTCTCCGGGAAGGCGATGCCGATGACGTCGTAAAGCTCCGACAGCGTCTTGCCCTGCAGGTCGATCGCGAGGTCGAGGCCGGAGAGCTGCGCGACGTTGGTGAGCGTGCCTTTCACTTTCACCGCCGTGTCGCCGATCTTGCCGCCCGCGTCGAGCGGGTAAGGCGTATCGGCATCCTTCAGCCCGAGCACCGGGCCGCCGCGGCCTTTCACGTTCGATTCCAAGCCCTTGTACTTGCCCTTGGATTCGAAGGCGACGCCATCCGCCTCGGTGGAAAGCTGGTTCTCCAGGTCGATGTCGCGGCCGGCGTCGGCGAAGCGCAGGCGCGCATGGTCGAAGGTGAGCTGCTGCAGGGAGATGCGCGAGCCGCCTTCCTTCTTCTGGTCGCCCAGGACCCAGTTCTTGCGGCCGTCCTCGTCCATCTCCAGGTCGATGTTGGGTCGTTCGAGATGGACTTCCGGCAGGACGACGCGCCCGGCGAGGAGCGGCAACACGCGCACGGTCACTTCGACTGCGTCCGCCTGGAGCATCCAGTCCTCGTCCGCCCAGTCGGGATTGGCGTAGCGCACCTTCTCGGCCCGGAAGCGCGGGTGCACCCAGCTCCAAACCGGCTTCAGGCGGCCGTCGATCACCAGCTCGCGACCGGTCGCGTTCGAGACGGCTTTGGTGATCGGCCCTTTGAGCGTGCCGAGACCGAAGACGACGAACAAGACGAGCGCTGTCAGGAGAACGAGGACAGCGAGGCCTACCCATTTCAACGCGCGCATCCACGATTGGACGTGCTACGCCGCTGCGGTGTTCCCCTCCGATTGAAGCTGAGTGGCCCATTGCTGGCACCACTGCACCGCCATCTCTTCCGGCAGCACGCCGCTCGACGCATCATGCTTGTACCGCTCGCCCACTCGCGTCGCGCCAAGCTCGGTCAGGATGTCGTCGAAGCGTTTGCCGCCGTAGTTGAACGTCTCGGCGTAGGTTCTGTCGCCCAGGCCGAACACCCCATAGCGCACCTTCGACAGATCGGGCCGCTTCTGCTGCAGGTCTTCGTACAGGGCGCGGCCGTTGTCCGGCACGTCGCCCTGCCCGTACGTCGAGGTGCAAATGAGAAAGGCGCCTTCGCGCTCGAACACCGAGGCATCCAGGCCATCCATCAGGAGCGCCTCGATCTGGGTCTGCTCATCGCCGAGCGCGAGCTCCATCTCCTGCGCGCACAGCTGCGCCGTGCCCGTCATCGTGCCGATGAGGATGGTGATTCGCATTGACGAGAAACTATATTGCACCCTAGAATCAGGGTCAAGCATTATATTTCATGAACGCCCCTCTCACCGCCGCCCAGCAGGAAGCCGCGTACCTCGCGCAGCTTGGCGACCGCGTGCGGGCGTGGCGCAACCAGCACGGCATGACCCGCAAGAGCCTGTCGGCGGCGTGCGGCGTCTCCGAGCGCTATCTCGCGCAGCTCGAGGCCGGCGAGGGAAACATCTCGGTCCTGCTGCTGCGCAAAGTCGCGCACGCGATGGGCGTGCCGGTCGAGACGCTGGTGCGGGAAGACCCGCCACAAACGAAGCCGGTCGCCCTCCTCGGCCTGCGCGGCGCGGGCAAGTCCACGCTCGGCGCCAAGCTCGCCGAGCAGCTCGATCTGCCCTTCATCGAGCTCGACCGCGAGGTCGAGAAGGAAGCCGGCGCCAAGCTCGGCGAGGTGTTCGCGATGTATGGCCAGGACGCGTACCGCCGCTTCGAGCGCCGCGCATTGGAGCGCGTGCTCGACGAGCATCCGCGCGCGGTGATCGCCACCGGCGGCAGCCTCGTCACCGACAAGGCGACCTACGAGCTCCTGCTGCAGCGCTGCCGCTGCGTCTGGCTCTCGGCCGCGCCGGAAGAGCACATGCAGCGCGTGATCGCCCAAGGCGACATGCGCCCGTTCAAAGGGCGCTCGGCCGCGCTCGACGAGATCCGCACCCTGCTCGCCGGCCGCGAGCGCCTATACAGCCGCGCCCACGCAACGGTGGACACCACCGGCAAGACGGTGCGACAAACCTTTGCCGAACTGAGGCGCGCCGTCACATGAATCCCGTCAGCTTCGAAACCTCTCCCGAGCAGTACAACCACTGGAAGCTCTCCTTCGACGGCGCCATCGCCACGCTCGCGCTCGACGTCGCCGAGGACAAGGGCCTCGCGCCGGGCTACAAGCTCAAGCTGAACAGCTACGACCTCGGCGTCGACATCGAGCTGCACGATGCGCTGAACCGCATCCGCTTCGAGCATCCGGAAGTGCGCACCGTGGTCCTCACTAGCGGCAAGANCCGCATGTTCTGCTCCGGCGCCAACATCTACATGCTCGGCACCTCGAGCCACGCGTGGAAAGTGAACTTCTGCAAGTTCACCAACGAGACGCGTAACGGCATCGAGGACTCGAGCCAGCACTCCGGGCTCAAGTTCATCGCCGCGCTGAACGGCACCTGCGCCGGCGGCGGCTACGAGATGGCGCTCGCCTGCGACGAGATCGTGATGGTCGACGACCGCTCCTCCACCGTGTCGCTGCCGGAGGTGCCGCTGCTCGGCGTGCTGCCCGGCACGGGCGGGCTCACGCGCCTGATCGACAAGCGCAAGGTGCGCCGCGACCTGGCGGACCTCTTCTGCACCACCGCCGAAGGCGTGCGCGCCGACCGCGCGAAAGATTGGGGATTGGTGAATCACGTCGCGAAGCCGCAGGAGTTCGCCGACGCGGTGAAGAAGCGCGCGCTCAAGCTCGCCCTCCTCTCCGACCGCCCGGCCGCCGGCCAGGGCGTGAAGCTCACGCCCCTCGGCGAGAACCGCCTCGTGCACGTCGAGATCGACAAGGAAAAGCGCGTCGCCACGCTNACCATCGACGGCCCGAAGGACATCAAGGCCGAAAAGAGCGCCGACTGGTATCCGCTNCGCCTCGCGCGCGAGCTCGACCGCGCGATCCTNGANNTGCGCACCAACCANCTCGACGTCGGCCTCTGGGTGTTCAAGACGCGCGGCGATCCNAAGCAGGTGCTGGAGCTCGATGGCTTCCTCAAGGCGAGCGGCACCGACTGGTTCGTGCGCGAGACGGTCGGCTATCTGCGCCGCACGCTCGCGCGCCTGGATGTGTCCTCGCGCTCCCTCTTCGCCATCATCGAGCCGGGCTCATGCTTCGCCGGCACGCTGATGGAGCTCGCATTAGCCGCCGATCGCAGCTTCATGCTCGATGCCGACGGGACTGTCGTTGGACTATCGCACCTCAACTTCGACACCTATCCGATGGTCAACGGCCTCTCACGCCTGGACGCGCGCTTCTGCGGGCGCACACCCGATGTGCCGCGCAACGAACTCCTCGACGCCTCCCGCGCGCGCGAGCTCGGCCTCGTCACCTCGACGCCCGACGAGCTCGACTGGCAAGACGAGATTCGCCTCGCGATCGAGGAGCGCGCCAGCCTCTCGCCGGACGCGCTCACCGGCATGGAGGCAAGCCTGCGCTTCTCCGGCCCCGAGACCATGCTCACCCGCGTCTTCGGCCGCCTCACCGCCTGGCAGAACTGGATCTTCAACCGCCCGAACGCCGTGGGCGAACAGGGTGCCTTGAAAGTTTATGGATCGGGCGCAAAGCCCAAATTCAATTGGGAACGCGTCTAGACCTAATTGGGGTCAGATCAACATTTCAGGACGACATGAGCTCAATCAACTACGCCGAGAAGATTCCGAATAACGTCAACCTGACGAACGACCGCACGCTGCAGCGCGCGCTCGAGCACTGGCAGCCGCACTTTCTCAAGTGGTGGCACGAGATGGGGCCGACGGATTTCGAGAAGGCGGACGTCTATCTGCGCACCGCGATTTCGGTCGACGCGCAGGGCTGGGCGCACTACGGCCAGGTGAAGATGCCCGACTACCGCTGGGGCATTTTCCTCGCCGACGCCGTCGCCGATCGCAAGATCGGCTTCGGCGACCAGATGGGGCAGCCGGTGTGGCACCAGGTGCCGGGCGAGTACCGCTCGACGCTGCGCCGCCTGATCGTGACGCAGGGCGACACGGAACCGGCATCGGTCGAGCAGCAGCGCATGCTCGGGCACACCTGCCCTTCCATGTACGACCTGAGGAACCTGTTCCAGATCAACGTCGAGGAAGGCCGCCATCTGTGGGCGATGGTGTACCTGCTGCACGCGTACTTCGGCCGCGACGGCCGCGAGGAAGCCGAGGAGCTCCTCGAGCGCCACTCGGGCGACGAGAACAAGCCGCGCATCCTGACCACCTTCAACGAGCCGATGACCGACTGGCTCTCGCTCTACTGCTTCACCTACTTCACCGACCGCGACGGCAANTACCANCTGAAGAGCTTCGCGGAAAGCGCGTTCGACCCGCTGTCGCGCACCTGCCGCTTCATGCTCACCGAGGANGCGCACCACATGTTCGTCGGCGAGACCGGCATCAGCCGCGTGGTGAAGCGCACGCTCGAAGTGATGAAGGAGCACGCCACCGACGATCCGGACGTGGTGCGCCGCCACGGCGCGGTAGACCTGCCGACGCTGCAGAAGTACCTCAACTTCTGGTGCTCGAGCTCGCTCGACCTCTTCGGCTCCGAGATCTCGTCCAACTCGGCCGGCAACTTCGCGAGCGGCATGAAGGGCCGCCCCGACGAGACGACCTACGAAGACCACGTGCTGCGCGACAAGACCCTCAAGCTCGGCACGCCCGAGGGCGAGCAGGAAGTGCCGATGCTGAACGCGCTCAACGAAGTGATGCGCGAGTCGTATCTCAAGGATTGCGAAATTGGCCTCAAGCGCTGGAACCGCCTGATCGAGCGCGCGGGCCACGCCTTCCGCCTGACGCTTCCCTCGTCGCGCTTTCGCCGCTCGATCGGGCCGTGGGCCGGCGTGCCGGTCGACACGCACGGCAGGATGATCGCGCGCCATGAGTACGAGCAGCGCCTGGAGGACTGGATCCCCTCGGAGCGCGACCGCACGTTCGTGCATTCGCTCATGCACCGCGTGATCGAGCCGGGCAAGATGGCGGGCTGGATCGCGCCGCCCGAGCGCGGCATCAACAACCTTGGCGTGGATTACGAGTACGTCCACCTTCACTGATAAAGAGCTCGACGATTTTCTGAACCGCATGCTCGAAGCCGAGCGTGCGGGCGCCAAGGCGCTCGTGCGCTTCCTCGACGAGTGGCCACGCCACGGCGAAGAGTGGGCGATGCTGCGCAAGATCCACGAGGACGAGGCGCACAACTGCGCCCTGATCGGCGAACAGCTCAAGCGCCGCGGCCGCGAGTACAGCCACGCCACCGGCGAGTTCTACGACAAGGCGGTGGCGGTGAAAGGCGCGAAGGACCGCATCGGCTTCTTATCAAAGGCCTTCGCTGGGCGATGCGCGAGTTCGACGCCGCGCTGCCGCGTATCCAGGACACTTCAATCCAGGATTTATTCCGCGGCATGCGCGAGCGCCACGCGCGCAGCGCGGCGACTTGCGAGGCGGTGCTCGGCAAGCGCTAGACTGGCCTCCCAATCACCACGGGAGGAGAACCATGTTGAAGAATTGCCTCATCGGCGTTGCGGCGCTCGCCGCCGCCACGGCGGCCCAGGCGCAAGGGCTCGTCACGACGCAGAAGCTATCCGCGGCGCTCGCCAACGAGCTGGTCGGCGACTCGGTCGCGCAATGCGCGAAGAACGGCTACAAGGTCACCGCGATCGTCGTCGACCTCGATGGCGTGCGCCAGGCGGTGCTGCGCGGCGACGGCGCGCCGATCCACACGCTGGACAACGCTTACTACAAGGCCTACACCGTCGCCTCGCTCGGCCTTTCCCGCAAGGAGGAAAGCACCAAGCAGATCGCCGACCGCATGGCCAAAGCGCCGGCGAGCACCGTGCCGCAGACGCCGCTGCCGAACGTCACTTACGCGCAGGGCGCGATCGCCATCCAGTCCGCCGGCAACACCATCGGCGGCCTCGGCGTCAGCGGCGCGCCCGGCGGCCACCTCGACGAGGAATGCGCCCGCGCGGCGATGGCCAAGGTCAAGGACCGGATGAAGTAAAAGTTCGGGCTCCGTCCCCGAATTACCGGGGACGGTCGCCTTCCAGCGTAATGCGGTGCATCAGGCGCTTATAGCCGTGGTAGTCGTTCACCGGGTTGTGCTGCGCGCAGCGGTTGTCCCATAGCGCGAGCGAGCCGACCTGCCAGGTGAAGCGGCAGGTGAACTCCGGCTTGATCTGGTGCTGGAAAAGAAAATTCAGGAGCGGCGCGCTCTCCTGCTCCGTCAAGCCGCGAAAGCGCGCGCTGTGCGCAAAGTTCACGTATAGCGCCTTGCGGCCCGTTTCCGGATGCGTGCGCACCACCGGGTGCTCGGCCGCGAGCTCCTTGCCGACCTTGTCGCTGCCGTCGGTCTTCAAGCGATCCTCGCGCGTGCGCGTGACATCGGCCTTCGCCGATGAATTGACCGCGTAGAGCGGATCGAGCATGCGCTTCATCCCGTCGGACAGCGCCTCGTACGCCGCATACATGTTCGCGAACAGCGTGTCGCCGCCATACGGCGGGATCTCGCGCGCAAGCAGCATCGACGCCATCGGCGGCACCTCCAGGTACGCCGTGTCGGAGTGCCAGACACCGCCGAAATTGACCGTCTCGTGCTCGAGCTTCTTCACCTCGATGATCTCGGGGAAGCCGGCGATGCCTTTCACGAACGGATATTCGATCGGCTTTCCCACGCGGCGCGCGAACGCCATGTACTCGGCGGGCGCAAGCGTCTGCTCGCGAAAGAAAATGACCAGATGTTCGAGCCAGGCCGCGCGGATGTCCTTCATCTGCGCGTCGGTCACGTCGCGAAGGTCCACGCCCTCGATCTCGGCGCCGAGCGCGCCGGCGATGCGCTTCACTTTCATCCCAGCCATGCTCCCTCGCTCTTCAAGTGCTGCTGCAGCTGCTGCACATCGACGTCGCAAGGCTTGATGCGCGCCTTGAGCGCCAGATGCGCGGCGCTCCCCGCGGCCTGCCCCATGACGAAGCACGGGCCCGAGACCCGCGCCGCCGACTGCCCGCCATGCGTCATCGACGCGCAGCGCCCGGCCACCAGCAGATTATCGACGCCCAGCGGCACGATCATGCGATAAGGCAGCTGGTTATAGCCACGGGGCGTACGCTGAAAGCGAAAGTCGACGCTGCCAGCGACGTGGTCTTCCACCGGCCAGCCGTTGACGCCGATCGCGTCGGCGAAGCCGGCGCAGTCCAGCACGTCGGCCTCGCTCAGCATGTATCCGCCCTTGACCCGTCGCGTCTCGCGAATGCCGATCTGCGGCGCGATGTCCGCGATATGCGAGCGCTCGAAGCCCGGCGTCGTCTCCTTGATGAAGCTGAATGTGTCCCAGACCTGGCGCCGTCCCTCCGCCTCGCCCCAGGCGAGCTGCAACGCGTCGATGCCGCTAACCGCGCTGCCGTCGGGATTCCTGATCTGCGTGAGGTTGGCGCGCCACTCCGTCGGATTGGGCTGCGGCCGCACGATCGGCTTGCGGCGCGGGAAGCGGCGCCCCTTGCGCTCGGCCTCCTCCATCAGCTCGGCGATCTTCTCCCACGCGTTGCCGGCCCTCGCGGGGTCCACGCCGCCGATCCGATACATCGTCGACGGATAAAGCATGTTCCCCTTGCCGTCGCCGACCTCGTATGGCGCGCCCGCCCATGCCGCAAGATCGCCATCTCCCGAGCAATCGATGAACAGCTTGCCCTTGATGGCGCGGCGGCCGGACTTCGTCTCCACCAGGAGGTGGCCATCCTGATAACCGGCGGCGAGCGCATGGAAGAGAAGCTGGACCTTCGCCTCGGCGAGCAACTGATCCGCGACCAGCTTGTAAGCCGAAACGTCATACGCCTGCGCCTGGATGCGGCCGCCGAAGAGCATGTGCGGCGCGCTGAGCGCATCCAGGCCCTTCAGTCGGTCAAGGATGTCGTCGGCTACTCCGTGCACGACCTGCCGATGCTCGCCATCCACCTTCGCATGCAGGCCGCAGAAATTGGCGAGACCCGCCGCCGTGCCGGCGCCGCCGAGGAAACCGTAACGCTCGACCAGCATCGTCGCGCGGCCCGCCGTGCCCGCGGCCGCCGCCGCCGCGATCCCGGCCGGACCGCCGCCAAGCACGACGACCTCATGCTCGGCGAGTAGCTCGGTTTTGCGTTCCGCTTCACGGACGAACATAGAATCTCGATTATGCAATCGAAGCTGCGCCTCGCGCCGCCGCAGGTCCTGGTCGAGCGCAAAGGCGGGAACACCTATCTGCGCTCGCCGCAAAAGCTCGCGCCCACCGCGCGCTGCGTCACCGAGTGGCTGGTGCGCTGGTCAGACAAGACGCCGACCCGGGTTTTCCTCGCGGAGCGCAAAGGCGACGGCTGGAGGAAGCTCACGTACCGCGAGACGTACGGCGAGGTGAGGCGCATCGCGCAGGCGCTGCTCGATCGCAACCTCGGGCCGGAGCGGCCGGTGGCGATCCTGTCGGACAACAGCATCGACCACGCCCTCCTCTCGCTCGGCGCCTTGCACGTCGGCGTACCGGTGGCGCCAGTGTCGCCGGCCTATTCGCTGATGTCGAAGGACTTCGCCAAGCTGAAGTCCATCTTCGAGCTCTTGAAGCCGGGCCTCGTGTTTGCCGCGGAGCCGAAGAAGTTCGAGGCTGCGCTCGCCGCGGTCGGGGCGAAGTCGACGTCGGTGGACGAGCTGCTCGAAACCACGCCGGGTTCCACGCAGGAGCGCGAGCACGCCAAGGTGCGGCCGCAGACGGTGGCGAAGATCCTGTTCACGTCGGGATCCACCGGGATACCGAAGGGCGTGATCAACACGCACGCCATGCTGTGCGCCAACCAGCAGCAGCTCGCGCAGGCGTGGCCCTTCGTCGAGGATCGTCCGCCCGTGGTGGTGGACTGGCTGCCGTGGAATCACACGTTCGGCGGCAATCACAACTTCAATCTCGTGCTGCGAAACGGCGGCACGCTGTACGTGGATGGCGGCAAGCCGGTCCCTGGGCTGGTCGAGACGACGGTGAAGAACCTGGCCGAGATCTCGCCGACGATGTACTTCAACGTGCCGCGCGGCTACGACCTGCTGCTGCCTTATCTTGAAAAAGACGAGAAGCTGCGCGAGAACTTCTTCCGCGATCTCGACATGCTGTTCTATGCGGCCGCCGCGCTGCCGCAGAACCTTTGGGATCGCCTGAAGAAGCTGGGCGGCGATCGCCTGGTCATGTTGTCGGCGTGGGGCTCCACCGAGACCTCCCCTCTCGCCACCTCGGTGCACTTCCACATGGACCGGCCCGGCGTGATCGGCCTGCCGGTCGCTCAATGCGAGCTGAAGCTCGCCCCGAACGCCGGCAAGCTCGAGGTGCGGGTGCGCGGGCCGAATGTCATGCCGGGCTACTACAAGCGCGACGACCTGACGAAGGCGGCGTTCGACGAGGACGGCTTTTACCGGATAGGAGATGCGGTGCGCTTCGCGGACGCCGACGATCCGACGAAGGGCATCGTGTTCGACGGCCGCGTCGCCGAGGATTTCAAGCTAACCACCGGCACGTGGGTCAACGCCGGCGCAGTGCGCGTGAAGCTCATCGCCGCCGCCGATCCGCTGATCCAGGACGCCGTCGTCACCGGCCACGACCGCAGCGAGATCGGGGCGCTCGTGTTCCTCAGCCCGGCGGCGAAGGATCGTACGGACGTTCGCGAGTGGTTGGTTGACTGCCTGAGAAAACTGAACAGCGAAGGCGGCAGCTCGATGGCGCCACGGCGGCTGCTGGTGATGTCGGAACCGCCCTCCATCGACGCCAACGAGATCACCGACAAGGGCTACATGAACCAGCGCGCCGTGCTCGAGCGCCGCGCCGCGCTCGTCGAGCAGCTCTACGCCGGCAGCGAAGGCGTCATCACCGCTTCATGAGCCCGAGCCACGCGATGGCGCCGACGACGAAGAGCGCGCCCATCGCCTGCAGCGGCGTCACGGTGTAGCCGAGGAACACCCAGGTGAGGACGAGCAGCGCGATCGGCTCGATGTTCATCGCGCCCGTCACCGTCGAAGGCACGCGCGGCAGCACGTAGAAGAGCAGCATCATCGCCGCGCAATAGAAGCAGGAGAGGAATGCGAGCCCCATCCAGCCGAGGCCGTCCTTCGGCAGCGACTGCAGGCCGGCCGCGGTGGCGACGATGACGATGATCGACGCCGTGATGGCAGTCATGGCGAAAGTACGCAGGCGGCCGTCGATAGGCTTGAGCGCGTTCGCGTTCAGGTAATAAACCACCGTCATGCTGACGCCGCTCGCGAACGCCCACGCTACGCCGGCCGGAATGTTCGCCGCGCCCGCGCTGCCCGGCCTGACGTTCAGGGCAAATGCCAAGCCGACGAGCGCCAGCAGCATGGGCGCCAGCGCCGGCAGCCGCGGCTGCTCCTTGCCGAGCGTCCAGGTGAGGAGCACGTACAGCACGGGCGAAGTCTGGAACACGAGGAGCGCGAGCGCCGGCGGAATCAGCGAGACGGCGGAGTACAGGCAATAGCTCTGCGTCGCGATCAGGACGCCGGCGAGCAGCGCGCGGCCGCGCAGGTCTCGTGGGATGGTGAACCGGATGCCCTGCAGGCGCATCAACACGAAGAGGAGGAGCGCGGTGAAGGTCGCGCGCACGCTGACCGCCGTGCCGACGCTCGTGCCATGGTCGAACGCGATGCGCGCGTTGAGATGGTTGGAGGCGAACAGGCAGCCGACCGCCAGCATCAGGACAACACCGAGCCCGGGTGATATTTTCGCGTCCATGCGGGTGCGAGACGTTAGCAAGGTTTTAGGGCTGGCCCTGGTGGCTGTTTCACTGAGCGCAGCGGCCTGCGAATATCCGGACGAAGGCAACATGCCGCTGCGGCGCGCCGTCGGCCGCGTGAAATTCCTGCCCGATACCGAAGCGTGGGCGGCGTCGCAGCATGACGCCGGCGCGGTGGTGCAGTACGTGCTCTTGCTCGACCGGGAATGGCATCGCAATGGGCGCTGCTACTGGACGCTGGAAGCGCGCGCCCGGGGCGAGACCTGGCGGCGCTTCTACGTCTCGCCGAACGGTAAAAGGCTCCTCAGCGAAGACGGCCGGCCAATAGCAGCAGGCCCGCGCAAAGCCACAGCGTCTCCGGCAGCCACGGCTGCACGACGCTGAACGCATGGCTCTGCGCCGCGCCGCTGCCGGCGAGCGCGATGCGGGCGGCGACCGCGACGGCCAGTACCGCGAACAGCGAGCCGAGGAAACGCCCTTCCCTGCCCGTGCGTCCGAAGGCGACCGCGGCCGAGTAGGCAGCAACGCTGGCGATGCCCCATGAGGCGCCGGCGATGACTTCGCTCGGAATAAGCAAGGCGAGGGCAGGCGCGAAGGCGGCGCCGAGCATGGCGAGCGCGCCTAGCGCTGCGGCGATCGCCATCCCATCCGCAATGCCCCAGCGCCTGACGATGCGCCCGGCGAAAGTCATCGCAGCCGCAAAGCCGACCCAGAAAACCGGGATGAGATAAGGCAGCTGCTCGCGCGCGGCGAAGTGCAGATAGCGCGGCGCGGAATTGAGCGCGAAGTGCACCTGGAAGCCGAGCGCGAGGATCAAAAGGCCCGCGAAGTAGAACGGAGTGCGAAGCGGCGGCACGGGCTTCGGCTCCGAAGGCGGGTTCGGCGCGAGGCGCCGCTCCGCGAGCACCAGCGCGACGACGACCGCGGCGAGGGTGAGGGTGGAGACCGCAAACGGCAATCTCGGATCGACGCCGCGCAGCGCGATGCCGAGATACGGCGCGAGGGCCGCCGCGATGCAGGTCCCGAAGAGGACCACCGCCGACATCCACGGCACGCTCGGCGTCGCCGCGTACTTGGAGAGCAGGGCCCACGGCGGCGAGCGCAACGCCGATGAGGTGATGGCCCATACGGCGATCGCGACCAGCAGGACGCCCGCGCTCGCGCCGGCGAACGGCAGCACGAGGAAGGCGGCGGATGAGATGAGCGTGCCGGCAAGGATCCAGATCCCGAAGCGGCCGAGTGCCGCGCGCACGCGATCGACCCAGAAACCGGTGGCGACATCCATCGCGGCAAACACCAGCTGGTCCGCCACCAGGATCCACGGCACCCATTCGCGGCCGATGCCGGCGTTCGCGGCGAGCTGCGGCAGGTAGACGACGTACATCGTCCAGGTCGTGCCGAACAGGAACTGCACGATCGCAACGGTGGCAGCAAGCCCCGTCACTTGAACTGCGGGTCCACTTCGGGCTTCAGGCCGTTCGCGAGGCGATTGGTCTCGTTGGCAAGGCCCACGACCGCCATCAGCTCCATGAACATGGCATCGGTCATGCCTCTCTTGCGCGCCGCCGCCGTGTGCGAGTAGGTGCAGTACTCGCAGCCATTGGTGGCACTGACCGCTACGTACACCATTTCCTTCACCAACGGGTCGAGCGCGCCCGGCGCCATGACCTCCTTCACGTTGCGCCACATCCGCTCGAGGTTCGCCGGGTCGTTCGCCAGCACTTTCCAGAAGTTGTTGATCCAGTCCGTGCCGCGCGTCTTCATGATGTCGTCGTAGACCGCCTTTACGCGCGGCGATGCGTCTTTGTACTCGATGGACCTGACCAGGGGCACGGTATCCTCCCTCCGACGATGACGGACCCCATGTTAATCGCAGGCGCGATCGTGCTCGTGGGCGGGGCCCTCGCCCTGCTCCTCCTGGTCGCGGCGTTCCGGCGCTGGGGCCGCCGGCGGATCATCGGCGGCACCGTGCTCTTCGGCAGCGGCGCGGTCGTGCTGGCCCTCGCGCTGGCAGCAGGATCGCTCGCGCTCAACGTCTTCACCTATGCCCGCCTGACGCGCGAGCAGCAGGCCGCGCACGTCACGACCCGCCAGCTCGGCGAGCGCCGCTATGCCGTGACGGTCCAGGTGCCGAAGGCGGCGCCGCGGCATTACGAGCTTGCCGGTGACGAGTGGCAGATCGACGCGCGCGTCCTCAAGTGGCGGGGATTCGCCACGCTGATCGGATTCGATACCGCCTATCGGCTCGAGCGCCTCTCCGGCCGCTATTCCGACGTGGCAGCGGAGCGCACGGCGCCCCGCACCGTGTACTCGCTCGCCCCGGAAACCGGGCTCGATCTCTGGTCGCTCGTGCGCCGCCATCATCGCTACCTACCGCTGGCGGATGCCCTCTACGGCAGCGCGGCTTACGTGCCGATGGCCGAGGCGGCTGAATACGATGTCAGCGTGTCGGCGAGCGGCCTCGTCGTGCGGCCGGCGAACGAACCGGCCCGCCAGGCGATCGGAGGATGGAAGTAAATAGTAGTGGAGGAGGCGCAAAGGCAAGGCTGCTAGAATCGCCGGCCTTGCATGAAGTTCCTCTTCGACCTCTTCCCGGTCGCGTTTTTCTTCGTTGCCATCCAGATCTGGGACATCTTCGTCGCCACGGCGGTAGCCATCGTCGCGACGGTGCTGCAGGTCGGGTGGCTCCTCGTGCGCAGGAAGAAGGTCGAGCCGATGCTGTGGGCGAGCCTCGGCATCATCCTGGTCTTCGGCGGCCTTACGCTGTATCTGCGCGACAAGACCTTCATCCTCTGGAAGCCGACGGTGCTCTATTGGCTGTTCGGCGCGGTGCTCGCCGGCTCCGCGTTTTTGGGCCGCAACCTGATCCGGGCCCTCCTCTCCGACCAGATGCGCCTGCCCGAGCGGATCTGGAGCCGGCTCAACTGGGCGTGGGTCGGCTTCTTCGCGGTGATGGGCGTGGTCAATTTGTACGTGGCATTCAACTACTCGGAGAAGGTGTGGGCGACGTTCAAGCTCTTCGGCGGCATGGGGCTGATGCTCCTCTTCGTCGTCGCCCAGTCGCTGATCCTTGCGCGCTACATGCAGGACGAGCAGCAATGAACGTCGCCGCGGAGATTCGCGAGCGCCTGGCGGCGCTCGAGCCGGTTCAGCTCGAGCTCGAAGATCAGAGCGAGCAGCACCGCGGCCATGCCGGCTACCAGGCCGGCGGCAATACGCACTGGCGCCTCACCATCGTGTCGCCGCGCTTCGCCGGGCAGCCGGTCGTCGCGCGCCACCGCATGGTGTACGAGGCGCTCGGCAACCTGATGCAGAATCCCATCCACGCGCTCGCCATTACGGCGCGCGCCCCAGAAGAGACGAAAGGACAACGATGAAACACCTGGTTCTGGCCGCCGCCCTCGCGCTGCCATTTGCAGCAAGCGCACAGGACGCCGACAAGCCCGCCGCGAACAAAAAGGAGGCCGAGAAGCCGGCCAAGAAGGCGGCTTCCAAGCCGGCGGCAACCAAGGTGGACGCCATCGCCACGGTGAACGGCGTGCCGGTGCCGAGCTCGCGCCTGGATTTCATGGTGCAGCAGCAGAAGCAACGCGGGGCGCCGGACAACGAGCAGACGCGCAACATGATCCGCGACGAGCTCGTCAACCGCGAGATCGTGGTGCAGGAAGCGCAGAAGAGCGGCATGGCGAAGAGCCCCGAGGTGCAGGCGCAGCTCGACATCGCGCGCCAGGAGATCATCGTCGGCACCTACCTGCGCGACTGGGTCAAGAAGCACCCGGTGACCGACGCCGAGGTGCAGAAGGAATACGACCGGGTGAGGGCACAGAGCGGCGACAAGGAGTACCGTGCGCGCCACATCCTCGTCGAGAGCGAGGACCAGGCGAAGGACCTGATCGGGCAGCTTAAGAAGGGCGCCAAGTTCGACGAGCTGGCGACCAAGTTTTCCAAGGACACCGGCAGCGCGCAGCGCGGGGGTGACCTCGACTGGAGCGTACCGGGCACCTATGTGAAGCCGTTCTCCGACGCGATGATCAAGCTCGAGAAAGGCAAGTACACCGAGACGCCGGTGCAGACGCAGTTCGGCTACCACATCATCCAGCTCGAGGACGTGCGGCAGACCAAGTTTCCTCCGCTCGCGGAGGTCAAGCNGCGCATCCAGCAACAGATCGCGCAGCACAAGGTCGACGAGCTGATCAAGGGGCTAAGGGCTAAAGCAAAGGTGGAGTAAGGCGTTACGGAGGTCGTATGGCACGATATGGTCAGAAGGCCAAGTCGAAAGTGAAGCGCGCGATGCACAAGAGGAAGCGCGGCACGCTGAAGAGCGGCCGCTCCGGGCGGCGCGTGAAGAGCCGCAAGCAGGCGATCGCCATCGGCTTGTCGGAAGCCCGGCGCGCCGGCGGAAAGGTCCCCAAACGCCGGCGCAAGTCCTCGCGGAAGAAGAAGTAGCAGCGGGCTGCACCTTCCAGGTGGTGCGCGGCAACCTCCTGGAAGAGCCCGTCGACGCGATCGTCAATGCCGCGAACGGACACCTCGCGCACGGCGGCGGCGTGGCGGGCGTGATCGCGCGCGCGGCGGGCCCCGCGCTGCAAGCCGAATCCGATCGCGTGCTGACGATGAAGGGTCCCTTCCCTTCGGGCAGCGCGGTGCTCACCGGCGCCGGACGATTGCCCTTCAAGGGCGTGATCCACGCGGTCGGACCGCGGGAGGGCGAAGGCGACGAAGAGAAAAAGCTCGAGCAGGCGCTGGCCGCCACCTTTGCCATCGCCCGCGAAAAAGGCTGGCAGAGCGTGAGCTTCCCGGCCGTCTCGGCCGGCATCTTCGCGGTGCCGCCCGCCGTCTGCGCGCGCGCCTATATAAAGGCCGCGCGCGGCGCCGGCCTGCGTAAGGTCCGGCTATGCTTGCGCGACCAACCGGTCATCGACGCTGTCCTCGGAGAACTAAGACGATGAAATGGATCCTTTTCGCCGCGGCATTGCTCGCCGGCGCCGCCCACGCGCAGCAACAGGAGAAGGCCATCTTCGCCGCCGGCTGCTTCTGGTGCACCGAGGAAGCGTTCGAGAAGGTGCCCGGCGTGATCAGCGCCGTCTCCGGATACACCGGCGGCAAGGTGAAGAACCCGAGCTACGAGCAGGTGTCGGGCGGCCGTACCGGCCACGCCGAGGCGGTGCAGGTGACGTTCGATCCGAAAAAGGTCAGCTACGAAAAGCTGCTCGACGTCTTTTGGCTGAACCACGACCCGACGGTGAACGATCGTCAGTTCTGCGATGCCGGCTCGCAATACCGCCCGGGGATCTTCTACACCTCGCCCGAGCAGAAGCGCCTCGCCGAGGCATCAAAGGCGAAGTGGGAGAAGGAGAAGCCTTTCCGCCAGCCGATCCTCACCGAGATCACGCAGGCGAGCGACTTTTATCCGGCGGAGGAATATCACCAGGACTACTACAAGAAGAATTCCCTGCAGTACAAGTTCTACGTCACGGGCTGCGGCCGCTACAACCGGCTGGACAATCTCTGGGGCGACCTGCGCAAAAAATGAGTTCGGGGACGGAGCCCGAACTCGATCGGGCTCCGACCCTGAATTAGGTTACGGATTACTTCTGTTGGGTGTGGCCGTGCCCGTCGTGGGGCACCTTCTTCGGGTTGTTGAGCGCGGGATCTTCGCCCTTCGCCTTTTCCTTGCCGACGCGCTCGGCCTTCTGCATCGCCTGGCGCTCCTGCTCGTTCTGCGGCTCGGCGTTGCGCGCCGCTTCGTCGACCTTGCCCGAGTCCACGAATTTCTGCGTGCGCTCGTTGTAATCCTTGCTGCCGGTGTAGCTGCCTTCGCCTTCGACCTGATCCTTGTCCTTTTGCTTGCGCTCCATGGCATGTCTCCTTTGCGCGGGTAACTCCGCCAACGGCTGCAAGGCGCGTGCCCGAACCGGGCCCCGCAGTTGCGGGTCAACCGGGAGGGAGGTCAACCTGCTTAAGGAGGAACCCCATGAAAGCAACCATCGCACTGCTCAGCGCCGCGCTTGCGACCAGCGCCTGCACGCGCGTCATCGAGCGTCCCGTGCCGACCGCCACTGGACCTTCGGTGGTGACGACGCCCGCGATCTCCGAGCGCGTCGTGGAACGATCGAGCGCGAGCGGATCCACCGTAGCGCCCGGCTCGTGCACCTGGAATGGCCAGCCGACCAGCAACGGCGGCATGTCGTGTCAGCAGGGCTCGCAGTTCCGCTGCAACAACGGCAACTGGCAGCAGACCGCGCTCAGCTGCTCTCAGTAATTAGCTAGTCCGCCTCGTCGATCCACGCCGTCTGGATCGCCTCGAGGATCTTCTCGCCGCAGCGCTTCGGATCATCGTCGAAGCCGGGCAGCGCCATCACCCAGGTGTACAAGTCGGTGAAGCGCACCTGCTCCGGATCGGCATCCGGATGCGCTTCGGTGAGGGCGATGGCGATCTCCTGCGTGTCGGTCCACTTCATTATTTTTTGCCTCCGCCCTCGCGCTCGTAGTTGATGGTGTACCTCGGGATCTCGATCACGAGGTCCTCGTCGGCCACCTTCGCCTGGCAGGAAAGGCGCGAGCTCGCCTCGAGTCCCCACGCCTTGTCGAGCATGTCTTCTTCCTTCTCCTCCGCCGGCTCGAGCGAGTCGAAGCCCTGGCGCACGACGACGTGACACGTAGTGCAGGCCGCCTGCTTCTCGCACGCGTGCTCGATGTCGATGTGGTGCTCGAGCAGCGTGTCGCAGATCGATTTGCCGCTTTCGGCTTCGATCTCGGCGCCTTGCGGGCAGATGGCGTGGCCGGGCAGTACTTTCAGCTTGGGCATTACAGGCTGCCGATCTTCTTGCCGGCCAGCGCGCGGCGGATGCCCTGGTCCATGCGCCGCGCCGCGAAATCCTCGGTGGCGCGGTTCAATGCATCAGACCCCTGCTTCATCGCGCGATGGTCGGTGCCCGCGAGCGCCGCCTGCAATGCGGCGACGGCGGCGTCGATGGCCGAGCGTTCCTGGTCATTGAGGAGCGCGGCGTCGACGGCAAGTGCCGATTGCGTCGCATCCAGCAACCGCTGCGCGTCGACGCGCGCCTCGGTGAGCGCGCGCGCATGCACATCCTCCTTCGCATGCGAGAACGAATCACGCAGCATGCGCTCGATGTCGGCGTCGGCGAGGCCATAGGAAGGTTTCACGTTGACGGACGCCTCGGCGCCCGTGGTGTTCTCGCGCGCATTGACCGAGAGCAGTCCGTCCGCATCGACCTGGAAGGTCACGCGAATGCGCGCCGCGCCCGCCGCCATCGGCGGAATGCCTTTCAGCTCGAAGCGCGCGAGCGAGCGGCAATCGGCGACGAGCTCGCGCTCGCCCTGCACGACGTGGAAGCTCATCCCGGTCTGGCCGTCCTTGTAGGTGGTGAATTCCTGCGCGCGCCCGGCCGGAATCGTCGTGTTGCGCGGAATGATTTTCTCCACCAGGCCGCCCATCGTCTCCAGGCCGAGCGAGAGGGGGATCACGTCGAGGAGCAGCCAGTCCTCGCCCTGCGGCTTGTTGCCCGCGAGCACGTTGGCCTGCATCGCCGCGCCGAGCGCAACCACCTTGTCCGGGTCGAGGTTGTTGAGCGGATCGCGCTTGAAGAAATCGGCGACCGCGCGCTGGATCTGCGGCATGCGCGTCGCGCCGCCCACCATCACCACGCCGTCGATCTGGTTGACCGTGAAGCCCGCGTCGCGCAGCGCCTTGCGCACCGGCACGAGGGTCTTCTGCACCAGCGTCTGCGTGATGCGGCAGAAGGTCTGGGTATCGAGCGTGACGTCGACGAGCTCGCCCGACGAGAGCTTGGCCGTGATGTTCGCCTGCTCGTGCACGGTAAGGTATTCCTTCGCCTCGCGCGCCTTGACGAGCAGGAGGCGCATGTCGCGCGGCGCGAGCGGCGCGAGCTTCGCCTCCTCGACGATCCAGCAGAACACGCGCTGGTCGAAGTCGTCGCCGCCGAGCATCGAATCGCCCGAGGTGGCGACGACCTCGAAAACACCCTTGGATAGCCGCAGGATGGAAAGGTCGAACGTGCCGCCGCCGAGGTCGTAGACCGCGAACATGCCCTCGGAAGCGTTGTCGAGCCCATAAGCGATGGCCGCGGCCGTGGGCTCGTTCAAGAGGCGCAGCACGTTGAGGCCGGCGAGCTTGCCGGCATCCTTGGTCGCCTGGCGTTGCGCGTCGTCGAAGTACGCGGGCACGGTGATCACGGCGCCCGAAAGCGAGCCGCCGAGCGAGGCCTCGGCGCGTTCCCTCAGCACCTTGAGGATCTCCGCCGACACTTCGACGGGGCTCATGACGCCGGCGACGGTGCGGATCTGCAGCATGCCCGGCGCGTCGACGAAGTCGTACGGCGCGTTCTGCAGATGGTCCACGTCCTTCACGCCGCGTCCCATGAAGCGCTTCACGGAGACGATGGTGTTCTTCGGGTCCTCGGACTGGCGCGCCTGTGCCGGATAGCCCACCTCGATCCTGTCTTTCCCATAGCGCACGATCGAAGGCAGGAGTGGCCGCCCTTGCGCATCCGGCAGCACGGTGGCGGTGCCGCTGCGCACCGTCGCGACGAGCGAATTGGTGGTGCCGAGGTCGATGCCGACCGCGAGGCGGTGCTGGTGCGGCGCCGCCGATTGGCCCGGCTCGGATATCTGCAGGAGCGCCATTACTCGATGGTCTCGTAAGCCGAATCGATTTCCGCTTCCAGCTTGTCCAGGAATTGCAGCTCGCGCACGAGCCCGGCGGCCCGCGGATAGTCCTGCTTCTGGTCGATGGCGGCCGCGATCTGCTTCTCGAGCGCGCGCTGGTCCGCCTCGAGCTTCGACTGCAGGGATGCGAGCGCGGCCAGGTTCTTGGTCGCCACGGCGTCCTCCAGCGATTCGCGCAGCTCCATCTGCTGCATGAGGAAGGCCTCCGGCATCGCGGTGTTGGTCTCGAATGCGACGTCGACGCCGTGCAGCGAAAGGAAGTGGCTTGCGCGCTGCACCGGATTGCGCAGTGCCCGGTAGGCCTCGTTCACGCGCGTCGTCCACTGCAACGAGGCGCGCCGCTCGGCGTCGCCGGCGTGCGCAAAGCGGTCGGGATGCACCTGCGACTGGATTTCACGGTACGCCCGTTCGAGCGCTTCGACGTCCAGCGCGAAAGCTGGTTGCAGGCCGAAGAGCTCGAAGTGATTCCCGCTAGACGTTAAAGCTTTCCCCGCAGCCGCACTCGTCTTTGACATTGGGGTTGCGGAACTTGAAGCCTTCGTTGAGACCTTCGCGCGTGTAGTCGAGCTCGGTGCCGTGCAGGTAGGGCAGGCTCTTCGGGTCCACGATCACCTTCACGCCATGGCTTTCGAAGGCCTGGTCTTCCGGGTTCATGGCATCGGCGAACTCGAGCTTGTACGCCATGCCCGAGCAGCCGGAGGTACGTACGCCCACTCGCAGGCCCACGCCCTTGCCGCGCTTGGCGATGTAGGACTGGACGTGCTTGGCGGCGTTTTCGGTCAGGGTGATCATGCCGCGGCTTTTTTCTCCACCAGGTGCTTCTTCTTGTAATCCTCGACGGCCGCCTTGATGGCGTCCTCGGCGAGGATCGAGCAGTGGATTTTCACCGGCGGGAGCGAGAGCTCCTGCGCGATGTGCGTGTTCTTGATGGTGGTCGCCTCGTCCAGTGTCTTGCCCTTCACCCATTCGGTGACCAGCGAGCTCGAGGCGATCGCCGAGCCGCAGCCGTAGGTCTTGAAGCGCGCGTCCTCGATGCGGCCGTCGGTGCCGACCTTGATCTGCAGCTTCATGACGTCGCCGCACGCCGGCGCGCCGACCATGCCGGTGCCGACCGATTCGTCGCCCTTGTCGAAGGAGCCGACGTTGCGCGGGTTTTCGTAGTGGTCGATGACCTTGTCGCTATATGCCATATCTCGTCCTTAATGTGCAGCCCATTGCACTGAATTCAGATCCACGCCGTCCTTGTACATCTCCCAGAGCGGCGAGAGCTCCCTTAGCTTTTCCACCTTGCGCTTGATGAGGCCGGCAGCGTAGTCGACCTCCTGCTCGGTCGTGAAACGGCCGAGCGTGATGCGGATCGAGCTGTGCGCGAGCTCGTCGTTGCGCCCTAGCGCGCGCAGCACGTAGGACGGCTCGAGCGAAGCCGAGGTGCACGCCGAGCCCGACGACACGGCGATGTCCTTCACCGCCATGATCAGCGACTCGCCCTCGACGAAGTTGAAGCTCACGTTGAGGTTCTGCGCGATGCGATGCTCGAGGTCGCCGTTGAGATACACCTCTTCCATCTCCTGTATGGACTTCCAGAGCTTGTCGCGCAGCGCGCGGGCGCGCTCGTTGTCCGTGCCCATCTCCAGCTTCGCCAGGCGCGCCGCCTCGCCGAAGCCGACGATCTGGTGCGTGGCGAGCGTGCCGGAGCGGAATCCGCGCTCGTGGCCGCCGCCGTGGATCTGCGCTTCGATGCGCACGCGCGGCTTGCGCCGCACGTACAGCGCGCCGATGCCTTTCGGCCCGTACATCTTGTGCGCCGTGATGGTCAAGAGATCGGCCTTGAACTTCGTCAGGTCGATCTCGACCTTGCCACCGCCCTGCACCGCGTCGCAATGGAAGATGATGCCGTTCTTCTTGCAGAGCTCGGCGATCTCCCACACCGGCTGGATCACGCCGATCTCGTTGTTCACCATCATGATCGACGCGAGGATGGTGTCGGGTCGGATCGCCGCCTCGAATTTCTTCAAATCCACCAGGCCGTTCGGCTCCACCTCGAGGTAGGTCGCCTCGAAGCCCTGGCGCTCGAGCTCGCGGAAGGTGTCGAGCACGGCCTTGTGCTCGGTCTTCTGCGTGATGAGGTGCTTGCCCTTGGTCTTGTAGAAGTGGGCAGCGCCCTTGATCGCGAGGTTGTTGCCCTCGGTCGCGCCGGAGGTCCAGACGATCTCCTTCGGGTCGGCGTTGAGCAGCGCCGCGACGTTCTCGCGCGCCTCCTCGACGCCCTCTTCGGCCTTCCAGCCGAACGCGTGCGAGCGGCTCGCCGGGTTGCCGAAGAACTCGGTGAGGTACGGGATCATCTTCTGCGCCACGCGTGGATCGACCGGCGTGGTGGCGGAGTAGTCGAGATAGATCGGCAGCTTCATGCTCAGGCAGCGACCTTCTCTTCTTTCGGACGGAAATCCTTGATTACCGCCACCTGCTTGCCGGCCTGGTGCGCGACCAGATCGGCGAGCGTCACCGACGAGAGATAGTCGTACATCTTCTCGTTCAAGGTGGCCCACAGATCGTGCGTCATGCAGCGCGTCTCCTCGTGGCAGTTCTCGCGCCCGCCGCATTGCGTCGCGTCGAGCGTCTCGTCCACCGCCGTGACGATGTCCGCCACGGTGATCTGCTGCGTCGGCTGGGCGAGGTTGTAGCCGCCGCCGGGCCCGCGCACGCTGGAGACGAGCTTCGAGCGGCGCAGCTTGCCGAACAGCTGCTCGAGGTACGAAAGCGAAATGTGCTGGCGCTCGCTGATCGCGGCGAGCGTCACGGGGCCGCGGTTCTGGCGCATCGCCAGATCGACCATTGCGGTTACGGCAAACCTGCCCTTCGTGGTGAGTCTCATGTGACGGCCCTTAATACCCGATTAATGCGGTCAAGTATACACTAATCCGACCGCGTTTGTCGGGTTTGGCTGATCGGATTTTAGGTCAGTAAAACAGCTACTTGACGGCGCGCAGGGGGTCTCGCCGAGCAGCGTCATCGCGCTCGATTTCGGCCATTCTCGACTGCAGAGTGCGCAAGGCCTGGTCGAGCTCCTGGGAGTGCTCGACGAGCTGCTGGATCGCCTTGGCATAGGGGTCGGAGTGCTCGAGCACCACGGCGTAAGCCGCGAACCGGGCGTCCTCCGCTTCCTTGCCCTCGACTACACGGCCCGGAATGCCAACGACCGTGGCACCGGCCGACACTTCCTTCACCACGACGGAATTCGATCCGATGCGCGCGCCATCGCCGACGGTGAAGCCGCCGAGGATCTTGGCGCCAGCGCCGACCACCACTCCGGCCCCGAGCGTCGGATGGCGCTTCGTGCCGCGATAGAGCGACGTGCCGCCGAGCGTCACGCCTTGATAGATCGTGCAACCATCGCCGACTTCCGCCGTCTCGCCGATCACGACGCCCATGCCGTGGTCGATGAACACGCAGGAGCCGATCTTCGCGCCCGGATGAATCTCGATGCCGGTGAGAAAGCGCCCGATATGCGACGTGAAGCGGCCCAGCCAGCGCAGGTTATTCAGCCAGAACCAGCGCGCGAGCTTGTGGATCCAGATGGCATGCAGGCCGGGGTAGCACGTCAGCACTTCCCATTTCGAGCGGGCGGCCGGGTCGCGCTCCAGGATGCAGGCGATGTCGCTGCGCAAGCGGTTCAGCATCGGTCGATTATAGGTTTCCAGCCATTATTCCGGGCGCTCATCTTTGACATGCTTGCGGCTCATCAGCGCCTTGAGCAGCCCGCGCATGATGTTCACTTCCTCGCGTTCGAAGGCCGGCACCCGGGAAAAAAGGCGCCGCCAGCGCTCGCGCAGGCGCGATTGCGGCGCCATGAAGCCGCTCGTCAGCGCCGCATCCTCTAGATGCGCATACAGGCCTTCCATGTCCTCGATGGTGGCGCGCTTTTCAACCCGGGCGAACGGCATCGCCACATCCACGCACATGCGCACTTCGTACGCGACAACCTGCACGGCCTGCGCAAGGTTGAGCGAGCTCGCTTCCGGATTGGCCGGGATGTGCACCAGCGTCTGGCAGGCGAACATCTCTTCGTTGGTGAGCCCGGCGGCCTCGTTGCCGAAGACGAACGCCACCTGATCATTCATTTCGACGGCTGTTGCGGCGGCCGAGCGCACGTCGAGCACCTGCGGCGACCATTCGCGCGAGCGCGCGGACAATGCGAAAGCCGCGACGCAGTCGGCGATGGCTTCGTCCAGCGTGGCATGTACTTTCGCCTTCTCGAGCACATCGGCCGCGTGCGTCGCCATCCACTGCGCTTCGGGCGCGGGATAGCGCTCCGGCGCGACCAGGCGCAGATCCGTGAGCCCCATCGTCTTCATTGCGCGGGCCGCGGCGCCGATGTTGCCCGGATGGCTGGGGCGACACAGGACGATTCTTATCGGTGGCATGCGTCTAGAATACGCCCCCTTCCATGCATCCCATGCTCACCATCGCCGTGCGCGCCGCGCGCAAGGCGGGCTCGATCATCAACCGCGCGTCGCTCGCCGGCGGCCTGAAAGTGCGCTCGAAGCGCGCGAACGATTTCGTCACGCAGGTCGACCAGGCCGCCGAAGAGGCGATCATCGACACGGTGAAGAAGGCCTATCCCGACCACGGCTTCCTCGCCGAGGAGTCGGGCGCGAGCGGCGGCGCGACCGAATACGTCTGGATCATCGATCCGCTCGACGGCACCACCAACTTCATCCACGGCTTCCCGCAGTACTGCGTGTCGATCGGCGTGCAGCGCCGCGGCGCGCTCGCCCACGCAGTGGTGTACGACCCCAACCGCAATGAGCTTTTCACCGCCTCCAAGGGCGGCGGCGCATTCCTGAACGACCGGCGCATTCGCGTCACCGGGTTGACCAAGCTCGGCGAAGCGCTTGTCGGCACCGGCTTCCCGTTCAAGGAGCTCACGCGGCTCGACCTCTATACGCGCCAGCTGCAGACGATGATGCGCACTTCTTCCGGTGTGCGCCGCGCCGGCGCTGCCGCGCTCGACCTCGCCTACGTGGCGTGCGGCCGGCTCGACGCGTTCTGGGAGCTCGGCCTCGCGCCGTGGGACATGGCCGCGGGCGCGCTGCTGGTGCAGGAGGCGGGCGGGCTCGTCGCCGACCTCAAGGGCGAGCAAACCTATATGGAGAGCGGCGATGTCTGCTGCGCCACGCCGAAGATCTTCAGCCAGCTTCTGGAGGCGCTCCGCTAAAGCGCCGCAACTCTTCGCGGGGACAGTGCGTGCACAGGCGCTCGAGGTCCATCTTGTCCCAAGGCACGATCAGGCCCTCGGCCCGGCCGATGCCGAAAAGGCCGAGCAGCTGCATCGAAAAACGCTCGACCAGCGCTCCTTTGCCGACGAGGAAGTCGACCACGACGAGCTCGTCGCCTACGCAGCGCGCGCGCACCTCCTCGAGGTGGCCGATCTTGCGGCCGGTGCAATCGCGCACCGGTTCGCCGATGATCCTTTCGAGATGGATCTCGCGCGCGCTCATCCGAGCTTCCTCCGAAGCCAGCGCTCGAGCGCGCGCGGCGGCGTGTCGTCGGCGTCGACGCCGAGGTGGACATCCTTTTCGACCTTGATCACCCGCGACCACGACACGCGGTAAGCGTCGCCCTTCAGGCGTAGGCCGAGCCGCCGCCAGGCCTCGCGCACGGAGATCTCGACATAGGTTACGCGCGGCGGCCCTTTGCCGAGCTCGAGCACGATGCCGTCGACGCGGCCCATTGGCTGGCCGTTGCGATCCATCACCTGCGCATCGAGCACATCGCGCATCAAAGCGGTGGTCTTCATTTGGAGCCCATGATCTCGAGGGGAATCGCGGCGAGCGCGATCAGGGAGGCGAGCACGATGGTGACGAGCACCACGGCGTTGGACAGCCTGCCGTTGCGATGCTCGCCCAGATACTGCTCGTCATTCATCAGCACCAGGAACGGGACCATGCTCACGGGAAGGATCAGCGCCGTGAGCGCCATCGAGAACATGGTGAGCTTGAGGGGATTGAGCCCGCTCAGCACGATGAGCATCGCGAGCACGATCGCGAGCGTGTACACGGCGCTGAACCGGGCCGCTTGCCGCGGTTCGAGACTCTCGCCCCAGCTCCAGCCGAAGCCTTGCGCGAAGGTGTAGCCGATCACGAGGCTCAGCTCGAGCGCCGCGCCGAAGCACGCGATGCCGAGCGAGGCTGCGAAGAGGTAGAACCCGGCGAGCCCCATGGGCGCGACAAGCATAGGCGCCGCCTGGTGATACTGCTCCACGAGGATGCCCAAGGGCTTGAGCGTCAGGGCCGCGGCAGCCAGCACCGCCATGGAAATCATTGCGCCAAAGCCCATGCCCACGACCGAGATCACGCGGTTGGCGCGAAGGTAGCTCTTGTCCCACTTGTCTTCGACCACGCCGGAGGAATAGAAGAGAAAGAGGTACGGCGCGATGGTGGCGCCGAGGATGCTCACGACGAAGAAGAGATAATGCGCTTGCTCCTGCGCCGGCAGCGTGGGCACGAAGCCGCGCGCCAGCTCCTTCGCCTCCGGGCGCAGCAGCACGACTGCGACCACGAAAGCGAGCGTCACGAGCCCGAGCGCCGCGCTGCCGTATTCGATGCTGTCGAAGGTCGCGAACCAGAGCAGGCCCCACAGCGCGAGCGCCACGGGCACGGCCCACAGCTGGAACGCGACGCCGGTGACGAGCTCGAGCGCGATGCATACGCCGCCGATCTCGGAAGCGAGCACCAGCAGGTTGACGAGCGTGCCGGCGGCGAAGGGCACGACGAAGAATGGAAAGCCAAAGCGCTTGCGCATCGCGCTGGTGATCGAGCTGCCGCTTACGGCGGAAAACCGGCCCGACATCTCGATCAGGAAGATCACGCAGATCGTGCCGAGCGCGATCGGCCACAGGAGGGAGTAGCCGAATTCGGCGCCGGCCTGCGCCGAAGTCGCGATCGAGCCGGCATCGAGGAAACCGCCGATGCTCGTCAGGATGCCGAGCGCGACGTTGAGCAGCTTTTTCATTCGCGTGCGAGCGCTTCGAGCAGCGCGCGCGCGGCGGCGCGGTCTTCACGATCGACAGCCTGTACCAGCTCGTCGACCGGCGCCGCGGCGGCCGGCAGCGGGCCTTTGCGCAGCTCGTCGGCCGCGTGCCTGAGCGTGTCGCGCGCGTAGGCGGAAGGAACCTCTCCCCGGGTCCAGTGGCGTCCGACGGCGAGCGCCGTCGCGCTCCACGAGCGCGCGCTCTTCAGCTCCTTGTCAGCGTCGTCGCCGCAGGCGGCGAGGACGAGAACCAGCAGAAAGGCCAGGCGAGCCACAACCGCTATGACCGCATCCGCCGGACGAAATATCCCGAAAGCGCTGTCGGTGTAACAACGACCTGCCATCCTGCGCTCCGATTACCACTGACAGGAGGTCACGCATGGCTGGCAAATCGATCAAGAACAAGCGCAAGTACAAGGCGCTCAAGCGCAAGGGCATGTCGAAGGGGCGCGCGGCGGCGATCTCGAACGCCGGAAAGAAGGCGAGCCGCAAGGGCGGCCGCAAAGCCTCCCGCAAGCGCAAGCACGCCTAGGACGCGCTGATCTCGAACTTGTCCGGATAGAAAGCGAGCAGGCCCCGGATGGCGGCCGTCTCGTCGTACGGCGCCTCGTAGCTCCACACCGCGTTCTCGGGGCCTTCCTTCATCGAGTAGTACGCCGCATCGCCCTTGAACGGGCAGTGCGTGCTGTGCTCCGAGCGCGCGAGGCGCTCCATCCGCACATCCTCGCGCGGCACGTAATAGACCACCGGCGCGACCACCTTGCCGACGTGCGTCTCGTGCATCTCGACCGCGCGGCGCGTGTCGGCGATCAGCTCGCCTTTGTATTTCACCTGGACGCGCACCTGCGCCGGGCGCGTGCTGACCTGGTGGTTCGGATACTTCTTGAAGCCGGGCGCGGGATTCATTGCCGCGCCTTTGCTTTCCAGAGGCCCATCATGCGTCCCTCGGGATCGGTGAAGAGCGAGAACTTGCCCATGCCGGGCACCTTNTGCTCTTCCACATGGATCTTGCCGCCGGCGGCGAGCACCTTTTTGCGGTAAGCCGCGAGGTCGTCCACCAGGATGTAGAACAGCATGTTGCCCGGCCACGGACCTTCGCGATCGGGCTTCACGATGCCGCCGTTGATGCCTTTCATCTCGCCCTTGGCGAGCGTATCGACGACGCGGTAGTTGATCTCCGGATGGTGGTCGACCTTCCAGTCGAACACCTTCTGGTAGAACGCCGCCACCTTNTGCGGCTCCTTGGACATCAGCTCCCAATGCACTACGGGGTTGCCCATCAGTCCCCCTTCTTCGGCGCCATCACCATCCAGCCCACGCCGAAGCGGTCGGTGAGCATGCCGAAGCTGGAGGAGAAGAAGGTCGGCGTGAGCGGCATCCGCACCTCGCCGCCTTCGCTGAGCGCGCCGAAAAAGCGCTTGGCTTCCGCGTCGTCGCGCGTGTCGAGGGTGAGCGAGAAACCCTGGAACGTGGGCGCCCCGCCGCACATGCCATCGGACGCCAGCACCTGCGTGTCGCCGATGCGGAATGCGGCGTGCATGATTTTCTCGGGCGGCGCCTTCATGCCCGGCGGCGGCGCCTCGGGACTTTCCTTGTTGCGCATCAGCATCTCGACCTTCGCGCCGACGGCTTTCTTGTAGAACTCGAGCGCCTCTTCGCAGCGCCCGTCGAAGAAGAGATAGGACTGCACTTGCATGGCCTTTCCTTTCAGAGAGAAACGAGCGGCTTGAAGCCGCCCCAGATCATCCGCTTCATATCGAATGGCATGGCTTTCGGATTCATCATGGCGGCCATGCGCTTGTCTTTCATCGCCTTCGCGTTGACGCGGTCGCGATCCGCGCGCGACTTGTAGACGACATAGGCGAACGAGATGGTCTCGCCCGGCTTCTGCTTCACCGCGCGGAGAAACGACGTGCGCTTGCCCCATTTAACGTCGTCGGCGATCCATTCACGGTATTCCAGCGCGCCGTGTTCGCGCCAGATCTTGCCGACCTTGCGCGCGCCGCGCTTGTATTCCGCGAGCTTGCGCTTCGGGATCGGTGTAACGAAGCCATCCACATATGCCATGGCTATGCCTCCGTGTGGGCTTTGACCGGCCGCGGGCTCTCGCGGATCGGGCGGATCGGCCGCACCTCGATCGAGCCGATCTGCGCGGGCGGGATGCGCGAGGCGATCTGGATCGCCTCGTTGAGGTCCCTGGCCTCGATCATGTAGAAGCCGGCGAGCGCTTCCTTCGTCTCGGCAAACGGCCCGTCGGTGACGGACACCTTGCCGTTCCTCACGCGCACCGTCGTGGCGGTCGCCACCGGCTGCAACGCCTCGGACGCAATGCATTGGCCGCTCGCCCGGACCGACTGGTCGAAAGCCAGGCAATGCCGGTCGTCCACGGTTTCCATGGCGCGCTCGTCGCCGTAAACCAGACAGAGATATTTCATGGCTGTTTCCTGCTCCTTTCCCCCAATAGTCGAATGGCGGGTTGCCGGATCGACATGGTGGCCAATTAATGTTTCAGCTCGGCGAGCCGCCGCTCCAGGAAGCGGCGCTCCGGTTCCTGGCGCGCGAGTGCCAAGGCCTTCTCGTAGGACTGCCGGGCCTCCTTCGGCCGGCCCAGGCGCCGGCAAAGGTCCGCCCGCGCCGCGTGCGCGAGGTGATAACCATCGAGCTCCTTGACCAGGCCGTCGACCAGCTTCAGGCCGGCAGCGGGCCCGTCGCGCATGGCGACGGCGACGGCGCGGTTCAACTCCACGACCGGCGAGGCGTCCATGCGCAGGAGCACGTCGTACAGCGCGACGATCTGCGGCCAGTCCGTCGCCGCTGCGCTCGGCGCCTCGGCATGCACCGCCGCAATGGCAGCCTGTATGGTGTACGGACCGAAGCGGCGCGAGGCGAGCGCGCGCTCGACGAGGCCGACGCCTTCGGCGATGAGCCCGCGATCCCATAGCGAGCGGTCCTGCTCCTCGAGGAGAATCAGGTCGCCGGCCGCGGTGGCGCGAGCGGCGCGCCGCGATTCCTGCAGCAGCATGAGCGCAAGAACCCCCATCGCTTCGGGCTCCGGCAGCATCTCGGCCAGCAAGCGCCCGACGCGGATCGCCTCCGACGAGAGATCGCTGCGCGTGAGCGCGGCACCGCTGGACGCGGAATAGCCTTCGTTGAACACCAGGTAGATGACGCGCAGCACGGCGTCGAGCCGCTCGGGCAGATCCCTCGGGCCCGGTACTTCGTACGGGATCTTCGCGTCGCGGATCTTTCCTTTTGCGCGCACGATGCGCTGCGCGAGCGTCGGCGCCGGCGTGATGAATGCGCTCGCGATTTCCTCGGTGGTGAGGCCGCAGACTTCCCGCAGCGTGAGCGCGACCTGCGCGTCCGCGGCGAGCGCCGGGTGGCAGCACGTGAAGATGAGGCGCAGACGATCGTCCTCGATCTCGTCGACTTCGCGGCCCGATTCCTCGGCGGCGATGCGCTCCGCATGGTCTTCATCCAGAGCATCGAAGCGCGCCTGGCGGCGGATATTGTCGATCGCCTTGAAACGCCCGGCCGAGACCAGCCAGGCGCGAGGGTTATCGGGAAGGCCCTCCGTTGGCCATTGCTCGAGCGCGGCGCGAAAGGCTTCGTGCAGCGCCTCTTCGGCGAGGTCGAAGTCGCCGAGGAGGCGCACCAGCGTCGCGAAGACGCGGCGCGACTCCTTCCTGTAGATGTCCTCGACCGGATTCGGCACCGGCCGAGGTTACCTCAGCCCCGGCGTCCGCCGCTCACTTCGCGACCCTGCGGCATTGGGGCGCGCACCGCGCCCTGCGAGTCGTTGGCGGCCGGCGGCTTTTCCATCTGCGTCTTGTGCATCTGCTTGGCACCGATCTTCTCGGCCACCTTTGGCAGCACGTTGGCGAGTGCGAATTTGATCTTGCCGTCCGCTCCGACGATCTCCTTGTCTTCGGGGTCCGTGGCGGCGCGCACGATGGCATCGACCACGTTCTGCGGATCGTGCAGCGGCTTGGGCGCCGTGATCTCGTGGCCGGTGTAGTTCGCGGCATGATCGAAGAACGGCGTGTCGTGCGCCGTCGGCATGATGGTGCAGATGTGGACGCCCTTGATGCCGTTCTGCTTGACCTCCTGGCGCAATGCATCCGAGAGCCCCACCACGCCGTGCTTGGCCGCGGTGTAGGAGCTGTAGTAGGGCACGCTGCCATAGCCGAGCTCGGAGGCGATGTTGATCAGCACACCGCTGCGCTGCGCGAGAAACTGCCGGTAAGCGCAGTACGAGCCGTAAAGGGTGCCGAGCAGGTCCGTGGCGATCACCTGCTCGTGGATCTCCATCGGGATGCGCTCGAAGCGTCCGAGCGCGCCGACGCCCGCGTCGTTCACCCAGACGTCGATGCGGCCGAACTTGTCGATCGCCGCCTGGGCGAGGCGCTCGACCTCGTCGCGCTTGCTGACGTCCGTGGGACAGGCAATCGCGTCGACGCCGTTGTTGCGGCATTCGTTCGCGAGCTCGTCAAGGAGCTCGCCGCGCCGCGCCGCCAGTACGAGCCTCGCACCCTGGCGTCCGAATTCCTGCGCCGCGCCTTTGCCGAAGCCGCTCGAGGCGCCTGTGATGACGACGACTTTTCCTCGAATACTTGCATCCGCCATGGTCATTCCTCCGTGGAAAAGCTCCACGAAGCAATGCTTATTCCGGCTGGATGCCGGCGTCGCGGATCGCTTTACCCCAAATGTCGTACTGCTCTCTGACGTAGGCGTTGAACTCTTCGACGGACGAGCCTTTCGGATCGAACGCCTGCTTGAGCAGGCTCTCGCGCACGTCCGTGCGCTTGATCAGCGCATTCAGCTCGCGATTCAGCCGCTCGCTGACCTCCTTCGGCATGCGCGCCGGTCCAAACACGCCCGCCCAGGGCGAGACCGAAAATTTCGGAAAGCCGGCTTCCACGATAGTCGGTACCTCCGGCATTAGCGGGCTGCGGTTGGGCAGCGTCGTGACCAGCGGACGCAGCTTGCCGTCGCGCAGGAACGGCAGCACGGTCGAATACGAGCTGATCATCACCTGGATGTTGCCGCCGACGAGATCGGTGATCGCCGGCGGCTCGCTCTTGTACGGCACGTGCACGAGGTCGATGCCGGCCTGCGAGGT
>C688J18823_10000208_pt1 | contig 33170 bp, 32 predicted proteins | sample HopSoiMetagenom1_FD_18823 | JGI IMG/M metagenome (IMG submission 18823) | reverse complement strand
ATGTCTCGTTCGGCGCGCTCGCGGACGCCACCCGACGCGGCGTTCTGGAGCAGCTCGGGCGTGCAGACGCTTCGATCACGGCCCTTGCCGAGAAGTTCCACATGACCCTCACGGGCATGAAGAAGCATGTAGGCGTCTTGGAGCAAGCGGGGCTCGTCAGCACAGAGAAGGTTGGGCGCGTGCGGACCTGCAAGCTCGGGCTGCGCGGACTGGAAGAAGAGGCGGCATGGATCGAGAGGTATCGCCAGCTCTGGGCAGCGCGCTTCGACGAGTTGGACATTGTTGTCGAGGAATTGAAACGGAAGGAGAAAGCAAATGGACGTAAGAAGAGAAAGTGACGCCACCCCCACGAAGAACCGCACGGAGGTGGAGCGGAAGTCCGAGCGCGAACTCGTCGTCACACGCACCGTCAACGCGCCTGCGCGCCTCGTGTTCGAGGCGTGGACCAAGGCAGAACTATTCAGGAGGTGGTGGGTACCGAAATCGTATGGGCTGACCCTGCTTTCCTGCGAAATGGATGTTCGCGTTGGGGGGCAGTATCGTTTGGTGTTTCGCCACGAAGATTCGACGATGGAGTTCTTCGGCACGTACCTCGAAGTGACACCGCACTCGCGCCTCGTTTGGACCAACGAGGAAGGTGACAACGGCAAGACCGTCACCACGGTGACCTTCGATGAAAACGCAGGCAAGACGTTGTTGGTCGTGCACGATCGCTATCCCTCGAAGGAAGCGCTTGACTCCGGATCGACGGGCGCGATGCCCGAGGCGCTCGACCAACTCGACGAGCTTCTCGCCAGCCTGGGATCAAGTACTGAGACAAAATGACGCAGTCAATCAATCATCCAAAGCAGCGTGTGGCTGGCCGCGTGGGTAAGAAAAGTGCCCCAGGCAAGACCCCGGCGAAGCTGCTAGTTGCCATGACTGGCAAGGCAAGCGCCGCGAAGACCGCATCAGGCGCCGAGCCCGTGTTCGCGTACATCGCTAGCTTGCCGCAGCCGCAGCGCGGCATCGCCGAGCGCATCGATGCCCTGGCGGCCAAAAGTTTGCCGGACCTCCAGCGAGCGGTGAAGTGGGGCATGGCGTACTACGGGGTCGACGGGGGCTGGTGCTTCTCTTCCGGCGCCTTCGTCGGCCATATGAAACTGATGTTCATACGCGGCACGGAGATCAAGCCGGAACCGCCTGTGACGCCGATCGGGATGGGCAGATCCACCCGTGGAGTCGAGTTAGCGTCGATTGACGATTTCGACGAGTGCCAATTGGCGTCGTGGATAAAGCAGGCCGCCACCATGCCCTTCGTTGGGGGAAAGAAGTGATGACTACGCCGTGGCGCAGCGTTCAGGAGGCCGAAGGCCAACGAGACCGTGGCGTGGCAAGCGTGGCCATGCCGTTTATCAGGGGGTCGCGTATCCAAACACAGAAAACTGGCCTAGGCGCATGTCATCCAACTGTTCGCGGCGAAATGGCGCAGAATGAGACGAGAGAGCCGTTTCGGAGAATGTCGGCTTGAGCCCGTCGATTTGACCAGAGCCGAGGGCGAAAGCGATTAAGAACAGTCTTCCATGTTGGCGGTGGCGAGCGCAGCGCTACTACTAGTGAACGACTAGTCGCTCTTAGAGTGTTTACCAACCACTCTTCAGATACTTTCGGTTTGATCCTGGATGACGGGCAATCCGGAACTTAACCGCTCTATCTCGGCTGCGATACTTGCGGTTTGCCGACCCTGAAACTTGATGGCGATAAGCGCGTTTATGAGGACTCAACTCACCTCCTGTCGCCTTGCCAAGAGCCGATAGTGCACCGTTACGGTCGTCGCTCTTTCACCACCTGTGCCGTTTCGTCTCTTTCTCGTCAGGTGGATTCGCGTCGGCGAGGGAGTTCCTTTCCCGAAGCCTCGGATCCAGGTGGTTCATGGAACGGTTCAACAGAAATGCGCGCGTAAATGACTTCCAGGACGGTCAGGTATTCTGTACCGCCCGGCGCTTGGAGAACTACGCTGTCGCCCGCTGTTGACTTCATCAACGCGCGCCCCAGAGGTGACACCCAACTGATGTGATTGCGATTGAGATCGATCTCGTCGGTGCCCACGATGCTCACCACTCGCTCCGCTCCCGCGGCATTGGCATAGCGCACGGTCGCTCCGAAGAATGCCCTCGTCGCCGCCTGCCCCGCCCTCGGAGCTTCCGGGTCTACCACTTCCGCGGCTTCGATTCGCTTCGTGAGAAAGCGAATTCGCCCATCGATCTGCCGCAGCCGCCGCTTGCCGTACTTATAGTCGGCGTTTTCACTGCGATCGCCGTTGCTGGCAGCCCATGCCACCACCTCCGTCACGGCCGGGCGTTCCCTCGTGAGCAGAAACCGGTGCTCATCTTTGAGGCGCTGCAGCCCGCTCGGCGTTATGTAGTTCTTGCCTCGCGTCGCGGGCTCGTCCGCTTGTGGTTTTCTCGTAAACCCTTTCCGCATCTCGTAGTCCTTCCAGCGCGAATCCAATGGGCGCCCAATGAAAACGGATGAACGCCGAGAGAAAACACTGCAGGTCATCCGCGTTCATGGGAGCTCATAGCTTTCACATGGTGAGACCGGCCGGTGCCCGAGCAGCCGTGATCATCTGCGGCCTCAGTCCTTTGATCACGAGCCAGAAGCCGGTCGCCAGTTCGAAGAGCCCGAGGCCGGTATCGAACCACCACAGGTTCACGAGCTTGGCGAAGTCAGGGGAGATGATGAAGGCAATGGTACACACCGCGGCCCACGCGGAGACGATCAGGCCGAAGGCGGCGAGTCCTCGCGGGATGTATCCTGACGTGAAAAACAGGTAGCTGCAAGCAGTGGATGCCAAGCTGTAGAACAGCAGGCCGACGTAGTAGGCGTCAGAGCCGGAGAGATATAGCCTCGCCAGTGTCTCAACTTGTTGGGGCCCGAGGACGCGCAGGTAATCGGCACCCTTCAACAGCCGCAGAGCGTTCAGCTGATTCAGCGACGTCAGGATCCACATCGAGGCATAGACGAACCTCGAGAACGCGGCCAGCAACGCCAAGCTGCGACCGGCGGGCCTGAGGGTCACGTATAGCGCACTAAGTAGGACCAACAGCCCTGCCTCGTATAGGAGGTTGCTGGCGATCCCGATACGGAAGAGCCGCTCGTGCGCTAAGACGTTGCGGGCAGTCTGCGTTGCATCACCGGCGACCATCAGGCGCTCGTTAATGCCAAAGTTCACCGCGACCACGATCGCGATGGTGAGCAGGTAGAAGAATCCCGCGACTCGTGCAGCTTCGCGTTGCGACTCGTCTATGGTGCGGGTCGTCATTCCGTTCCTCCAGCGAACCCGACAAAATTGTATGGATGGTTATACGCAGGGCGAAGCGCGAGCGTTCTATTGTCGATTGGATGGAAAGGTAAGCGACAATCAGTACAGCGCTGACGCAATCATCTCGACCGTGTTATTTCCGAGCTATTTTAGCTTGAACTTTGTCGCGTTGCCTCGACCATCATGTCCGAATGCCCGGCGAGCCGGGAGTGATGCGAAAGTAAGGATTCCCGATGATCCGCCAACAGCCCATCAGACCCTCTGAAACCCCCTATAATGACACGCACACTTTATGGCTCTGGCATCGGGTACGAAACTCGGCCCTTACGAAATTGTTTCCGCACTAGGGGCGGGCGGGATGGGCGAGGTTTACCGGGCGCGCGATCCGCGCCTGGGACGCGAAGTCGCGATCAAGGTTCTGCCTTCGGGCTCTGCGCCCGATTCCGAGCGCCTACGCCGCTTCGAGCAGGAAGCGCGAGCTACTGCCGCGCTCAACCATCCGAGTATTCTCGCCGTGTTCGACATTGGCAGCCAGGACAATTCCCCCTACATCGTTTCCGAACTGCTCGAAGGCGGGACCTTGCGATCGCGCCTGATCAGTGGCCCGCTGCCCGTGCGCAAAGCTGTGGACTATGCCTTGCAGATCGTTCGCGGGCTCGCTGCTGCACACGATCAGGGCATTTTCCATCGCGATCTGAAACCGGAAAATATTTTCATCACGCGCGACGGCCACGTGAAGATTCTCGACTTCGGCCTGGCCAAGCTGACAACGCCTGAGCCGGCAGCACCCGGCGTGTCGGCGCAGGCGACGCTCGATTCCGTGACCGGCCGCGGCGTGCTGCTGGGAACGCTGGGCTACATGTCCCCCGAGCAATGCCGCGGAGCCACCATCGATGCGCGTTCCGACATCTTCAGTTTCGGCGCCGTGCTCTACGAAATGATCAGCGGCAAGCGCGCCTTTCGGGGCGACACCACAGCCGATGCCATCAGCTCCATTCTGAAAGAAGAGCCTCCGGAATTGTCCGCCGCAGGCCGCGATGTGCCGCCCGTGCTGGAGCGCATCGTTCACCATTGCCTCGAAAAAGATCCGGTGGCGCGTTTTCAGTCGGCGAGTGACATTGCTTTTGCATTGGAAGCCTTGTCCTCAATTTCCTCAGCTGCGACCGGAGCGACGGCGGCCATGTCTACATCGGCGATCGCAGCGCCCGCATCCCGAAAACCCTGGCTCGTTCCCGCGCTGCTGGGAGTCATCGCTGTCCTCGTGGTGGCCCTGCTTGTGGTACGCGTGACCACCCCTCCGCCCGAGCCGCCGGACTATCGTCAGCTCACGTTTGGGCGCGAGTTCATCTCTTCTGCCCGCTTCGCACCCGACCAGCGAACTATCATCTACAGCTCGGCGCACATCGGGATGCAGACCGAACTTTTCTCACTCGCGCCCGACAGCCACGCCCCTGTAAGCCTCGGTCTAAAAGATGCTGATCTCGAATCCATCTCTCCCACTGGAGAGATGCTCCTGATCCAGAACCGACGAGACCTTAGTAGAAATGTCAAAGTCGGCTTGCTGGCGAGAGCACCGCTAAGTGGCGCAGCTCCCCATCCTATCCTGAGTGACGTTGCTGACGCCGATTGGGGGCCCGGCAACCAGATCGCCGTCGCTCACTACGTGGACGGACACTTTCGCATCGAGTACCCCATCGGCCACGTTCTGTATGAGCCCGCGTCCGGCTGGTTAACCAACGTACGGGTCTCGCCCGCGGGAGGCTGGGTAGCATTCGCCGAGCATCCCACCATGGGAGACAGTGCTGGCAATGTGACGATGGTAGACTCTTCCGGCCGCAATCGGACTCTGTCGCCGCGGCAGTCGGCCATTCAAGAGGTCAATTGGGCTCCCTCCGGCAAGGAAGTATGGTTCACCAGCGCGCAAGAAACCACTAAGTTTCAGCTCTGGGCAGCGGATCTTTCGGGCCGTACCCGCGTGGTCGACCGAATTCCGGCCACTCCAACGGTCTACGATATTGCCCGCGATGGGCGCGTTCTTCTCGGACAAAATATCTTTCGAATCCTCGCCTACGTACGGGGAATTGGTCAGGATCGAGAACAAGATGTGACCATTCAAAACTGGAGTGACGCTTCGGCCATTTCACCTGACGGCCGACAATTGCTGTTGAATGAAGAGGGGGCCAATAGCGGACCTGATTACGACGTTTACGTCCGTGCAAGCGATGGCGCAGCCCCCGAACGCGTTGGCGATGGCGTGGGCTACGATTTCTCACCGGACATGAAGTGGGTTCTGTCGTCCCTTATCTTGCACATTCCCCGTCAGCTTTTCCTGATTCCGCTTGGCCCGGGGGAGACGAAGCAGATCACGCACGATTCCATCGACCGGAGTTACGCTCGCTTTCTCCCGGATGGCAAGAATGTTGTATTTAGCGGCTCGGAACCGGGTCACAACTCGCGCATCTACGTGCAAGCCATCGATTCGGGAACGGCCCGCCCGATTTCTCCCGAGGGAGTGAGCGGATCCGTTCCCACCGCGGACGGTAAGTTCGTGTTTGGCTTCTCCGATTCCGTGGCGCTCTATCCCGTAGATGGTCAGGGAGCCCCTCGCCTCGTTCCCGGCATCCATCCCGACGAGGCAATCTTTTCTGTGTCGCGTGACGGCCGCTCGGCGCTGGTGGGGGTTCTCGGTAGCTATTCGGCGGAAGTGATGCGCGTGGATCTGGCCACTGGCCGCCGCGAGTTGTTCAAGAAGATCGGGCCATCCGATCCCGCCGGGGTTGCGTTGATCAATGCGGCATTCACTCCCGACGGCAAATCCTATGCCTACTCCTGCTTCAACGCTCTGACCCAACTCTATTTGGTGGAGGGATTGCGCTAAGGCAAACCGCCCCGATCAGGGTCGATGAGTGGCGATTTCCAACCGTTGACCTCAAGACCAGAGATAAAATCCAGGCTGTTGTGTCGAGAGCGGAGGCTACATGGCAACAGCATTGATTCCGAGCGATAGAAAGTCCGTACGCGTTGCACTCGTACAGGAACATGTTCGGCTCGAAAATGCGCATCATCTTGAAGGTGTACTGAGCACGTTCGGCGAAAATGCACATTACCAGGATGAGGCTTGGGGGGACCGCTACGATGGACGCGATGGAGTCCGTCTGTACTATGAACAGCTCATGGCGGCACTGCCTGACCTCGAAATCAAAGTTCGGCAGCAGCATGTTACCGACGACAACGTTCTGCTAGAGGTTTTGATCTGCGGAACTCATCTTGGACCCTGGCGCGGCCTTCCCGCAACCGGACGGCGAGTTGAATTGCCGCTTTGCGCCGTTTATACCTTCGACGACTGTGATCGTCTTGCAGGGGAGAGAATTTACTACGACCGAGCTAGCGTCTTGCGACAGCTAGGTGTGTTTCGTGAACCGCAAAGCCTCTTAGGACGCATCGGACTTTTGGTCACTCATCCAGTGACGATTGCGCATGCCCTTTTCAGAAACCTGCTCACGAGCTTAGCGACTCGCAAAAATTAATTTGGCCATTGAGTGTGCCTTTGCACCAGCAAACCAACTGGACGATTCTCCGTCCTTACGATCGCTTTGAATAATGTGTAGCCGCAACGCGCTCACCTATGGCGATGGTTGCGTCTCAATCGTTTACAATCCGGTGCATGTTCTATCGCTCCGACAATCGTTCTCCGGATCAGCTTCGCCCTGTCAAAATCACACCTGATTTCATCACCACGGCGGAAGGTTCCGTTCTCATGGAGGTCGGGAATACGCGCGTCATTTGCACGGCTTCCATCGAAGAAACGGTGCCGCAGTTCATGCGCAACACTGGCAAAGGATGGGTATCGAGCGAGTACAGCATGCTTCCCCGCGCAACGCTGACGCGAACGCCGCGGGAAGTGTCGAAGGGACGCCAGAGCGGACGCACGCACGAGATTCAGCGGCTGATCGGGAGATCTTTACGAGCGGTAACCGACCTGACGAAGCTCGGCGAGCGAACCATCTGGATTGATTGCGATGTGATCCAGGCCGATGGGGGGACGCGCACCGCCTCGATTACCGGAGCGTTTGTGGCGCTCGGGCTGGCTCTGGAAAAACTCGTCGATGCGGGCACGTTGAAGGATGTGCCGCTCCGCGATCCGGTGGCGGCCGTCAGTGTCGGAATTGTGGACGGAGAAGTCCTGCTTGATCTCGCGTATGAAGAGGACTCGCGCGCAGACGTGGACATGAATTTCGTGATGACCGCTGCCGGTAAGATGGTCGAGCTACAGGCGACGGCCGAGCATCAGGTCTTCGACGACGCGCAGTTGGCGAAAATGATGGAGTACGCGCGAAAGGGCGTGCAGGAGCTTATCGCGCAACAGTCAGCGTTGCTGGGCAAGACAAAGTTAGTGCGCTAGCAACAGAGTTCCGTCGTTCCGCGCTATTTCTGTTCCGCTTTCTTTTCCGCCGCCTTCTTCTGAGCTGCAACCGTCCATGGCGGGACCACGCCGGTGACACGCGCGTAGGCGATGGCTTGGCCGAGGTGCTCATGCGCGTCTCCGACGAGGATGTACACCACGTCTCCCGCGTTCGCCTGCGGGCCAAGTTTAGGCAGAAGCTTGGCGAACTCGGCATTCGGCATTGCGCCGATTGTTTTCTGCGCGAACTCCCAGGACTTGTTCAGTTCCGAGATGACCTGTGCCTGATCGGTCGTGGACTTCTCAAACGTTTTGGGATCGAAACCGGCCGGCGCTTGGGCTCCCATAAGACCCAGAATCCCGTAGCGCTCACCGGCTACATGCATCAGGACTTCGGCGAATGAGCGTGCGTCGGGCGCGGGCCTCCACGTCATCTTGTCGGCGGGCACTGCACCGGCCAGATCCACAAACTTTTTCTGCACCCTCTCCAGATCAAGCAGAGCCTGCGCTTTCATGTCATAACTGGGCGCAGTGTGATCGACTGCCGGCTGCGAGTCCTGCGCGAACGTATTTCCATCGATGACAGTTAGGAACAGGCAAAGGGCGAGAAATATCTGGGACACTTTCTTCATGTGTTGAGCTCCTCGGAAGATGCTAAGGGTTAGACGGGCAAGAGCAATCTTCGTCGCGCGGTACCGGACACCGTTTCTGATCGAGTTGCCCCCGATTACCCCAGGACCGTCCCAGAACCCTGGTCGGACATACATGGAGTTCTTCCGGTTTGGGACATTTCCCGAATCGGCATTCTCCGCTCACCTTGGGTCGTCCATCAGAGCCTGATCTCTTCCGTTGCGGTTAGTAGCGCGATACCGTGAAGAGACCGATATGGGCATTCTTCACCGCATGGACCGCCGCTCCGAGACGCGCACACGGACTGAGTTGGTCGTGACTGTCTGGGGTATTGACACCAAAGGTGATCGGTTTCTGCAGCAGGCCCGGGCACGCCAGATCAGCGTGAGCGGGGCGCTGCTCTGCGGTCTTGACGTCGAACTCAGGTCGGGCGACCTCCTCGGGCTCCTTTATCAGGGCAACAAGGCGCGTTTTCGAGTGGTTTGGGTGCGCTACTCGGAAGGAGAAAAGAAGGTGCAGGCTGCCATCCATCGCGTAGAGTCGGACTGCTGCCCGTGGCGCGAGATGCTGGAAGAAGAGTCCCTGCCCGAAGAAACATCCTGCGGCCCGCAGTTCTCTCAAGACTGACCCCGGGGCTGAAAAGCGCGTTACAGACTCGCAATGGGCGCCAACCGGGATGAGTGTGGCGTCATCGAAGACCAAGCGAACGATGAAGTCATCTACAAGCCCACAACCACGTACTTTCTAGCCGAAAATCCACAGGAGTTTGACCTTATGTTTCACCACGTTAAAGAACTACAGTTCAACGCACGTGTCGAAAAACCCGACCCGAAATTCGCCCGCCTGCTCCTCGAGCAATTTGGCGGAGGCAACGGCGAGCTGAAAGCCGCCATGCAATATTTCGTGCAGGCGTTCTCTGCCCGGCAACCCTATCCCAAGCTTTATGACATGCTGATGGACATTGCGGCCGAAGAGTTCAGCCATCTTGAAATTGTCGGCGCAACCATCACCATGCTGCTCGGGCCGGTGAATAGCGAACTGAAGCAAGCGTTTGAGAATTCCGGATTAAAGGAGATGGTGACGGGTGGAAGCGCCGCCCGCGACGCTTTGGTGCACCAGGCGCTCATGAATCCGCAATTCTTCGTCCTGTCGGGCGGCGGACCTACGGTCACCGACAGCAATGGAAACCCGTGGTCCGGTGCGTTCGTGAATGCCAATGGCGATCCGACCGTTGACCTCAGGTCGAATATCGCAGCCGAGTCACGGGCCAAAATTGTCTATGAGTACCTGTTGCAGTTCACGGATGACGAATACGTGCAGGAGAGCCTTCGATTCCTGATGACCCGCGAGATCTCGCACTTCCAGATGTTCGCGGCGCATCTTGAGCAGATTCAGCCGAATTTCCCTCCGGGCGTCCTGCAGGGAGATGCGCGGTTCACACACACGTACTTCAACATGTCGAATGGAGCGAGCGCCCGCGGGCCATGGAACCAGGGCCAGGGCCCGTGGTCGCAGGGTGAGTGGACCTACGTGGCAGATCCAATTGAGACCGTACGAAGCACGAATGGGCTCACGGAATTTCAGCAAACCGCCCCAATGTCGAACCAGCAACTGGATGAAGTCGGCAAACAGCTCGGTAAGCAACGCTACAACGAGATCAGCAAGGCCGTGCCCAAGAGCACGAACCAGTGGTCATCGTATCCGCAAACGGAGTTGGAGAGTCCGCGTAAGGCGAGTTAGCGCTTAGCCTGCTTGGATTCTAAGCCGCTTGTCTTAGTCTCGGTGATCTCTGCGGTTTGACGACTTCTATCGCAGAGATCGCCGGCATTTCAGCCGAGAAGGCTGATCCCTGCTGAGTTCGTCAGGCAATCCAGACGGTCTTTGCATTCAGGAACTCGCGAATTCCCACGACGCTTAGTTCGCGACCGTGGCCCGAAGCTTTTACACCCCCAAACGGGATGCGAGCGTCCGACGCTACCATCTTGTTGATGAATACCATGCCCGCTTCCAGTTCATTGATGAAGCGTTGCTGCTCCCGCTCGTCGTTGCTCCACGCGCTGGCGCCTAGTCCGAAGCGAACATCATTCGCGAGCGCAATCGCTTCATCCTGATCTTTCACGCGGAAGATCGACGCGACCGGGCCGAACAGCTCTTCTGCGTAGGCCGGAGATCCCTTCGGGACATTGGTGAGCACCGTGGGCGCATAGAAATTTCCCTCGCGCTCGAGCCGATGTCCGCCGGTGAGCAGATTCGCGCCAGCGCTCACGCTCTTCTGCACGTCGGCATCGAGGTCTTTGACCCCGTCGGGAGTCGCGAGCGGGCCAAGTTCGGTCTTTTCGTCGAAGGGATCGCCAATCTGGAGGCTCTTCATCTTTGCCACAAACCTGCGCTCGAAATCGTCCGCAATCGATTCAGCGACGATGAAGCGCTTGGCGGCGATGCAGGATTGCCCATTGTTCTGCACGCGCGCCTGCACTGCGGTGCTGACCGCGGCTTCGAGGTCGGCGCTGGGCATGACGATGAAGGGATCGCTTCCGCCGAGTTCGAGAACAACTTTCTTGATGCGCTTGGCGGCTCCGACTCCGACTTGAATGCCGGCCTGCTCGCTGCCGGTCAGGGTGGCGGCCACAATGCGCGGATCGTTCAGGAGTGCGTCTACTTGAGAAGATCCGATCAGAAGCGCTTGAAACGCACCTTCAGGAAATCCGGCTTCAAGGAAAATGCTCTCGAGGGCGAGAGCGCACTGCGGAACATTCGACGCATGTTTCAGCAGGCCCACATTTCCCGCCATCAGCGCCGGGGCGGCGAAGCGGATTACCTGCCAGAACGGAAAGTTCCATGGCATCACGGCCAGAATCGGGCCGATGGGCGAGTACCTGATGAAGCTCTTTTTCGCGCCGGTCTCGACGACTTCGTCAGCCATGAACTTCTCTGTGTTCTCGGCGTAATAGCGGCATGCGGTCGTACACTTTACGGCCTCAGCCACCGCGGACTTGAAAGTCTTGCCCATTTCGAGCGTCATCACCCGGCCGAACTTTTCTTTATCACGCTCGAGGATGTCGGCCGCTTTGCGCATGCGCTCGGCTCGAACCGCGAAGTCCGTGGCGCGCTCGGCCTTAAATGTCTGGACAGCCAGTTCAAGCTTCTTGTCGATTTCGGCTTCAGAAAGCGGCTGAAAGGTCTTGATGACTTCTCCGGTGGCTGGGTTAATCGTCGCAATCGGCATGGTGCAGTTCGTTCTCCTCGCGGAGGTATGAGTCTCGGGATTTGATACCAATCCTCGGGGCTAAGGCTACTGAAGAGCGGCCCCGTGCTCCTACCACTATAACGATGTCAGTGTGGTCTGGGGTGGTGGCGATCATCCTCGTCACGGATGTGCTCAGGATGAACCCATACATCGCGCAGGTCATCGAACGCACCCATCGCAAAGAGGAGTACGGCTGCAACGGCGCAGACGATCATGACCGACAGCAGCATTGTTTCACCCTTAATGGTGACATTTACGCCAGCAGCGTAGTCGTAAGCGGGGACACGGTCTGTGATGCGGGTCACGCGTCGGCCGGATCTGGCCTGGGCGGCTGCCCAACACCAATCCCCACCCTCCGAGATCTCGAAGGGTGGGTTCAAACATAGCTCTTGGCTCAGACGATCAGACCAACACGGGCTGTCGGTATTGCTCCGCCATCTTGGACAGCGGAATCGGCTTGTAGTCGCTGGCGTGGCCGGCTTGGCCGAATTCCTTCATCCGCTGGGCCACGACTTTCTTCATCGCTTCGCGCGCGGGTTTGAGATAGTCGCGCGGATCGAACTTCTCCGGAGTTTCCGCGAAAACCTTTCGGATCGCGCCCGTGATGGCCAGGCGGTTGTCGGTATCCACATTGACCTTGCGCACGCCGTTTCGGATGCCGAGTTGGATCTCTTCGACCGGCACTCCCCATGTCGGCTTCAGCTTGCCGCCGTACTGATTGATCACGTCTTGCAGGTCTTTCGGCACGCTCGACGAGCCGTGCATGACCAGGTGCGTTGTCGGCAGGCGCTTGTGAATCTTCATCAGCACGTCCATTTTGAGGACAGAGCCATCGGGCTTCTTGCTGAACTTGTAGGCTCCATGGCTGGTGCCGATGGCAATGGCCAAGGCGTCCAAGCCTGTCTTTTCGACGAACGCGACCGCCTGATCCGGATCGGTCACGTGCTCGAGGCCGGTGCCACCCGCGCCGTGTCCGTCTTCGATTCCGCCGAGCACGCCAATTTCGCCCTCCACCGTCACGCCCTTCGGATGCGCGTATTCGACGACCTTCCGCGTCTCGCTGACGTTATAGTCGAAGCTCGAAGGAGTCTTGCCATCGGGCATGAGGGAGCCATCCATCATCACGCTGGTAAAGCCCAGGTCAATGGCCGACTTGCAGGTCTCAAAGCTGTTCCCGTGGTCAAGATGCATCACCAGCGGAATCTCGGGATAGAGTTCTGCTGCGGCAAGCATCAGGTGATACAGAAATTTGTCCTGGGAATAAGAACGAGCGCCGCGGCTGGCCTGAATGATGACCGGCGAGTTCGTCTCCTTGGCCGCTTCCATAATGGCCTGAATCTGTTCCATGTTATTGACGTTGAAAGCTCCAACGCCGTATCCGCCATTGGCCGCTTCGTCGAGAAGTTGGCGCATTGACACTAGTGGCATAAAATGAATTCTCCTCAGGATGAAGAAGTAGATGATTTACATTTCAGTGTAAACTTCCATTGATCCAATTTTGTGTGATTCGAATCACTGTTAGGCAATTTTCCGTACCGCAATTTGCTCTTAATTACCGAAACAAAACTGACTTGGAGGAATGATGAAGCTTACCCCGGGTAAATTAGCCGGCCTGAAGAAGGTGTCGAACGCACGTGGCGTGATCGCGGCTGCCGCCATGGATCAGCGCGGGTCGCTGCAGAAGTCCCTTGCGAAAGAAAAGGGCGGCGAAGTCAATGACGCGATGATGGAGGAGTTCAAGTCGCTGGTCACGGAAGTGCTGACGCCGCATGCCTCGGCCATCCTGCTCGATCCCGAGTGGGGACTGCCCGCCTCGAAGCGCCGCGCCAAGAATGCCGGCCTGCTGCTCGCCTATGAAAAGACCGGATACGACAAGACCGGTCCCGGCCGCCTGCCCGACCTTCTCGATCACTGGTCGGCGCGCCGCCTGAAGGAAGCTGGTGCGGATTGCGTGAAGATTCTGCTGTACTACACGCCCGACGATCCGAAGCACGTCAACGAGACGAAGCACGCTTGGGTCGAGCGCATCGGTGACGAGTGCCGCGCCAATGACATCCCATTCTTCCTCGAGTTCGTCGGATACGAAGAGGGCGCGGATGAGAAGGGCATCGAGTACGCGAAGAAAAAACCGCATATCGTGACCGAGAGCATGCGCGAGTTCTCGAAAGACCGCTATGGCGTCGACGTACTGAAGGTCGAAGTGCCGGTCAATATGAAGTTCGTGGAAGGCGTGAAGTGCTTCGCCGGACAAAAGGCTTACACGAAAAAGGAAGCCATTGATCACTTCCACAAGGCCGCAGCCGCTGCGACCAAGCCATTCATATATTTGTCGGCGGGCGTGAGCAATGCGGAGTTCAGCGAAACCCTCGAACTCGCCGGAGAGTCCGGAGTGAAGTTCAATGGCGTCCTGTGCGGCCGCGCAACCTGGAAGGAAGGCATTCCGGTCTACGCGAAGCAGGGCGCAGACGCGTTCCGCAAATGGCTGGAGACTGAAGGCGTCAAGAACATCAACAACGTCAACGACAAGCTGAAGACCGCAACCAGTTGGCACTCGATCTACGGAGTGGAACTGGTGCACGCGTAATACAACTGAAATAGAAACTGTGGCGCGGGCGCTCTCGCCCGCGCTTTCCTATGCGACGAAGACGTCAGGATTCTCTGTAGGTCCGTCGAGATGACCTACCAATCGCTTCTCCAGCCCTTCGCGGGACGTTCCTACCTGTTGGCGCAGCCGGTCCTTCTCCTGATCGTTCAACGGCGTAAACGACTTTGCGATCTCGACATTGTGCGCCAGCATCTCCGGTTTCGGCATTCCGACAACCGCGGTCGTCACCGGCAAGCTTATGGAATAGCGCAGCAGCGAATTCATGTTCGCCCTCCCTGCACCGTCACCCACGAGAAATTCCTGGCCGGTAATCTTCATCGCAATCACGCCCAGGTTCTTCTTGTTCGCAGCCGGGAGAGCCATTTCCTCGAATCGTCCATTGCGTGAAGCGTTGAGCGCCATCTGTACGCAGTCGAGGTCGTGCCGCTCGATCGCCTTGGCCATGACCTCGCCATTCGTGTGGCTCGTCATACCCGCAAAGCGCGCCATCTTCTGCTCGCGCGCTTCCATCAAGCCCTTCAGAGCGCCGTTAGGCGCCTCGATCTTCGCCAGGTCATCCTGTTGGCCGAGACTGTGGATGTGCACGAGATCGACGTGGTCCGTCTGCAGGCGCTTTAGACTGGCCTCGAGCCGGCGCAGGAATTCGTCACGGGTACGATCCGGAATCTTTGTCGCCAACCAGACGTCCTTGCGACGAGTCGCTATGACCTTGCCGACTCGCGTCTCGCTCTGTCCGTCGCCGTAGGCGTAGGCGGTATCGAGATAAGTGATGCCGGAATCAATCGCGCGATTAAGGATCGCGGTAGCTGCGTCCTCATCTTTGTACATCAGGAAGCGGCTGCCGCATCCGAACGCGAGAATCGAGACCTTCGCGCCGGTGCGTCCCAAAGTTCGCGAAGGCAGAACGCCCTTCGCCGAATCCGCCCCCGCAATATCCTTCAGCAGCAAGAGGCTGGTGCCTGCCGCTGCTCCGAGTCCTACGTTTTCCAGGAATTCCCGACGGGAGATTTCTTTACTCATATGCTCCTCCTGAGGACGTTGGGCCCATCTTAACTCTGGACGCCGCGGCGGTGTATAAGAACTTGCATGAGTGGCTCGAAAACTGTGCTCATCACTGGCGGCTCCGGCGGCATCGGATATGAACTCGCAAAGCTCTTCGCACGCGATCATCACAATCTCATTCTCGTTGCCCGTAGCGCGGACAAGCTCGCACAGGCCGCCGCCGACCTGCACGCCTTGGCAGTGCACGTAAGAACAATTGCTCTTGATCTGACTCAAACGCCCGCCCCGGGATTTCTCTTTGACCAACTACAGCGCGAAGGCGTGCTCGTCGACATTCTGATTAACAACGCCGGCTTCGGAGCGCTGGGAGAATTTGCCACCATGCCCGAGGACCAGATCGTTGGGCAGATTCAGCTCAACGTCACCGCCCTGACGGAGCTGACACGCCTCTTCCTGCCCGCCATGATCTCTCGGCGCAGCGGACGCATCATGAACGTCGCGTCCACGGCCGGATTCCAGCCCGGCCCGCTCATGGCGGTCTATTACGCGACCAAGGCGTACGTTATTTCCTTCTCCGAAGCAATCGCGAATGAACTGCGCAACTCCGGTGTGACAGTTACGTGTTTTTGTCCCGGCGCAACCGAAACCGGGTTCGCCAAGCGCGCGGGTAATGACAAGACGCGCATCTTCAAAAAGTTTGGTGCGATGGACGCGGGCAAGGTGGCGCTCGATGGTTACCGTGCGGTCATGGAAGGGCGAACGCTGGCCATCAGTGGAGCGCAGAATTGGCTTGTCGCGCAGTCCACCAGGTTCGCCCCGCGCAGTATGGTGACTGCGATCTCGCGCTGGGTCTCCGAATCTACCGAATCGTAGAGACGTCTCTGCCTGCAGCATATTGAAATGGTGGCGAGAGAGACGTTGCAAGCAACTGTCTCTACGGCGGGCGTTCTCGCCCTTGGGCAGGCTCGTTTACAAATCGCTACGCACATTTTGCAAAGATTTACGTGAAACCGGGATACGCTCTAAGCGTCCGCGAGTCTAATTCGCGGAATGCGGGTTTGAAATCGATAAATCCGCCAACATCGAAAGCGCCGCTCAAAAGCTTTCGAGGGAGGTGCCAATGTACCTTCGCTCCCTTCTCTCTCCTTCCGTCCACCCACACTTTCTTCAAACTTTTGTCAGCGGAACAGCTTTGCTCGCTATGGTGCTATCCGCAATTGGTTCTGCTGCGCAGGAACCCTCCGGCACCAAAGCATCTGCTGCCCAAATTCAAAGCGAAACCGTTACGCTTCCTGCAGGCACCCGCTTTGCGCTGGTGCTCACACATCCGATTCAGAGTCGCTACCTGCATCGCGGGGATGACATCTACGCGCAAATCAATTCTCCCGTTGATTCGGGAGATCAGATGGTGATCCCGCCGGGAACATTCGTGCAGGGTACGCTGGATCGCCTTGAGCAGAAAAACGGCCGCGCATTCCTGCGTCTGCAGTCGATGGCGGTCACGTTTTCGGATGGTTACGTCGTGCCCGTCACGGGACCCATCACGCTCGGCAGTAACGAGGGCTATGCCATCAAAGATCCCGGCGGACGGCGCACCTCGACTGCATTGCTCATGCCACTCGCCGGTGCCGGTCTTGGTGCTGCAGTCGGACATTCTGTCGGCGCTTCTCAACAGACGATTACCAGCAGTCTGCCTCCCGGTTGTGTCGGACCTCCGCCGGGCTGCTTGTCATCGAGCCTGACAGTTCCCGGCAACAGGGGGATGCACACCGCAATTGGTGCCGGAATCGGCGCAGCCGCCGGTATGATCGCCTCCATGGGAGTGATATTTAGTTCTCGGCACTTCTATATGGACGCCGGCTCACCGGTGGAGATGACGCTTGAACGCGCCATCACGCTGAGTCAGGACGAAGTTGCCAAAGCTGTACAACACTCGACCGAGCACGTGCTCGAGACGCAGCCCGTGTTGCCGAGGCCGGTTCCTCCACCACCGCCTGATATGCCTGTCGACCACGGCACCTGCTACACGCCTGCGACTCCGGGTACGCCGCCAACCGTGATTCCCGGCGCGCCGGGCGCGAATGGAATTCCCGGGCCACCGACAGTCATTCCAGGAACGCCGGCGATGCCAGGGACTCCGTATCCATGCTCGTAGCGTGGGCGCCTGCAAGCCGCAGTGAGCAGTAGCTAGTGAGCGCTCATTTTGTCTTGTCATTCCGAGCAACGCGAGAAATCTGCTGTCTGCCGGCGTCGGCCGACAGCAGACTCCTCGTCGCTGTTCGCTCCTCGGAATGACAAGGAAATGTTGTACTCTGGATCTCCAGTCCGAAGAAACGAAACTGGAGCCAGAACCGTTCTCATGCCCACACTCATCTCCCAACCCACACGCATCCAAGCTGCCGGGAACAAGCCCAAGCTCATTGACGAATACATTGGCCGTGTGAATTCGAAGACATCCGCGACGAGCGTCGCTCACATGCGCAGTCCCGGCGGATGGGCCGAACCAGGCCAGACTCCTGAATTCGACGAATTCACTGTCGTGCTCAAAGGCATGCTGCGCGTCGAGCACAAAGCTGGATCACTCGATGTCCGCGCGGGACAGGCGGTGATTGCACATGCCGGAGAATGGATACGGTACTCGACTCCGGAACCGGATGGCGCGGAATACATCGCCGTCTGCCTGCCTGCGTTCTCGATGGAAGCCGTCCATCGAGATCAAGCCTGAATTCACTACAAGCCACTCTCTTCGCGCCGTTCGGTAGAATCGGGAGAATGAAGAACCGTTCTGTGGCAGTGTTCGACCTCGGAGGCGTACTGATCGACTGGAATCCGCGATATCTGTATCGCAAGCTTTTTACCGACGAAGCTGCCATGGAGCACTTCCTGGAAAACATCTGCACCTCCGACTGGAACACCCAGCAGGATGCCGGCCGCACTCTCGCCGAAGGTTGTGAGCTAGTGAAAGAAAACTTTCCAGAACATGCGGAGTACATCGATGCCTGGCTGCATCGCTATGATGAGATGATTGCGGGACCCATTCAGGGGACCGTCGACATACTGGCCGAACTGCGCACGCGCGGCGTGCCGGTGTATGCGTTGAGCAATTGGTCTTCAGAAACTTTTCCGGCCGCACAGAGGCGATTCGACTTTTTGAACTGGTTTCAGGGAATCCTGCTATCGGGCAAGGTCAAGCTGGTTAAGCCGGATCGAAGAATCTTTCAGCTGTTTTTAGAGACTCACGCAGTCAATCCGGCGCACGCAGTCTACATCGACGATCTCCCCAGAAACGTTGAGGCCGCAAGTGCGCTGGGGATGCACGGGATTCGGTTTACAGATCCCGGCGCGCTTCGCACCGATTTGGTCAGTGTTGGATTGTTGCCGGGGCAAATATCTAGATAGCCGAGAGCAGTGTCACTCCCACTCGATCGTCCCCGGCGGCTTCGACGTGACGTCGTACACCACGCGGTTCACCCCCTTGACCTCATTGACGATGCGAGTCGATATGATCTTGAGCACTTCGTACGGCAAAGGAACCCAGTCAGCCGTCATGCCGTCTTCGGAACTGACGGCGCGAATCGCGCAGGTGTAGGCATACGTACGCATATCGCCCATAACCCCCACTGACATCACGGGCAGGAGCACGGCAAACGACTGCCAGATCTTCTTGTAGAGTCCGGCCTCTTTGATCTCGCTGACGACGATGTCGTCGCACTCACGAAGCATTGCCAGACGCTCCTTTGTGACCTCGCCCAACACACGCACGGCGAGTCCGGGACCTGGGAATGGCTGACGCTGGAGGATTTCCTCCGGCACACCTAAATCGCGGCCAATCTTCCGGACCTCATCCTTGAACAGATCTTTCAGCGGCTCGATGAGCTTAAGCTTCATCTTCTCGGGCAATCCGCCGACGTTGTGATGCGACTTGATGACCTGGGAAGGACCGCGCACTGACCGCGACTCGATGACATCGGGATAAAGTGTTCCCTGGACCAGCCACTTCACTTTGCCTTCGGTTTTCTCGATCCGGCGCGCTTCCTTTTCGAACACTTTGATGAACTCATTGCCGATAATCTTGCGTTTCTTCTCTGGATCGCTGACGCCGGCAAGTTTGCCAAGGAAGCGATCGGTTGCGTCGACCGCGTCCAGATGCAGTCCCAGCTTGTCGCGAAGTGTCTTCTGTACCTTCTCGAATTCGTTCTTGCGCAGCACGCCATTATTGACGAACACACAAGTCAGGCGGGACTTCCCTTTCGCATCCCGGAGAGCGCGATCCACAAGCACAGCGGCGACCGATGAGTCGACGCCGCCCGAAAGCGCGCAGATGGCGCGCCCGGTGCCAACCTGTTCCTTGATCTGCGCAATAGTCGACGCGATGAAGTGCTGCGCGGTCCAGGTGGGCTTCGCTCCGCAAATCTCGAACACAAAATTCCTCAGAATCTGTGTGCCCTGCGGCGTGTGATGCACTTCCGGATGGAACTGCACGGCATACCACTTCTTCGCCACATTCTGGATTCCAGCGACCGCATAGTGCGTCTTGGCCATCAACTCGAAGCCGGGAGGAAGTTCGAGCGCTTCATCTCCGTGCGACATCCACACGGCGAGTTTCTTGGCCATTCCCTGAAACAGCACTGACGCCGAGATCACATCCACTTCCGCATGACCGTACTCGCGCTTCTCAGCCGGACGCACCTTGCCGCCCAGCGTATGCACCATGAACTGCAGCCCGTAACAGATTCCAAGCACCGGCACGCCCTGTTCAAAGACGCGCGCGTCCGCCGGGGGCGCGTCTTTGTCATAGACCGACCAGGGCGCGCCGGACAGAATGATCCCGACCGGTTTGTACTTCTTCACTTCATCGAGTTTGGCGTTGCAGGGCAGCACAACCGAAAACACGTTCTGTTCGCGGATGCGCCGTGCGATGAGTTGCGTGTATTGCGCCCCAAAGTCAAGAATGACGATGGACTGATTTTCCACGGATGAGTTGTGCAGGGATTTGGATTCCACGGATGAGTTTCTCAGATTCCGGGAGAGAGTGTAAAGACATTCGTGCAGCGCAGCGAGTTTGACCGCAAGAAGCGGATAGCGGCACGCAACTGCTCTGGGTCATAACAGTGGCATGCACAAGACGATCGAACCAACCATCCTGTACTTCGGCACTCCCGTGGCTCTCATCTCCACTCTCAATGAAGATGGCACACCCAACCTCGCGCCCATGTCGTCGGCCTGGTGGCTGGGCTGGAGTTGCATGCTGGGCCTCGGATCCATGGGAAAAACGTCGGAGAATCTGATCCGCAACCGAGAATGCGTGATCAATCTGCCTTCGCACGAACAAGTGAGCCACGTCGATCGACTCGCGCTCACGACGGGGAAAAACCCGGTCCCCGAAAAGAAACAATCCTGGGGATATCGCTATGAGCCAGACAAGTTTGGTACGGGCGAATTGACGGCGATGCCATCCGTGGATGTAAGACCTCCGCGAGTGACGGAGTGCCCCGTGCAAATGGAGGGTACAGTCCACGACTGGCGCCCGTTCGGCAAGAACGTATCCGCGAATGTGTTTGAGGTGCACATAACGAGGCTGCACGTGGAGGAATCACTCCTAAGCGGTAGCGAGTCGCGGCCGCACATCAACCCGGAGAAGTGGCGGCCTCTTATCATGAGCTTCTGCCGGTTCTTTGGACTCGGAGATGAAGTACATCCTTCGCGACTCGCGGAATCCAACTTCATGAACTTTGTTCTGAGGGATGCTTAACCGCTGCGAACGCTAGCCGGTGACAGGCTGGGCCACATCGCTCAAGATCAGTTCGTCGCGATCTATGGTGGTCTGCAGGGAGGACGCCGGCGGAACGGCCGGACGCACCGGCGGAGCAGGCTTCATCAGTGCTTCGGGAATCTCGAGGATACAGACATATCCCGCCAGGCGCGCCATGTAGAGCCAATCGGCGACTGCGAAATATGCGATCGTCAGAAGTATGACGACGAGCATCACCAACCGCCAAGGCAGCAGGGGCATGAAACCCATCGCCATCGAGATCGCTGTAGTGGCTCCAACAAATGCGACGAGGTGCGCGAGCCCAGTCCATGTGCTGACGGCGAATAGGCTGCCGGCACGCTCGCGGCAGAGAGTGACCGCGGATGAAATCGCATCAATTGCGGAGTAGCGATCGCGTGCGGCGAAGACCCCGGCCAGCGAGATCAGCCAGTTCAGAACCCAGGCGAACAGAAATACCAGAGCCGCGAGCGGCACGAAGATGATGAATGCCAGCCCGGGCTCAGGATCCTTCGGGGTCGAGACGAAGCCGGCAATGATGTCTGCGGCGAGCAACCCAAGGATGAGAGCAACCGCAAGCGCGATCCGCAAAAAGTTCAATCGCAACAGCGCAACGAAATTCCCGCTAGGGACGTCGCTTGCAACGTCTGCCTGACCACCAGCAAGAACGCGGATGCCAGCAACGCGCCCTGCCATGCCTCGAAAGTAAGCGGTCAAGGCCCGCACGGTAGCAATCCGCCCAACCGAGGCCGCCACAATCCACAAGACGGAAAGCAGCAGAAACGCAAGAAGCAAGGACATCACCACGCGATACAAACTTCCGCGCAGAATGTGTGCGATGGCCTGTGCAACCAGGAAGGGCTGCTTGGTCCTCAGGAAGAGGAGTTCCCATCTACTCACGCGCAGCGTGTCGAGATATTCGAAAAATCCGAAGATACAAAGGGTCACGGCCGTCGCGCCGAACACCCAGCGCCATGCGATCTCCGCCAGTGCGAACGACGGCTGGCGGAATGTACTGCGAAAACCTTCGGCCGTGGGAGAGATGGCCATGCACCGACAGCATAACGCAAACAGTGTCATTGCGAGCCGAACGGTCACTCATCGTAGCGATCCTTCGGCTGCGCTCGAGGGCGAAATACTCGCTCTGGCGCTCCGCTCAGGATGACATCTGAAGACTACTTCACCACCAGATTCGCCATCTTGCCGGGAACGTAGATCTTCTTCACAACCTGCTTACCGGCAATGGCAGCCTTCACCTTCTCGTCAGCCAATGCGCACTCGATGACAAAACTCTCATCGGCATCGGCGGGCACAGTCACGCGGCCGCGCAGCTTGCCATTGACCTGCACGGGAATCTCGATCTCTTCTTCTTTGGCCAACGCCGGATCATACTGCGGCCAACTTGCGCGCAAGAGGCTTCCCTGTTCGCCGAGCATCTCCCAGAGTTCATTCGCAAGATACGGAGCAAACGGCGCGAGCAGCAACACGAGGTTGCGCTGCACGTCAGCCAGGAACGCAGCGGGAACCGCACCGCGCCCGATCGCCTCTTCCGCGCCATAGAGAACATTCACCAGTTCCATGATGGCCGAGATGCAGGTATTAAAATGCCAGCGTCCCTGAAAGTCGTCGCTAACGCGCTTGATGGTCTGATGCAGCTTGCGCTGAATCGCGCGTGCTTCCGCCGGCAACTGCTGGGGCACTGCGCCGCGCGAATCGGGTCGCGCATTTCGCACGAAGAAGCGATAAATGCGGCCAAGGAACCGCTGGATCCCCTCGATCCCCGAGTCCTGCCAGTCGAGGTCACGATCCGGAGGAGCGGCAAACAAGCTATACAAGCGCGCCGCATCCGCGCCATAGCGCGCGACCATTTCATCGGGCGAGACGACGTTCCCCAGGTTCTTGGACATCTTGCGGCCTTCTTTGATCACCATGCCTTGCGTAAATAACCGCTCGACAGGCTCGTCATTGGTGATCAGGCCGAGATCGCGCATGAACTTCGTCCAGAAGCGCGAGTAGATCAGATGCAAGATCGCGTGCTCAACGCCGCCGATGTACTGATCGATGCCGCGGTCTCCAAACCAGTACTGCGCGGTCTTGCTGTCGAACGGAGCGCGATCGTTGCCGGCGTCGGTGTATCGGTAGAAATACCAGGACGAATCCACGAATGTATCCATCGTATCGGTCTCACGCCGCGCTGGGCCTCCGCACTTCGGGCACGTGGCGTTCACGAACTCCGGTACGTCGGCGAGCGGCGATCCTCCGGCGAGCGTGACCTTCACGTTCTCCGGCAAGATGACGGGCAAATCTTTCTCGGGCACGGGGACGATCCCGTCTTTCTCGCAATAAAGCATCGGGATCGGCGTGCCCCAGTAGCGCTGCCGCGAGATGCCCCAGTCCTTCAAGCGGTAAGTAACCGTGGCCTTCCCAAAACCCTTTTCCTCGGCATAGGCCGACATCTTCTTGATGGCCTCGGCGCTGCTCAATCCGCTAAACGGCCCCGAATTGATCGTCATGCCATCATGGGCGGTGAACGGCAACTGCGGCTCAGTCATGGTTTCTTCCGGATCATTCGACACGGGAAGAATCACCAATCGGATTTCGAGCTTGTACTTTTTCGCGAATTCGTAGTCGCGCTCATCGTGTGCCGGGACGCTCATGATGGCGCCCGTGCCGTAATCCATCAGGATGTAATTTGCAATCCAGATCGGCACTTTGTCGCCGCTGAACGGATTGATTGCGAAACGATGCGTGTTGATGCCATGCTTCTCGATTTCGCCGATATCTCCGGCTTCCTTGGCCTTACGCTGCTCCGCAATCAACTGCTGCACAGCCTCGCCGAGCACTTGGTTGTGGCGTGTGAAATCGGCAACCAGCGGATGCTCTGGCGCAAGCTGCACCGACGTGGCGCCGTAGATCGTATCCACGCGCGTCGTAAAGACGCTGATCGTGGATCCCGCCGGCCCCGCGGCCCCATCGAGTTTGAAATCGACCAGCGTGCCTTCGCTGCGGCCGATCCAGTTGCGCTGCATGATGCGGACTTTTTCGGGCCAGGCCTCGAGCTTATCCAGATCGCGCAATAACTCTTCGGAGTACTTCGTGGTACGCACGAACCACTGCTCTAACTCACGCTGCTCCACGAGCGTGTCTTCGTGCCGCCAGCAGCATCCGTCCACGACCTGCTCGTTCGCGAGCACAGTCGCGCACTTCGGACACCAGTTCACCTTGCTCTTCTTGCGATGGACTAGGCCTTGTTCGTAGAGCTTGAGAAAGAACCACTGGTTCCAGCGGTAATAATCGGGCAAGCAGGTCGTAATTTCGCGCGACCAATCGTACCCAAAGCCCAGGCGCTTCATCTGCGCCTTCATATGGGCGATGTTGCGGAGCGTCCACTCGCGCGGCGGAGTGTTGTTCTTAATGGCGGCATTCTCCGCCGGTAATCCAAAAGAATCCCATCCCATGGGATGCAATACGTTGTAGCCGTTCATCCACATGTAACGGGCCAGCGCGTCGCCGATCGAGTAGTTGCGCACGTGCCCCATATGCAGTTCGCCCGAGGGATACGGCAGCATCTCGAGCACGTAATATTTCTTCTTCGTCGACTCAGGCTCGGCGGCGTACAGCGAGGCGTCCTCTTGCCAGCGCTCGAACCATTTTCTCTCGACGCGCTGGGCGTCATAGCGCTCGTCGTTGGGACGTTCCGTCGGGGGCATCGTTTCTGTCTTTTCCTGTTGCGGCATAAGGGGCTGGAGAGAACAGTCGAAACCTAGATTCTACAACGCGTAGAGACGTTACTTGCAACGTCTCTGGCTGCAGTAACGCTGACCTTCGGTTCCGAAACGGCGTCGTAGAGACTTAGCGAGCTACGGCTCTACGACCAGTTCCTTCAGGGCCTCGACATTCCTGCGGTCGTCGCCGGGTTTGTCGACTGGCGTCTCCGCGATGAATGCTGCATGGGCGAGGCGCAGATCGTTCAACAGAATCCGGAACGAATCTTTCCCGATGGTTCCCTTCCCGATGTGCTGATGGCGATCCAGTTTCGATCCCCGCGCGGCCTTCGCGTCGTTGCAGTGCCACACCTTCACTCGACTCAAGCCAATCGTCAAATCGAGGTGCCGCAGAGTCTCATAGATCCCTTCTTCGCTGACGATGTCGTATCCGGCAACATGCGTGTGGCAGGTATCGATGCACGCCGCTACGGGGACGATTCCGTCGAGACAATCCATGACTTCCGCAACTTGCTCAAAGCTTCCTCCCAGCGAGAACTCGGATCCGGCCGTGTTCTCGATGAGAATGGTCAGCCCGCCTCTTGCCAGGTCGAGGCCTTTCGTCGATGCGGCGATCGCTGCGGCGGTTCGCAGAAGTCCCTGTTCGCGATCCACTCCACGGAAAGATCCCGGATGGAGGACGAGATAATCCGCGCATAGCTGCAACGCGCGCTCGACCTCGCCGCGAAAGGCCGACATCGACTTGTGCAGGAACAGTTCGTTCGAACTGGCCATGTTCACCAGATAATTCGTGTGAATGACCAGCGGCTTTAAACCGTAACGCCCGCGCAACCGGTTCATCTCATCGCACTGTGGCAAACCGAGTTCATACGGAGCCCATTGCCGCGGGCTGGAGGAGAAAATCTGCAGCGTGTTACATCCAAGGCGGTATGCCCGTTCGGCGGCATTTTGCGGGCCGCCGGCAGAGGAGGTATGAATCCCAATCCGGCGGGACGTCAGGCGCGGCGGCCGTTTCGGCGCAGGAGTATTGAGAATGTCGCGTTCACCCGCCATTGGAATAGTTTCAAGTTTCGCGTTTCAACTTGCAAGAGATGGCGGCAAACCGATGCACTTCTTCAATCTTTCGAGACATAGACAAGTATGGCGGTCAGAGCAGCAATCCCGAACTCGTCCAACACACTAGCTCTGTTCTTTCGAAAAATAATTCCATAAAACGGAAACCACGAACAATTAACGAAATCAATAACCGCGAATCTTAGGGCAGCACGTTTTGCGTGATCCACGCGGCCTCCAGAGGCGCCAAAAGATGCATCGATGCGGTCAGACATGCACCGTGCTCCATTTGCGGTGCAGCCCAAGCCGAAGGTAAACTTGATTGTCCGCTCTACGGCAGTCCCGCCGTCTCAGGTGAATTTATGCTCGTAGTCATGAAGGCGCAAGCCAGCGAAGAGCAGGTGCGCGCCGTTTGCGAAAAGATCGAGACACTGGGCTATCGCGCCCATCCTATGCCGGGCGCCACCCGCACTGCCATCGGCATTACCGGAAATAAGGCCGAGGTGGAACAAGGCACGCTGGAAGAGATGCCGGGCGTGCAGGAAGTGATCCAGGTTTCAAAGCCGTACAAGCTGGTCAGCCGCGATGTGAAAGAAGAAAACACGGTGATTCGCTTTAGCGGCAGCAGCGCTACGATTGGCGGTCCCGGGCTGGCCATCGTCGCCGGCCCTTGCGCAATCGAGAGCCGCGAACAGGCATTCGCCGTGGCCGAGCGTGTACATCGTGCAGGCGCCCAGTTCTTCCGCGGGGGCGCATATAAGCCGCGCACTTCTCCGTATTCGTTCCAAGGACTCGGCGAAGAAGCCCTGCGCATCATGGCGGAAATCCGTCAGCAATTCGGGATGCGGATTATCACCGAAGCCATCGACCACGAGTCGCTCGATCTTGTCGAAGAATATGCCGACATGATCCAGATCGGGGCCCGCAACATGCAGAATTTTTCGCTGCTCAAGCGCGCTGGACGCTCACGGAAGCCCGTGCTCCTGAAGCGCGGGATGTCAGCGACTCTGGAAGAGTTCCTGATGGCGGCCGAATACATCCTGAGCGAAGGCAATTACAACGTCGCACTCTGCGAACGAGGCGTGCGTACCTTCGCCGACCACACCCGCAACACGCTGGACCTGAGCGTGGTGCCTGCGGTGCAGCGCCTCAGTCATCTGCCCATCCTGGTCGATCCAAGCCATGGCACCGGCAAGCGAAATAAGGTGACGCCGCTATCCCGTGCATCAGTCGCGGTCGGCGCCGATGGGTTGATGGTCGAAGTGCATTCGCAACCGGATCAGGCTTTGTCCGATGGCCCGCAGTCGCTCTTCCCCGATCAGTTTGATCTCTTGATGGCGCAGGTGCGCCAGATCGCCGCGGTCGTTGGACGAAGCGTGCCGGCCATTGAAGTGAGCGAACCCGCGACGGTCAGCAAGTAATCTCGTTTGACATTGAAGCTTGTGCGCACACTTCTGCTCAAGGTATCCCTCATCGCGTGTCTCGGTTTTGGTGCAGCACTTTGCTATGGACAGGACAAACCTCCCGACACCAGCAAGAGCATTGCAAAGCATCAATCCAACCACACGGTGATGGTGAATGGAGTAGCTGAGCCGGTGTATGGGAGGGGGAGCAAAGGAGTAACGCCGCCCAAAGCCATCTTCACCAGGCCGGCCGACTACCCTCAAGATCCGAAGACAAGAGACATTCAGGGAACCGTGGTACTGTCCTTCGTCGTCACGTCCACAGGCGAGATTACTGACATCCGAGTCATCCGCGGCCTCGGATTTGGATTCGATGAAAAAGCTGTGGAGGTCTTGCGTAATTGGAAGTTTCATCCGGCCATGAAAGACAGCAGAGCCGTTTCTGCCGAGATTATCCTCGAGCAGGAGTTTCGGCGATAGGCGATAACGGAGTCGCGCTCCGAGCGCCTCTGTTAATCTTGGTGCCTATCGCGGCTCAATCCAACTCTCTTGCGAAAGCTCCTCTTCATCGCTGTGCTGCTCCCCATCCTCGGCGCTCTCGGATGGTGGTATTTCCGCGAGCAGCCACTGCCGGACTACGGTCCCGCTTTCCGCGAGTACGCTTACGTGACGAATGGAAAGAGCAATACCGTCAGCATTATCGATCTACGCACGTTTCAGCTGGCTAAGACTGTTAAGGTCGGCAGCGAACCTACTGGCATCGCGACTAACAGCAAGAAAAACGAGATCTACGTTGTGAATTCGAATTCCGCGAACGTCAGCGTGATCGATGCCGAAACGAATTCAATTGTGGCCACCATTGGCGTTCATGCCCGACCCTATTTCATCGACGTCTCAGAAGACGGCATGCGCGGATACGTGGCCAACTCTGCTTCCGCCAATGTTAGCGTGATCGATCTCAATCAGCGTATGGTGATCGGCAATGTTCGCGTCGGAACTTCTCCAGGATTGGCGCGGGTTTCGCCCGATGGTTCCACGGTGGTGGTTTCCAATCGCGGGGACAACTCTGTATCCATAATCAATGCAAAGCTGTTGAACGTTCGCGCGACTCTCTCCGTCTGCCAGCATCCTGAGGACATCGCTATCCTGCCCGACTCGAGCAAAGCGTTCATTTCTTGTTCGGGATCGTCGCAGGTCGCCTCAATTCAGTTGAAGTATGGTCAACAAGACGACAAGGTGCTCGCGCTTCTCGATGTCGGGCTTACGCCGGTAAGCCTCGCTCTTAAGCCCGATGGCGGCGAGATGATGGTCTGCAACTTCGATTCCAACAGCATCTCGATCATCGAGACTGGCAATAGCGAGGTCGGCAGCACGCAGGAAATTGGCCAGCATCCGTCGCACGCGGTCGTCTCTCTCGACAATTCGCGGCTTTACGTTTCAAATTTCGGATCGAACAGCATCGCCGTCTACGACATTGATATGGGGCGGCGCATTGGGACGCTGCCGGTCGGAAGGCATCCGGACAGCCTTGCTCTGACACCCGATCAGAACTACCTGCTGGTTGTGGACAGCGAGTCGGGAGATGTTACCGTGATCCAAAGGCGCAAGCCGCGGAAACTCGAGCCAACCGAGTATTCCCTGCTCACGTTGATTCCAGTAGGCCAGCAACCGAATGGGATCGTCGTCAAGGCCTTCATAGCCAGCAAACCGAGCAAATAAACGCCGTGCTCATGGCAAGAGAGACGTAACTCGTTACGTTTCTCTACCCAGGAAGAAGAACGATTACGCCGGGACGCTCTGTCCACAATACCGGTCGAAGGCGGCCTTGAGGTCCGCCGCAATCGCCGGAGCCTCTCGCGATTCAATATCGCGCCGCGGCATCATGTAAACCAGTTGGCCATCACGCAGAATGGCAATCGATGGCGACGACGGCGGATATCCAGTGAAATAGCTGCGCGCACGCTCGGTCGCATCCGTATCCTGACCGGCGAAAACGGAGAAGGCCTTGTCGGGCTTCACAGAATTCTGCAGCGCCATGCGCACTGCAGGACGCATGCGTCCCGCGGCACATCCGCAGATCGAGTTCACGACTACCATTGTCGTGCCCGAACGATTCTTTAACTGCTGATCGACCTGCTCGGACGTTCGCAATTCTTCGATCCCCAAACGCGTCAACTCTTCGCGCATGGGCACAACCATGATTTCCGGATACATCGGCATGAGTTTCATTCCCCCAGATGAGTGTTCCCTCTATTGTGCGTCCTGAGAGACGTTGCTTGCAACGTCTCTCTTGCCACGAACACATTCGCACCCCGTTTAGGCGGCGTATATATTGGTGGCGACTCATGCTTGTTCAGGAAAATGTTTCGCTCGGACCGCTGACCACTCTGCAGGTCGGCGGCCCCGCTCGCTTCTTCGTGGAAGCGAAGTCGTTGAGCGACGTGCAGGAGGCAGTCAGGTTTGCGCGATCTCGAAACCTCCCGCTGTTCGTACTCGGGGGCGGCAGCAACCTCGTTGTGGCCGACGCCGGATGGCCCGGACTCCTCTTGAAAATTGCAATCACCGGCATGGAACGCGCTGCTGATGAGGGAGGCAAGACAACCTTCAACGTGGGCGCCGGGGAAGTATGGGATGACTTCGTCGGACACGCGGTGGCTGAGAACTGCGCGGGGGTCGAGTGCCTCAGCGGAATTCCGGGCAGCGTGGGCGGCACTCCCGTTCAAAACGTCGGCGCGTACGGACAAGAAGTATCGCAAACGATCGACGCCGTTCAAGTTTTCGATCTGAAAGATGGTGAAGTGCGCGAGTTCTGCGGTGAAGCCTGTGGCTTCGCATACCGCTCAAGCATTTTCAACACCGGCGAGCGCGGACGTTTCATCATCCTGCGAGTTACATACGCGCTGACTGCGGGCGGCCTTCCGCATCTCGAGTACGCGGATCTGAAGCGATACTTTGAGGGCCGGCCGGGAGCGCGCACCCTGATAAAGACGAGAGACGCCGTCCGCGAGATTCGCGCGCGCAAAGGGATGCTGATTATCGAGGGCGATCCCGATTGCCGCAGCGCCGGATCGTTCTTCAAGAACCCGGTGCTGTCGGAAGAGCAGCACGAGTTGCTAAAGAGGCGGACCGCCTCGAAAGGGCTCACCGTTCCGAGTTATCCCGCGCTTGAGAAGAACAGAAAAGTCTCGGCGGCCTGGCTGGTCGAGCAGTCCGGATTTCAGCGCGGATACACGATGGGCCGTGCCGGGATTTCGAGCAAGCATGCGCTCGCGATCGTGAATCGTGGTGGAGCGAGCGCGGCAGAAATCGTCGCCCTGAAGAATCAGATTCAGCAGAGGGTCGAAGAAACCTGGGGCGTGCAACTCGAACCGGAACCGGTGATGCTAGGCCTCTAGTTTCCATGACTTTCGTGCGCCAGTAGGGGCGCCCAGTCCTGGTCCAACCGTCCCGTTCACCAAATCCCAGTCCACCCGGCCGCAGTTCGGCAAATCGGACTCTGTCATTGCGAGGAGCGCAGCGATGAGGAACCTGGTGTCCTCGCTGGCGGCACAGCAGCTTGCTCGCACAGGTAGCGGGCTTCGGCGGGACAGCAACTTGCCGGATGCAAGTAAACCAGTGGCTGCCGTTCTCGCTACAGAAATTCCTGAACAAACCGCACATGGAAGTGGTCTTCATGATTGAGGGCAGACGATTGGCGGCAGGAGAGGCGATCCTGAGCGGCGTGAAGGCAATCGAGCACACGAAAGACGAAATGCTCGAAGCGCTAGTTCGGGAGCATTCGCGGTTGGTTTACCGCATCGCGTATGCCGTACTCCGACGGCACCATGATGCGGAAGATGCTACTCAGGAAACGTTTATGCGCGTGCTGCGATATCGCTCGAAGCTGGCGCAGGTGGAAGACCCCAGGACATGGCTGGCAAGAATTGCGTGGCGCGTCGCCGTAGCCCGGGGCAAGAAGTATAAGACCAGAGAAATCACACTGGATGACCCAGAGAAGGCTGTGCCCGAGCCCCCCTCCTCGGACGCACCAGCGGACGAAAACATCCAGGGATCGCAATTGGGTTCAGCTCTGGGGAAGTTAATCGCCGCGCTGCCAACAAAGCTGCGAGAGCCGCTGATTCTGTCGACGATCGAGGAGATGTCCCCGCGAGAAGTGGCGGGGGCGCTGGACATCAACGAAGCAGCGGTGCGCTCGCGAGTCTTTCGGGCACGGCAGATTCTGAAAGAGAAGCTCGCGCAGCAAGGACGCGGGATTCACAGGTAAACGTATGACCGAACGAGATCAGAATGACATCGCAAAGAATCAGCCGCTGGATGAACTCGACGACGCACTGGATGCCGCACTCGCAAAGTATGCGGCAGTCGAACCCCGAGTGGGCCTTGAGCAACGAATCATGGCGAGTCTAAGCGCACAGGCTTCGCCGAGCCAGAATCGACGGTGGTGGCAATGGACGTTCGCGGCTGCGGCTCTTGCGATCATGGTCTTCGCCTTGGCCATGGCTTGGAGATCGACCCGGGGCAGTCCGCGGTTCGCTCATAACGAAAACACCACCGCCCAGCGTCAACCGGAGTCGAAACAAGAACAGGCCGATGTCGGCGTAAGCAGGCCAGCACTACCGCCGCACGCTGTGCACCGCCATGCTCCAGCGCGCGGGACGCGTCGGGCCGTTGCTGCGGACATTCCCAAGCTCGACCATTTCCCTTCTCCGCAAGCGCTCAGCGATGAAGAACTGGCACTCGTTCACTACGCGGCTCATTTTCCACTGGAGGCTCGAGTGATCGCCCGCGCTCAGGAAGAATACGCAAGAGAATCGCAGCAACGGATGAGAATTTCAGGTGCAGAAGTCCAGCCTTCGGGCTCAGATGAACAGGAAAGATGAGGGATCGATACATGCGAAAACTGAAGCTGATGTTGATATGCGCAACGGTACTGGGAATCCTGATGCCCCTGCAAGCGCAGGAAGATTCCTCGAAGAGCACGACCACACCAGCCAAGGCGCAGCCGGTGCAGTCGTACCGTCTGGATTTTTCACTGAACGAACTCTCAGAGAACAAGCTTGTAAACACGCGGCATTACTCCATGAACCTTACTGCGGGCAACGCGGACGAGATCAAGATCGGAACGCGAGTTCCAGTTGCCTCGCATTCCTTGGACCCGAACCTGCCAACGTCAGCCAGTTACCAGTACTTGGACGTCGGAACTCAAATCTGGGCGCAACTGCGGGCGCACGGGGATGAGCTGGTGCTTGCCGTTCGCAGCGAGGTCAGCAACCTGGATATGGCGGCGGGATCGGATCGCACGCCCTATTTGCCGCCAGTGGTGCGACAGATCAACTTCTCCGGCGACACCTTGCTTGCCGTCGGCAAGCCGATCCTGATCGGAAGTATGGACGACCCCAATTCCAAGCGGCAGTTCCAACTTGAAGTCACAGTGACAAAGCTGCGATAGATGGCCGTAGCGCGGGCGCTTCGCCCGCGTCATTTCCCTTCGTCGGCGAGTTTTCGAGCCTCACGAAAGATTCTTAAAAACATTTCTCGCGTCAGCTTTCCCGTCTGCGTGTTCTGGTTCGACGGATGGTACGACGCGAGCAGCACCTTTCCATCCGGCATCGAGTAAGTCAGGCCGTGGCCGAAGACGTAGTCCTTTTTGCTGGTCAGCAGCCCGCGCCGTTTCAGATAGTTGAGGTAGGCATCGAAGCCGATCTTGCCTAGCGCGACTACGACCTTCACGTCTTCCAGTCCAGCCATTTCGCGGTCGAGAAAGGTCGAGCAGGCGGCAAGTTCCGTGGGCAGCGGCTTGTTGTCCGGGGGTGCGCAACGGACCGCGGCCGTGATAAACAGATCGTTGAGCTTAAGGCCATCCTTGCGGTCGGTCGCATTCGGCTGGTTGGCGAATCCCGTCTCGTACAACACGGGATACATAAATTTGCCAGACGCATCGCCGGTAAAGGGGCGTCCGGTGCGATTCGATCCATGCGCGCCGGGAGCCAGTCCCATGATCAGCACACGCGCGCGGGGGTCGCCGAAAC
>C688J18823_10000207_pt1 | contig 33210 bp, 71 predicted proteins | sample HopSoiMetagenom1_FD_18823 | JGI IMG/M metagenome (IMG submission 18823) | reverse complement strand
GCCGTAATTGCTAGTGATGAAAAATTCGTTGGGAATGCTTGAGTAAGAGCATATCCAGTTTTATCTGAAACAGTGCCTGCCGTAATCGCACCCCCCGCTGTAACCGCCAATGCAGAAAAGTTAGCTGGAAGCGTAAATGTTGCCATTCTCGAAGAAATTGCTGCATCAAGCTGTGCACCTAAATCTCTAGCTGTCTGAACCGTTCCAGAAACAGCCGCTATATCAACTCGACTCTGAGCGAGAACAGCAAAAACAATCGTGCCCGTCGGAGTTGTTGTCCAGTTTGGAGAAACAGTAGCAATTTTTGTAGCGCCCGTATAACCCGTGATAAGACGAACTTGACCGGCGCCAGTTGTTCCTGACAAAGTGACAATATAGCAATCATTGTAATAACTATCTGTTGCACTTGCACCTGCATCTAATGTAATAGTGCCTGCCGCAACAGCTTGGGCAGTTCCAATTCTTAGAGCATTTGATCGATCGTCTACAACTGGAACACCGGCACTGTTTGGAGTTGCAACAGCAGACCCATTCCAGAATGTAACATCAGAAGACATTCTGCCAGCAGCAGAAATCGACATTGAAGAAAAATTAGTTGGCAATGTAAATGTTGCCATTCTAGAGGAAACTGCAACGTCAATATTTGCGCCTAAATCCCTTGCAGTTTGAACAGTTCCTGAAACTGATCCAACATCCACCCTACCTGCTGCTGTGATTCCTAAGGCTGAAAAATTTGCAGGAAATGCTTGTGATAAAGAATATCCTGTTTTATCAGAAACCGTACCTGCTGTTACAGCACCTCCAGCAGTGACTGCTAAAGCACTAAAGTTTGCAGGTAATGTAAATGTTGCCATTCTGCTTGTTACAGTCGCATCTAGATTTGTCTTTAATTGAAGACCGATTGAACCAACTGCTGTAATTCCGGTTGTCGCTTTATCCCAGACAGCAGTTGCAACAGCCGCGGTATCAACTGTTGCGGCAGGAGCGTTTGTAACCGTATTAACTGTTGTTCCAGAAAGATTCACGGTTGTAGCTGGAGTTCCGATATTAGCCCAATCAATTCCAGCTTCGCCTGTTGCAGAAACATCTAGAGTTCTGCCTGCTGTAGTTGGGGCCAAACGAGAAGAAACAGCAGCATCTAATTGAGCACCTAAATCTCTAGCAGTTTGCACAGTTCCAGAAACATGGCCAACATCAACTGTTGGTGGATTAGCATAAATAAAGAAAGCAGTAGCACCTGGAGCGGTTGTCCATGCAGAAGCCAATGTAGCAACTTTTGTAGCACCAACATAAGAGATAATTCTTCTCGATTGTCCACCTGCAACAACAACTTGTCCATTATAAAAATTATCTGTCGCTGAAGCACCCGTGTCGAGTGTGGCTGTTGATCCTGTTGCAGCCTGAAGGGTTCCCGCTCTAAGAGCCGAGGCACGATCATCAACAAGAGGAACACCTGCCGTATTTGGTGTAGCAACAGCAGTGCCATTCCATTGTGTAACGTTTGCAGAAACAGGAAGGCTTAAAGTTGCTTGTCTTGAAGAAATTGTTGCATCAAGTTGTGCTCCTAAATCTCTAGCTGTTTGTCCTGTGCCTGCAACAGCATTAACATTGACTCGAACAAATGCATAAATAATGAATGTATCAGAAGCAGCAGGAGTTGTCGCAAAAGCACGATCAACAGTAGCTACTTTTGTAGAACCCACATATCCTGTAATTGATCTCGCTTGATCGTTACCCGTTCCGCCTGTGATAATAACCATGCAATCATTATAAAAATTATCTACAGTGCTTGCTCCAGCAGGTAAAGTTACTGTCGTAGCTGTTGCCGCTGCCAATGCTCCTGAAAATATAGTCTGACGACCATCAACCATTGGAATGCCAGGAGTATTTGGTGTTGGTGCAATTGTTCCTCCAAAATGAGTTGTATTAACTTCAGGACGACCTGACGCAAATGTTCCTGCAACTCCACCATATTGTGTAACGTTTGCAGGAACCGCTGCGAGATTCAAATCTTGAGCGATAACTTGATCAATCACATCTGTCGGGTCAGCGCTTGTCGCTGTTATATGAAGAGCTAAATCACCAAGAGTATCTGTATGAGCAGTGGTTAAAGCAAGATTGTAAAATCCACTTCCACGATCTGTTACAGTCGGAGTAATTGTAGCAAAAGCTCCACCTGCTTTAGAAGCAGTGATTGTTAAAGTAGCTCCAGCTAAACCTGTTATATGATCAGCCGATCCTACAAGAAGGATTACCCTATTGTAGGTAGCGCTTTGTTTAAGCTGTGCCATTATTCTCTATCTTCTCACGAAAACATAGGTTGCCTTGATCCTACTCTTGTTCCTAATGAAGATGATGATCTTTTAAATTTTGGAACAAAGCCTCCTGAAACGCCACCAGTTGAATGAAACGCTCGAATAGTATCACGAGTACCAGAAGAAATTCCAGAGGTTCCATCAAATTCAGCCGAATAAATTCGGCCATTCAAAAAGGAGGCTGTCCCATTGTTGCCGGCCCCAAGCACATATCCAAGTGTCTCAGTGTTGACATCGGTTGTGAACGTCGTGTCTGGCGTTCCTTCGACTCCGTCATAGAGTACACTCGCGGACGTTGGCGTCTTATAAGCCTCATAAACCGCCATAGAAGCCGGAGATGTCAGTGTGTTTGGCGACTTTGTGTCAACTTGCCCGGACGACAGATAGAGCGTGAAGTTGTTTTCTGAGATGCCTGCCCAGCCAAAATACATGACCAGGGCACCTGTAGAGCTTCCGTCACTACCGCTTGCCGTCTTCGCGCTTAAAGCGCGAGGAAATTGAGCGGGGACATTCTCTCCAGCAAAAACGAAGCATACGAACTCATCAAGGTTGAGGGAATCAGCGATAACGCTTTCCAGAAAGTCGTCAACCCCATCAAATTCCGCATAGTAGCGGTTTAGACCAGAGTCCAACCTGAGAATAGGTCTTTTAGTGCTTGTAGTTTGCCTAACATCGAGGCCGGTTCCGTAGGCATCTGCAACGTATCCTATCGGAGAGTCAACTGCTCCAGCAGTTGTTTTTGCACTGTCTTGCCAGACTCTAGTTAGATCAGAAAGATTATATCTAAATCTTTTAGCTGTTCTAGGGATTGTGTAAGTGTAAGTAATAATAATGATGCCTTGACCTGCTGCCGAAGCACCACCTGTCGTGACACCAACACCGCCTCCACCGCCTCCATAAGCAGCGCCAGCGCCTGCACTCCCTGTTGCTGCTGAACCTCCACCTCCACCACCGCCTCCTGTAGCGGCTCCTACAACGCTTACTGTTGTTCCATTCGCTGCATGAGTCGAAGTCCATAAGCCGGTTGCTGCTGTTGCTGCAACACCTGCACCGCTTCCACCCGCACCACCCGAACCGCCTCCCGTAGCATTTGTGCCACCTGCACCCGCAGCGGTCGTTCCTGCACCACCATTACCACCTGCTGTTGTAGACCCTGCACCTGATCCGCCACCGCCACCAAAGTCTGCACCTGCCGCCGTTGCGTCACCTGCACCGCCCGTTCCACCAACACCGCCCGGACCAGCAGCACCACCTCCGCCGCCACCTGTTAGGACAGTAGCATTTCCAAGACCACCTGCACCACCTGAGTTTCTAACACCTCCAGAAGTTGGAAAACCTGAAGCAGATGCACCACCTGTAGCACCTGTTGACGTTGTTGCTCCAGAACCGCCTTTTGAACCAACAAGTGATGCAGCTAAAGTTGTTGCACCAAACCAAGTATCTCCACCTGCCACACCCGCAGTACCGGCAGCACCAACACTAAAATTAACAACTGTAGTTCCTGGAGTAAATGTTCCAATATTTGAAACAGAACTATAAGCACCTCCACCTCCACCGCCACCACCAGCAGCAGCAACACGACCTCCACCGCCTCCACCAATAGTTTCTACTTTATTTGTACTAGTCCAATCAGACGGAACCGTCCAAGTTCCGGCTCCGGTCGTTGTTAGAAAGATAACTTTAGTTGCCATGAATCATCTTTTATAGGAAGTAACGGACAGGTTCACGTATTAAACGGTCTGTCGGGTACTCTTTGCAAACCTAGCTCAGTGAGTGCAGCCGCTATATTTTGAGCAACCACTTCATATGTGTGTAGAGGCCCATTTGGGTCCCAAACTTGAGTTCTTGTATAAAGAGATCGACCAACAGCCGCAGCTCTTTGAGCAGTAAGATTGTATGCGGCCCAGTCTACTGCAGAGAATACTCCTGCTTTAATTGAGGCTAGCATATCGGCATAGGCGGGCAGTTCCCAAGTAGCTGCAAGAAAGTGTGTTGGGGGCGTATTCCAAGGATTTGTTGCATTTAGCGTTACTGCTAATGGCACACTAAATGTTCCCGGAATTGAATTTACGGGAGATGAATCATAAGTACTTCCTATCTCGTTAGGAATTGCTCGAAAGACATTATTAGAGTCTTGACGAAGTGCAGCAGTACAGACCAATACCGTGTGTTGGTTAAATGCCATAACTGTTCTCCTAACCTAGCGATAAAAGAGGGCCAAAAAGGCCCTCTTGCTTGTTATGCTGCTTGTTGATCTTCATCATCAATTGTAACATGAGACCAAGCAGTTCCATTTTTTATGGCAGAGATAAGTTGATGCGAAACATTATACTTTTGAGCTAATCGATTTGTAACGCCACGACCTCCAAGATTTAAGTCTTTCTTAATTTCACGAACAGTATCCTCAGTAAGGCGTTTCTTTTTCAAATCTTCCCTAGAAACACCCTCTACGGTTACATCTGTCCAATACTTTCCATTTACTATATTAGAGATTGTAACGTGAGAAACCCCATACTCTCTCGCTAACTGACTGAAGATGCCGTGTTTTCTGGTAGACCCTCGCGTTACTATATCTTGGATAGCTATCTCATTAAGCTTAGCACCGGGATGGTTTTCTCCAGCCACAGTTCTGTGTTTAGCTTTATCCTCTCCGTTTTGCTTTGGAGTTCCATAAACTAAGTTATCTAATCGGTTATCTATACGGCATCCGTTTTCGTGTCTAACAAGTTTACCCTCAGGCCGAGGGCCTACAAATGCTCTCAGTACCAAACGATGAACTCGATGAACCCATTCTTTACTATCTTTGCACAAGAGCACTAATGGATATCCATCTCGATCTAAACTAGGATGAAGAACGCCTTCCTCTACTAAAAATGGCTTCCCATTTTTATGCAGAGTAAAACTTCTTAGAGACCTGACATTACCCAAGTCTGATACCTCGTAGAGACCTTCATAGCCAAAAACTGAAATCCAACGCTCCTTGATTACCGTAAGCATAGTAGGAGTCTCCTAGACTGTTTAAACCCCTACCGTAGCTTACAAGTGGACAATCGTCAAGGGCTGGAAATTCGAAGACGTTTGAACCTCTAAGTCCTTGGGATTCCTCAAGTTAACGTGATTGTGATCGCCGCAACAGCGAATTGCAGTGAGTCACCGTTTTGAATAAGTTTGCTATTTGTAAGCTGTCCTATTGCGAGTGTGTTCCCGGCAGTTACTGCATCAAACAACGTAATGTACGTAATTGTACCCCAATCACCGCCTGATGCGGTAAATGTCAAAATACCTGTATTAGCTGTTGCAGCGGGATTTCCGCTAGGTGTTCCTGCCGCACCTGTTGCTGTGCCAAATGCTACTGACTGACGGGCATAACCGTTACCAGAAGGCTCAGTTGTATTGGTTCCGGTTGAAGTTGGCGTTGTTGTCGAAAGTGCAACATACCAAGCAGTTGGGCGAGTTGCTGCACTAGCAGTGAAAAGCCACGTAAGCGCGAGCAATTCAGCGTTATTGGTAAATTGACTGGCCAAGGTTGTATTCCTTCTATATCACAACTTATAGCTAGAAGCATGTCAGGAAACAGGATAGCCTGTCCCGACTACACTACCCTTTACTGTTACATTTGGTATATTAGTGAGGATGTAGGTATCATTACCACTATCCGTCACCTCAGGAATCTTGTTCCTAGCCCATTTTATCCATTCTGGCCAAATAATAGAAAAATTGCCTTCATTAAATACATCAAGTATGACTCGACTAAAATAAGGGTTAGGTGCCCAATTTAAAATTGTAAGATTTGTGAGATTGCTTCGAAGACGTAAGACTACGTACTCTCCGAAACTTCTATCAATAGTTGCAATCCCGTTCTCAACAAGAACTTCTTGAATCTTAACTCTTACAGTATAAAATTCTGCATGTTGTGGAATAAGCGCAAATGGAACTTCCACAACTTGGAATGGTTCATCCTCGCCTTCATCACCTGGAACGGGATCGACAACAGGAACTGTATCAATCTCATCTTCTACAAGACTCTCATCTTCCAGAAAGATGACTGTAAACGCTTCCTCTTCCATCAATAGCCCTGAAAGTTTCTGAAGCGCCTACGGATTATCACTTCTCTTGGTGGAGGATTTGTTTTCTTAATTTCGACCTGAACAACTCCTGGACCAAGAATTTCTGTGTCATCGCCCGTCAAAGAAACACGAATTAAAGTGATTTCCTGACCTACAGGAAGTCCCTCAAACTCTTCTAAATCATCTTCAGTTACAGTATGGTTAACAACTTGAAGTTTATCACCTGTTAACATAACTTCTGTAGACTCTAATTCGGCAAGAGTCATCTTGCCAACTAGTGTCCATGCAGAAACATCAACAGGTCTTGGAGGACGACCAGTCATTAATAAAAAAGAATGTGACCAGTCTGAACCAGTCTCCATTCTTTTTGACGGTCTAGCCATTTTTTATTTTCCGCCTGGAACGAGAATTTGCGAGGTATCAAGTCCAGGATGGATAGCAGTCGGAAGCACAAGACCTTGGAAAGACCGAGGATCGTGCTGAATGACGGCTTGGTTTCCGCTAGGATTCCATCTTGGCTTTTTTCCTGTATCCGAAGACTGTTGGAAGGTTGTTACTTCAAGAACAGAAACGTTTTTGAAATCCATCTCTCTAGCAATTGCTAGGGCTTGAGCTTTTGCAGCTTCTGGACTATTTGCACGAACAGAAAGAATTTGTGTACTGTAGTTATCACTACGACCCGTTGTATAACGAATCTTTACGCCAAAAGAACCTGTGCCGCCGGCATAAGTTGCTCCAGATGACGCTTCTCCGAAAACCAGATTATGCACCTGACTTTCAATTAGTCTCTTGTCAACTCTCATTTCTTTCATTCCCACATTAAGTTTGAGAACTTCGGCACTGTTTTCAAGTTTTAGCATTTTCTTCACAATACCCATTATGTATTGAAAATTATCTGCTCTACCTTGTTTGGCAGCAGCAGCTTTTGCCTTTTTCCAAAGCTCTTCTGCTCTGTCAAGACTTACTCCCGCTTTTTTAGCTAAACCGCTAAGCGCGTTATTTGGCATAGCTAATACCTCTATAAAAGAAAGAGTGAGTCAGTTTTCGCTAACTCACTCTTTGATGTTTCAAATACGACGGGCACGCATCAGTTGAAGCTTTGGAGCGTCCAAAGCACGCTCAATCGGAGACTTATAAACCTCCGATGTATTAAGCCAATCTTGATCAGAACCTGCTGAATAGGCAGGGTCCTGAAGAGCTTCACGCTCGCCAGCAGACAATGGAGCCTGCATCAAACGTTCTTGATCGTAATCAAAATCTTCAACGGGAGTAAGATTGCTCGTTTCAGCCTCTTCCGGCTTTGAAGCAGATGCTTTTGCCTTTTCCTGATGATCAGCCACTTCCTTCTCTACTTGAGCAGCAACATCTTCTGCCTTCTTGAGAGAAGATTCAAGTTTTGCCTTGTCTCCAGCGTTCTTGCGAACATCTTCCAAGGCATCGAAAAGTTTATCAACTGCGCTGGGCATTTCTCTATTCTCCTAGCTCTGATTTGTCGCCAGACTCTTCTGAGAAGTGGGATTGTAACAGTTCGCGTCTATTAGGCCAAGGATCGCCCATAAGTGACGCGGTTAAATCCGTAGGGTGACGGATTCCATCTCTGGAGGGGTCATACAGGGCGTCAATCGTTCGCTTAACGTATTGACCATGAATGTCTTGTACACCGCCTGAATATCCACTCGAATCTCTAGTTCTTCCTGGATTAATACCTCTATAATACTTCACAATTCGTGGGTTTGTGATTTTAGTTAGATTAATAATCTTTGACCAAGAATATCCTTGTTTCCTAAGCCTAGTAATTTCTTCGTGTTCTTCTGGAGTCAGCGGACGTTTCCTCCCTCCCTTAGGCATTACCATACTTAAATCTGCCCTTTATCTCTCAATGCTTTTTGTTCTTCTAAATCAATTCTCTCTTCTCCAAATGCTTCGTGTAAATCTTTAAATTTATCTTTCAGAACTTCATTATCACTAAAGAAATCCCTCAAAACGGCAGTCAGTTGTTGAAAGTGCGTTGATCGATGAATAAGAGTATTTCTCATCTCACCCATTATAGATTCAATGCGACTAAGGCGAGTGAGTACTGTTATGATACCAAAAATTATGATGATAATACTGAGTGAGTTAAGAATAATATTGAAATGATCTGGATTGTAAATATCAAACATCTGAGGCATCTGAACGATCCTTCGATTCGATGCTCTTCATGTCTTTATTATGAACACTAACTTTAGGCTTTTCCGGAGGACACTCTTCTACTACAACAACGACATCATCCATAAAATGTTTTGCAACTTCTTTAATTTGTTCTCCAATTTCTTGTGGCTGTGCATTAGATAGCGCAGTAAGGATTTGATAGAAAAGCTCTGAACGGCCAGCAAGCATTTGACGAATTTCGCCTCTTTGGAGTTCTGATCTTGCCATTCTGTGGAGCATGAGACCTTGAAGAGCAATTATAAGAAGTAAAGTAATAAAGTTAAGTATGAAATTCCAATGATTAAAAGAGACATTAGAAAAGTCAATCATTGTCGTCCTCTTTTTTAGTTGGATTCCTCACTATAGCCTTCTCAGCTTTTTCGGCTATATCTTTCGTGACAGACTCAACTCGCTTACAGATCAGTGTTCTCTCAAGAACAGCACATTTAGTCTCATTAATAACAAAAGCAATAAAAGTAATCTTATCAAGCAATATAAAGAAAAGGACAGCCATTAAAACAGCATTCAAAATTATAGTAATGAGAATAAGAAGTTCACCGTCGCTTAAGGTCATGAGAATCCTTATGCCCATAAGAATCCTGAATAACAGGGTCTGGGAGTTTACGATTTGCCACAATAAACGCAATCGTAGTTATAAAATTGGTTATTCTAGTTCTTAGTTCCCCATGAAGACATTGTACTGATAACTCCACTTTTTTCAGCCTAAACATTAAGGAAACCAAAAGAATTAAATTGACACAACAAATGAAGAAAATTATAGCTGACTGATAATCTACTTGAAAGGTTATCTTTGGCATATTATCGACCGCCACCATTATCGTCGGGAGTGAAACCTCTCTGCGGTCTATAAGTCCCACGATCCAGCTTATTGCCAATTTGATCTAATCGACTACTTACCATATTAATTCGTTCGTCTTGAACATTCAATCGACCATCTTGCTTTGATGTTGAAGATGCAGTTGCTGACACAATATCAGATAACTTCTCTAGTTCTTTCTCTAGAGAAACGATTCTTTGAGTGAGAAGCAAAACGTCCATTTTGATTGACCAAACAATTGCAAAGCCTGCAACCACAAAACCTGCAATGGTTAGGACGTTTCCAAGCGTTATCGTCCAATCAAATACCACTAGAAGTAGCCTTTACCAGAGGCAATCTCCATTCACTATTTTTATGCTGCTAACCTGAACGTCCAAGCATCATCCCAAAGATCGTTGTTTTCAACATAACCAAAGGGCAGAAAGAAATAGCCCTGTTTGCCCCAATTCGTATTCCAGGAGTTCTTAACAAGAAGGAGCCTTTTAGGCTTAGAATAACCCATAACTGTAATAGCATGGCCTCCGAGCTGATTTTCACGAGAAACATCAGGCACCGGAACAAGGCCAGTTCTTGCAACATTTGGACCATCAAAGCTTTGATAAAGCAAAATACCAAACGTAAATGCATAGCCTTGTGCAAGACAATCAATCATATGATCTAGATTTTGAAGACGATAATATCCAGAAATCTTGAATTTTACCGCTTCATTAACCGCTGCATCAGAAGGCTTCCGACGCATTTCTTCGATAGTATCTCGATAAGGCCATGTGCCCTCAAGACAACAGCCCTCAGCTGCTAAAACTTTGATACCGTCTTTTATGTACGCTCCGGAATCTTCATTTAGCGATCCTTCTTCCTCTCTTTCATTCCAATATAGAAATTGAGGAGAGAAAACATTTCTAAAGCCCTTTTGAGACCAAAGAAGTTCAAATTGTGCTGTAAGTGAAAATCCTGTACAACTTCCGATCCGACCCTGATCCCTAATAGGAGACGCTCTTCCTGAAAGATTCACAACATCCGGTGTCGGGCCTGCTGTAAACAAACCAAAGCGAGGATCGCCAAACTTAAAGTCTCTCGCATCCTTCGGGTCTTTAACCCAATCAAGCTTTCGCTCTTGTCCATGAATATTTACAATTGGAACTGTCATATTAGCCATTGACTTCTTCCCTCTTAACCTCTACACAATCGCTGGCATCCCGCCAACAATCTTATCCTAGGAGCATCCCACTGTGAGACCAAAAACATATTGCACAATCGAAAACTGTGGCCTTCCTGTTGTTGGCCAGGGAATGTGTAGCAAACACTACGCAAGATGGAGCAGAACTGGAGACCCAAGTTCTGCATCCTTAATAAAGAAAACGCAAAAAGGTGAGCCAAAGAAATTTCTAGAAACAGCTCTTTTGCAACAAACAGACGAATGTATCTTGTGGCCTTACTCATGCGATAATCACGGATATGCAGGTATGAACATAGACAATAAGACAAGAAAAGTCCATATAATCGTATGTGAAAAAATACACGGAGAAAAACCTTTCCAAAGAGCAGAAGCGGCTCACTCCTGTGGTAATGGTCATTTAGGCTGTATAAACCATCGACACTTAAGCTGGAAATCCCACTCAGACAACCAAATGGATCGTATCTTACATGGGACAAGTAATAGAGGAACCCAACACGGGAACCACCTATTGACCGAAGAGGATATCCTAAAAATAAAAAAACTTCCACACACAAACTCAGAAGAAGTTGGTGCACGATACGGTGTTGCTGCAAGAACAGTTCGAGATATTTGGAACAGCAAAACATGGGCATGGTTATGACTCTCTAGAACTTCTACCACTAGAGGAAACCAATGGAAGATTTTTAAAACCATAAACACTAGGTAATTTAGCAGAGCGAGGCCAACGGAAAGACCTTGCTCTAGCTAAAGGGAAAGATGCTATAGACACGGAGTCCCGCTGGTTTCCCCCCACACATACGAGATTTCCACGAGAATCTCTGCCGACAACAATAGCGATATGACCACCACCAATACGTCTCATAGGAACAAATGAGCCAACTGCCGGTCCAGGTAAACGAACAAGATTTTTTGAAGTTTCAAAAGAAAGAGCAAGAAGACTTCCTGTTCCAGGAAACCCCACAGCAGTTAAACAATAATTTGCGTAGAGGGCGCACCATGGCGTGTTATCTGATTTATACCAACGAAATCCAGCACGTCTTGCCATATTAAGAATGCGTGGATTTGATCTAGAACCAGAGACTTCGTGAGTCCCGAGCATCTTCAGCCCCTCCACAAGCCAAGAAGGCTTACTTCCTGCAATTTGAACCTGTGGCTTTGCATGAACGGGCGCATGGCCTAATCGTCCATGTCTAAAATGTCGTCTCCTAAAAGGCATTTCTCTTTTCCTCTATCTAGCCGCACAATTGATGACTATTGGAGCAAAAGTTGTAAGAAATAAAGCGATTACAAATCCTAAAATAAAGATGGAAAATTTCTCCATCACGGAAATGGAATCTCAGCCTGATTCCAACCACCCTCAGCAGGTGGAGGCGGCTTAATGGGATCGGGAGGCGGCTTATTTGGATCAACCGGGAGCGGCGCTGGAGGCAGTAGAGTAGCATCCATCATAGATGCTGTTACAGGTCCAATTTCACCATCGACTTTCAAACCCTTTTTCTTTTGAAAGTCTTTCACAGCAGCTTGAGAAGCAAGACCGTAATAACCTGTGGAATTCATCGAATAGCCCATAACTTTTAAAAGCTTCTGAGCTAACAAAACAACAGAACCATAAGAACCAATACGAATAACTCTGCCTTTTAATTGAGGTTCAAGCCTTGGATAAGCTTGATTCTCTCCAAGTGGAATCATATTAAGCTGAGCCTCTAAGCCTGAAGGACCAGAAGCCATTCGGTCATAGCTCAGGTGAACATCTCCGATCATGACTCTCTGTGGCATTTTCAAATCCCTATATTTCCACATCTTGTCGATGATAATCTTATTCAATGCAGCTTTATCAACATTTTTGCCAGGACAATTCTTATGCGTTGTATTTTGATCTTCTTTATGAAAGTGAAGTCCTTTCACACCATAAACATAATGTGTAGGATCACCGAGTTTTAACAAGCGATGAAGAATTGCAATTAAGTATGTCACATTCGATTTAACTGAAACGTCAAAGCCTTCTTTGTCGTAATCTCCTGCCATCTCAATTCCGATGGCTTCATCATTGAATGACGGAGAATGTGTCCCCATTCGATTCAATGGAGTTCCTTCTAAAATCATATCTTTCGAAACAAAGAAATGAGGACCAGCAGACCAATGATTTTCGTTTTTGTAATAATGCTCTAAATTCTTTTGTCGCTGCAACTGACCTCCAGGTGTGTTCATCCAACCAACTAAGGTAGGAGCACCTGTGTTATGGAGCACAATGAATGTAGGGACAAACGCCTTCGTAAAAGTCAAACTTTGAATATGCTTAACTAAATCCGGAAACTCATTCCTTGAATTAACTACCCAAGAATGATTAAAGCCTCCCTGCCAAGGGCGGGAGGCGTAATACGTGTCAGGTTTTACATTTGATGGAAGTGGGAGATGCTCATCTCCCTCATCCATATTTACATGCTTAAGATCATCTGTCACGGAAGATTCCTTTTAATTTGTTCCACTTCTTCCACGAGCTTATCAATCTTACCTTCAACTCTTTCAATAGATTTAATGAGATTAACTATTTCACCTAATCCAATAGTCACATTAGGCTGATGACAAGACTTAGGAAAAAACAAGCTACTATAACCGTAGGGCGTCAGGTACCACCACATTTAAAACCCTGCTAACTTCATAGCCCGATCACGGACTCTTTTATCTCGATTTTCCCAACCAGGGCCTCTAGTTTTTCCTTTTGCATCAGGCGTGCCGTAAAGCGGTTGTTTTCTCTTTCTCTCAATCCAAGCATCTCTTATACCTTGGATTACCTCTTGAGGATTTCTTGTGTTGAGATATTGAATTGTTTCGTCATCAAATTTTCTTGTCGAATTAAGATTAAACTTAGATTGAATAAGCTCTGCACAACCACTCACACCAAGGTTAACAGCAGTATCAGCAACAGCATAATCAACACCAGAAACGAGTTCATCAAATCGGCAACGATCAAAGAAGAGTTCCCCATAAATTGCTCCTGCTTCTTCTTTTTCTAAATGTTCAATATCCCAATAAGTTGGAATATTCAGTTTATGTCTTTTTCTGTAATCATAAAGAGTATGAAGGCCAATTCCCATATTTGCGCGACCACCATCAGGTCTTAGTACAAATTTTCCCTCGTCTTCGAAAACAAAGCTGAGGGCTACTTCACGATTCTCTCTCATCTCAAACTAACTCGATAATTGAGAGTTGGAGAGGAACCAAAAGATTCCTCTCCAATTTTAAACTTACTGCTCAGAGGGGGTATTTTTTACCACAGCTTCAGACAACGCATCTGAATTAGCGCGAAGGTCCTGAGCCAACTGCTGAAGCTCAGCAGGATCAACAGTTGGAGCAGCAGCAAGCTCGTCCACCTTGTTGGCAAGGCCATTGACCAAAGTCTTAGCAGACTCAACAGCCTGAGTGTTCTGCTGAACCTGCGCCCTAAGATCGGAAAGATCGACTTTCACTTCACGACTCCTACGTTTGATACTTTCCTCTCCTCGAAGGATATCCTCCAATGTATCTTGCACATCCCAAAGTGTCTCAATGAGATCAACTTGGATATCGAAGATCATTTGGAGACTTGACTCAAGGTCCGAGGAGGAAAAACCCCGAGTCAAAGCTTGAACTCTAGCCCTTTTATCATCAGCCATATTTTTCGCTCCTTCAGGAAGATAAGACCAAGCTACTGGTTCAACATGTTCATAGTGAATTCCTTCGCCATCAGTGTATACATCTAAATAATCTTTACAAATTCGATCTGATCTCCACCAACGCTGACCGACAGTAACCGTTCCATCTTTTAGAGTGAATAAAAGATATTCATCTTTTGGTGCTTCATTTAAATTAAAGTTCCAATCAACCACTTTCTTTAACTCCTAACATGCCTAAAGCACGTTCAAGAACTCTTTTTCGCCTTCTTTTCCAGATTGGAGACCATTGCGATTTAAAACCAGCCATTTTCTTTTCTTTGTTTTCGAGAATTGTTTCGTGTCTGTCTTCTCGAACAGCCATAAGCTCTTTCACAAGAACAACAGGTTTTCTGTTTTTGACAGCCCAAAGCGTAATTAGATCAAAGTCACCTGTGATGATATGCGTCTTTTCACCTGTTTTTTCAGGGTCTCTGAACCCTAGAGCTTTTTGCAGCATTCTAATGCTTCCGCTGCAACCATGTTGAACGGCAGCATCAATCATACAATAATCAACACCTGTGGGAAGTTCATTAAAATGAATAGGGCGGAGATACTGAAAACGATATATCTCTAAAGCTTCCTCTTTAGGAAGAGCCTTCAGGTCCAGTATAGAGGGCTTTGGCTGCCTCTTCAAGGCCCGCCAGTCTGTTAGCGTAGCCATTGATATCCCCATATTCGATGCGCCTCCAGGCTCACTGTGAGACTCGATAAAGCCTCCCTCACTTTTAAATATCCACTCCATTACTTGCGCTTCGTTCTCTTTCAAATCCGTATCTCCTATTTTATAATGGTAATGTTTTGTGCAGGCTTAACCAAAACTAGTGGAGGTGTATATTTTGTACTTTTAACAATTTGCCTAACATTATTCAATCTTCCTTGAAAAACAGCAGCTACATAAGTCCCTTCTTCAGCAGTTTGAATATCAGGATCAGGAAACAATTTGTACTTATCAGAACTTAGAATAGTTACCTCATAAACGTTTACACCAAAAATTCTTGCTGCTTCTTTTGAATCGGATAAATACACGCCATACATGGCATTGTACGGCACGTGTGCTTTAGGCATTCCTGGAGAAAGGACTGTTAAATCAGAATACGGAGAACCATGAAACCAAACAGTAGGGGCTTCTCTCTGCCATTGCGTAACGGGAATAGTCTGCTCAACAATCTGCTCTAGAATAGACTTAATAAGGTTAGAAACCTTACTTTTTGCCATCTTCTCTATGCCTCCTAAAACAAATTAGTCATCGTCTTTATCTTTTTTGTTCATGAAAAATAAAGCATCAAACATGATTGCACAAACAAGATAATAAATAATAGAAATCTCGATAAATCCAATTACATTCTTTAGTATAATAAACCAATGAGGAGACTGATTAAGCATTAATTTTTATGGCAGTTACTCGTATGTTCACCCAAGAGCCAATAACTTTTGTTACACCTTTGTGCTTTCCAAGATCATCCTCGCTTGGAACAGCTTCTGTATAAATTCCAAGACTGTCCTCACCTAATGTCCGAGCATATAACCCGTCGTAAGAAAGGAAAACAGCAGAGGTTCCTGGAGGAAGATAAGAAACAGTCTCATAGTTTGGAAGATCAGCAAAAGCTCCATCGTTGAGCATAATACCACCAGAAGATGGAGCGTGAACACGACATAGCCCTCCAGGATCACAAATGACCTGCCATTCATTTGTTAAAGTGAAACTACCAGAAAGTGCCATGTTTTATTGGCTTCCTTTTAAGCGAGATTGTTCTAGGTCCAAAAGCAAAACCTCTACAAAGTTTATTCCGATAAGCTAAAGACAGAATATCTTTTTCACTAATATTCGTACCATCTAGATTACCAAACAATTGTAAAAACTGAGCTTCACTTGTAATAACAGATGCTCTTTTCCTGAAGAGAGTGCACACTGGAGGCTGTCTTCTAACTCTAGGCTCTGGCCTTAGTGATTTAGGGGTTTTCATCCAACGCGTACGATATGGAAACTTATAAGTTACAATATCTACTTCTTCCACAACAACACCTGGATTAATGAGGTAATTCATTATTATCTCTCCTACATCAGATTTTTCGGGTAAAAGAAACAACGAGTTTTCCCAGACTTCATAATGTGTTTACCTGAATCATACTCATTAAAATGACATCTCCAATAGTTTCCATCTTCACTAGGTTTAGCGTCTTTATAAGAAATGTGCTCAATTCCCCATTCTGTATCAAGAATAAATCCAGTCCCTACTTCTTTTACTTTTTCTTTTGGAAATATCTGACAGTCATTCTCTCCACAACAACGTGAACCATCTGGACCTTTATAGTCACCCTGCCTGACCCAATCTGCCTCTCCATGTGCATGCGCTTTTTCGCATCCAAACATGACTGCACCAGCAAGGATCATTGCCACAGAAATTATTAAGATAACTAAGCCAATAATCTTTTCGAATTTACGATCTTCCACTGTTACATCTCCATTACTAAAAGAGGACAGTTTTTACGCTGCCCTCTTTACTCCATTTTAGTCTACTAAAAGAATTTTCCTAATTTGATGAATCTCTTCAGAAGACATTTCTTCCAGAGTTTGAATAAGCCAGTAGTTCGTTAGGCCCGGTCCTGCGGGGCCTGGAACGCCCATAGGGCCTCGTAATTGTTGAAAGCACTCATTAGTAGAGATATCCTCTATAGCTAGATTTTTCTCCTCAATTATGTTATTGAGATTTTCAATCGAGTCAGTAACAGCCTTGATAGCCTTGTCTAAATCATCCATAATCTTATCTCCACTCTTTGTTAAAGAAGGGAGTTTTTACACTCCCTTCTATTTCTAGATTTAGCCCTGATTCTGTTGCGCTGGAGCTTGGTTCGCTGAAAGAACCTTACCACACTGCTCACAGAAAACCTCTCCAGGCTGTAGTTGAGCCTGACCTGCTGGAGGGCTCTGGGGAGGTGCAGGAGCGGCTTGCGCCGGTTGCGGTGCCTGTTGAGGTGCTTGTGCCGGATTAGCCGCTGGAGCCTGCTGAGGCTGTTGATCAGCAGGAGCTTGTTGAGGCTGACCTTGTGGCTGATCAGCAAGAGGAATATTCGGGTCAGGCTGCGTGCTTGTCGAAGGATTCTGCTGAGGTGCAGGCTGTTGAGGAACAACACCTCCACCTACTGTTTGCTCTCCCGGTTGCAGTCCAGGCTGTCCAGGAGGAGTTCCTGGAACTTCATTAGATTGCTGTTGCGCCGGTTGTTGTTGATTTGCTTGGTTTTGATCACCATTAGCCATTTTCATAACTCCTTAAAAGATTTACTTTACCAGAGTTATTTTACCATCCACGATGGCCGTGTCCACCAAATCCAGGTTGAATTCGGATTTGCGGACCACCGTAACCACCACCGCCATATCCATCACCATAGCCACGATCAACTTGACCACGACAAACGGCACGATAGCGAGCGCAATTACCTTCACCGCGCTCACCAAGACGTTCCCTTTGCAAACACGCTTGACGAAGCTGTTGACAACCTCCGCCACGCTGAGCATTTGCAGTCATTGGCAAAGCCAACAAAGCTGCTGTTGCCAGAGGAAAAAAGAACTTCTTCATTTTATTTACTCCATGCTCCTTTTCAAAAGTTACCAACGTCTGCCGTATCCATAGCCGACACGGCCGTAACCGTAGCCACCACGACCATAGCCATAAGCAGGACGATACGCGGGACGATAGACAGGACCAACGGTCACAGCAGGTGCAACTGATACACCTAATCTAGCTCCACTTCCTGTTTCAAAACCTACACCACAACCTGCCAAAGCAGCCGTGATAACGACAAGAGTCGAAAACTTCAAGATTGTCTTCATTTCTTTTCTCCTGGAAGTACGAGACTCATATCCAAATTTCTTTTCACTCTTCCCTCTTCCTGCGCAGAGAGGACATAGAGCTTTTGAGAGCTTCTGTTGTTTCAATATATTGCTTAAGAACATCTTCACCATAAGCCTCTAGTATTTTATCATAAACAAAATCAACGAAGTTCTGGGAGTCAGTGAACCTAACCTCAGGATTACTCTTGCCTAAGTTAGCCCAAGGATTTTGATTGGATTCAAAAGCTGTAACGTGATCTTGAAGTGTCCACATTTTCTATCTCCTTAATTTTTACAAACCTCTAAATAGACTGCAACTTGCCGTGCAAACAATACGATAAACATAATCAGGTCTGTTATCAAAAGTATTGCGAACCGCTACAGAGATTCGCACACCATCACTATTCTGAAAATCAATGGTGCAATGTTGAGCAACGTAACTGTTCGTGTCACGGCAATTTGTGACAGTTTTAACAAAACCATCACGATTGAGCATTGCCTGAACTCGACTCCAAGGCCAATGACCTTCAAGCGCACTTGCTGGATAACCTAGACCAGCAAGCAATAAAGCAGAAATAACAGTCTTTTTCATTTTACTCTCCCATGTTAAAATCTACCAAGTAGAGCAAGGATCAACACAACAACAAGAATAAGGCCAATGATCCCAGATGGACCCCAGCCATAGCCCCTCGAATAGCCCCAAGTCGGGGCAGCTCCAATACCTCCAAAAAGCAGGAGGACTAGGATAATCAGAACAACGGTATTCATTTGCTTTCTCTCCGTCTGTTTTGCAGAAAACTTTCTAGGTTTTTCTGCAAGTCAGGGTCTAAACTCGTGCCCTTAAACTGTGCCTTGATTTTTGGATCATACTTAAATCTAGCTACATCGTAACCTTTCATGATGGCATTGGCAAACCAGCCAAATGCCCAATCTTCATCCTTAAAACCTGTTGTCTTACAGAACTCTTTAGCCCATACTTTGGCATCCATTGTTTGCAAGACATCAACAGTTTCCAGGATTTTGAGTGTATGGCTCATGCGTCAGCTCGTAAGATTTCATAAGGACCACGAAATGACTCAGGATCAAGAACATGATCACCATCTGGAATCAAAATGTCGCTCAAGATAGCGCTACTATCTTTTGATATAACCCGTCTCGTTACGTACCAACCGAGTGGAACTCTAACAACAATCGTTGCTGTTGAATTTACTTCATCTGAGACAGTGAAAACATATCTTAACTGCATGGAATTTTACCTCCTGTTTCTGTAAACATTAAGTCGAATGCGTTGAGGAGCACAAAACACAGGCCGAGGCTTTTTCATATCTAACCATGGAAGCGCAAGTCCTTCGGCAACAAGCGTATTTGCAACATTTTTGCCATCGGAATAAACAGACGCAAGGCTTCTGCCGTATGCGTCTTTTCCTTTGCTATATTTCACAGTGACCTTATGTTTAGACATATCAAGCAATTCCTCAGCTCTAGCTTTTGCTTTTAATCCAAGAGCTTTTTCAGGAATTGGACAAGAACTCTTCTTCAGTGATGCTGCAAAGATTTCTGGAGCATCAATTCCAGTAATCCTAATCTTTGTCTTACCAACAACGACGGTATCACCGTCGACGACTCTAACGGATTTGACCTGTTGAGCGTATGCAGAGGTTATTCCAAATGCCAAGCCAAATCCAGCAATCAGCGTAGCTTTTACAAACTTACTCATCTCTTATCTCCTTATAGCCAGATATCTGAGAGAGAAGCATAGTAACCAGATACTGCTATTGTTTCGGCAGAAGCTGTACTGATACAATTGCTCTCTTTTGGAGTCGGATGATCGTCTTTTAGAACATCATCTGGCCAGCGATCAACGGGGCCTGTTTCGTGATCTTCCATTTGTTTATCCTTTAACAGCCAACGTCTCGAACTTCTGTAAAATCGACATCTTCGATTTGACTATAATTAGGCATTTCCCACCAAGAATCTCTGGAAGAATCGTTAGTCACTGCCTGCTTAGGAAAAGCATTTGAGCCATCTGCCAAAACTTGCAAATTCACTTTGCTTTTATCCCAAACAAAAGTGACAATGGCAGGATGTTTTGCAACATCTAAATCCCTTTGAGCAAATTTCAAAGAAGATAGGCGCGTGCAAAACGTAACCATTCGGCCAGGAGCAAGCGCAAAACTCATAATTCTACTCCTCTGGAAGAAAAAAGACAGAAGTAAAAACTATCTCAGTTTTATAATCACCTAATGTAGGATCAAACAGTCCACACTTAACATCTATGATGTAAGATTTATCGAGATATGCGGTTCGAAAACGCATTCCAATATCTCTGGAGTCTTCTGCCGTGTAAGTGGGCAAGTCAAGCCACTTTTTCTTAGTTATTGGCAATGGCATTTGATTACTCCCAATTCTGACCTTCGTAATGAGTCCATTTTCGTAGTTCTTTTTCATCAGGAACAATTGTAACAATATATTCGTCGCCACGCGGAGTAACCTGACCATAAATCAGATCAACAATATCTTTTGCCATTTCTGGATTTTCAAAAGCTGAAGGACTAAGTTGAGCTTTTTGCTCACGATAATTTGTCCTGATAATAACAGAACCAAACGTTCTCAAGCTGCCTTCAAGATAGCTACGCTGGCTCATTAATCTTTCCTTTCAATTCCTCTGTAATGGTTACTTGTTTTGACTCATATCTCGATTTATTGTCTTCTCGGATAACCATCACATAAGGTGGCTTTCCATCTTTTGCCCTGTATACGCCCAATGGGATGTTATCCAAAGAGGCATAATCCACATACTGCGGCAAACTCACGTACTCATCAAGAGTCATTTCCATAGGCAGACTCCCCTAGCTTACGTTCCCTAATTCAGGGTCTCACGATCAATAACAGCATTGTTATTATCTTCTGATTCTAATAATTTCTCAATTGTTACAGCAAAGACTTCAGCACATGATTTATTAAAAAACTGTCCAATAGCGTGTCCATTAAGAGTGAGGAGATAATGCTGCTCAGCACTACTACCTTCAGTCTTAGGAACCAAGCAGAGAACCTCTAAAGTAAACTTTTCAGGATCAAATTCAGTATCAACATCTTCGCCTAATTGCTCTAATTGGTCTTTTGTTAACATTCAGGCGGTCCTTCCGGTGTGGGAGTTTCTGTAGAGTTCTTTCATTTTTATCAACAAGTTTCGTTCATCCTGAGTGTTCATCGATCTTGAAACAAAATAATTTGCTAGGTTATACCAGTATGCACACTCACTTACTGGAATGCCTGTAATCCGAGAAAGCCAACGATCTTTTGCAGTGAAATTAATTTTGTTGCTCAACTTACCACACCACTTTTTTAATGTCACGACCTTTTTTCAAGTAAACCTCATAACCATTCGATAACTGTTGTTGAAGGTAACGTTCATCGCTGATTGCACGGGCTACAGCCTGTTGAACGTTATTAAACCGTCCAAGACGCATAATCTCAATGAGTGCATCCTTTGCTTCCTCAGAAAGAGTAAAGGTTACATTTTCTTTTGGCTCTTGATAATGCATTGTTAATGCTCCACTCTTATGTCACTAAGACGTTTGGTTATGTTGAAAAGCTGATAACCATTTATGTCTCTGATCTTGTCATAGTGGCCATTCAGAAGCCGTAAACTGTTAATCTCCCACCTATAATAAGGTGTTATGGCCTTTCCATCAGGACTCTGTTCAATCCCAATGACATCGATTTTCAAACATTGTGAAAAAAGAACCCTTCCCAACATCTTGGTTCTTTCCACTTCATCAACAATATATCCCTCAATAGCTTGGCCAAGATTCATAAGACAAGTAACGATCGTATCAGGATTTAACATATTTTCAGGTCCAGAGAAAACGAGAGGTATATCAAGAGATGAAAGAATAGGAAATTTTTGTTTAAGTTCAGGATTCGAAAACGCATTTATAAGTGGAACGTTCAGGTCATGAGGTTGAACATCAGCCTGGATGGCAGACATCAAACTTTCAACTCTTTCTTACGCTTCTCTAATGCTTTTTCATGACGTTCAATTAAACTGTCAAACGTCTCACCATCTCTAAGTTCAGTCTTTACATCATCAAGCCAAGGATTCGGATTATGAGCCAAGTCCCCGACAATTATGCTTTTTTCCGAGACTTGCACAATCACCATAACTTCAATCCCGCAGCTTTCTCTTAACAATAAGTTTATCTCTTTCCATTATGGCATGAAATTCCTTAGAATCTTCGACGCTATCCTTAATGCGCTTAGCATCTTCCTTAGAAACAGAAGTTCCGAGGTTCAATTTTTTTGAAGTGTACTTATCTGCTGACACATCTAGCTTCTTTTCGTCTGTCATTTTATTTCTCCTTTTTCTGCACATCCAAACGAGAATGATCTTCTTGATTCACCTCATATTTTTCATTCGGGATTTCTGGAGTAGACATCCAGGAAACTGGTTCCCAGTCTATGTCACTTAGAGGCCATGGATGAAACTTTGACCACCATTCCTTTCCATAAATGTAGCAATCTGGAACCCTGAATAAACGGCCAGAATGTTTGGCTTTGACCAAGAGATCAATGAATCTTGCTTCACCGAAACTTGTTTCAGGAATATCTTGTAGGGGTTTCCAGGAATTATCATCGCCCATGATTCTCCGCCTCACTTTCGTGGGGTCAATAAAACATTCGCTATGATGTGCAGAAATTCACTATCAGTTAGAGTCACACTAGCTGTGCCTCCATCAGCAGGAGCTAGAAGTATGCAAATCTTATTGTCGCTAAGACGAGCCATTTGGATAAGAGTCTCATCTTCTTCGTCAATCGTAAGAAGCTGATCATCAGCATCAATTTCTACTTTCATTACTACTTTTCCTTTTATACATCAGACCTAAACTACAACTGATGCATTTTTCATAGCTCTCCTTCGTTTATGTTTTAATGCTATTTGTTTTTTACGATCACGAAATTCTGGTTCTGTCCAGTAACGAATGATATTGTGACAACCAATCTGGAAACCTTTATTATTAAGAATCATTTGAATGTTACGAAGACTCTTACCTGAAGCTCGAAGTTCTTGCGCTTTAGCAAGCCAAGGTGGCATGTGTTCCTCCTAGACTACAGGCTGTAAAGAATGAATGTCTTTAATTGCAAATTGACGAAAATCCTCTTTTTCATAATCGTAAGCAAATAACAGGAATTGAGGTTCAGGATGCCATTCGGTTGACCCATACTCAAGGTTACCACAGTCAATGCGGCGCTTAGAGCGTTCGCCTCTCCAGTTCGTATAGTCAATCTCTACGGTTCTTCCTGGATAGATATGAAGAATAGTCATTTTCATTTTAACCTCTTTTTTGATACTGATTCGTAATTTTGCTTAAAAGCTACATCAGATACAACGCGAATTTCTCCGCCATCTAGAAAGTGCACAATCCAGTTTCCAGGAATAAGATAAACAACTTGATATTCCTTATCGACAACATATGGAGTTTTTTCGTCTCCATCACGATATCGCACTAGAGGATGCTCCACTCCAGGAAACCACTGAACAGCATCTACTACTGTGTTCTTAAGCCTGTATTTTGTCATTTGATATATTATTCATGTATTTGATATCCAAACTTCGAAAGATACTTAAAAAGATCAGACGCATCAACAACAGATAGGGAATCACTAGGGTTTCTGGTAAGATTGATCATAACTCGATCTCCAGGCTCAATACAGGCTGAAACTTTTATTTTTAAGATATACTCGCCTTCCAGAAAAAGACTTAGTTCAGACTCTTGCAAGCTTATCGGAAGTATTTCAGATGCTATAGAAATTGAATTACCTTTATCAAGAACATAACCAACTTCTAACATAATAGTTAACTGTTTGTCTTGTGCACGAATGAGCAAATCAGAAAACATTCTATTTCTCCAGTATTAGATCTAAAAGTAAGGCAGATTCATTTATACGCTCTTTATCGTTTCGTTTATCCCAAAACAATTCAGAAGAATCATACTTGAAAGCTGTGCTATGATCATCTCCATCAAGCTTTATCCATACCCAACCTTTAAAAAGCTTTTGAATGTTTCCTCGTTTTAGTTCAATAATGTTTCGTCTACATTCAATAAAAACAACTCTTCTGCCAACGTCTGATTGGCAGACATTGATCATTTCAATATCTCGCTCAATATATTTTCACAAAGTTTTGTTGTCTTTCCACGAGTAGCATATTTAGGGTTAGAGCTTGGAAAGTCTTCAGAAAGGCCAATACTAACTTTAAATGTATCACCAAGAGAAAGCACACTGGCTTGATTAAATTGGATAAGTGCACCTCCATCAAGATCACTCCTCCAAACTTCATAAGCTTCACAGGCATGATCTGTAATATTAAACGCAATCTCTCTAATTTTTCCATTTAAAGAACACATGGCTGTTGGTGTTTCCGCAACAACTTGGCCTAAACGATTTTTCAAGACGTATTGAACTGGAGGGATATAAAGTGGTTGGGCAACAACCCTCATCAGGCTTCCATACTGAATAACAGCAGGAGCTAAGATCAGCCCTTTCAGAAAAGAACGACGTTCGATCATTTCATCTTTTCCGCGATTTGTTTCATCGCCATCTCCTTACGGAATAATCCACTCATAAGAATCTTTAGTTTCAACTGATTCAGCCCCATCATATTCATCAATACGATAGGGTGTTTTATCAGGAATCTCTGCAATAGCTAAAGAAGCACATGCCCCATTTGCTGCACTTCCTAGTTCTTCAACAACCTGGACAAGGATTGGATCGTGACGATGTATATTGTTAACATGTCCATAATCAGATACAACAGCAGCTCCAGAATCATAACAATCTCCTATAATACAAGGACCGCCCCAATTTGGATTTCCAGAAATTTTACGTGCAAGTAATATAGCTTCTCGTGAAAGAGAAAAACCACCAAAACCATTGTTATATACGACTTTCATTTTACTTCTCCTCTAGGAGATTGAGGGCTGTTAGCAAATTGCTCAAACACTTCTATGCTATTAATGGGTTGATCTTCATCTAGCACATTTTCGCAAAACTCTTCCGCTGATAAATCTACATAACCAACCCATTTCCAATTTTCTTCGTCTCCAATTTCTCCATCAAAAATGGAAAGATTCTCAACCGCATTGACAACAACGTGTCTTGTCCTAGATGTTTCAACTGAGAGACCATCTACTATCTCTCTCAGTTTCTCAATTGGAATAGATCGCCAAATACCTAAATCATCTCTTTTATTCAGTGTCATTGTTAACCTCGATTGTTTGCAGTCCAAACACCTGAACATGCCTTCTCCGGAGAGACCCATCGTCCAGACCCTCCATGCCCTGTTAGACGACCTCGGGCTGCAATTCCCCTCACTGTAGCGTTGATCATTCCACGGTCGCTGACAAGGCCCGCAGCACTATGGGATCGGCCTCCATCCCAACCGCGAATATGCACAGCGCTGCCAGTAACGTCTACATAAGCATATGCAACTCGATCACATTGGCCTTTTGTTGTTTGGATTATAATTTGCCAATTTCCATCATATTTTCCTTGTGCATATGAAATCGATGGAATCAAAAAAGCTAGAAGGAAAAGTTTTTTCATCGTTTTATCCACCTGTTGCAAAGTTAAAAATCGACTTACCTAGCCAAAAGAAAAACAGAAAATAAAGAATCACACAGACTGCAAAAATACCAGCAAGCCAAGCTAAAAGCTTTCCAATACTTGTTGATCCACTAGTACGAGGCGTATTGTCATCGCCATAAGCCATTGTCTTGTCCTTTTCTGTTGATGTTTCCGCTGGAAAACAAGTGTGGTCTTCCTGTTTCCATTCTGAATGGACTTCAATTGAGGGCATGGATTTCCAAGGAAAGAGAGTTTGTTTTTCCCACTGAAGCCCATCGTCATTTCTTTCAAACTTAAAGCCCGATTTATTACGAATAAGCTCAGTCAGTATCGCAAACTGTTCGTCCTCCATATCTAACAAATGAACAGTATAAAACTTAATCCACTCACCAGCACCCTTAACATACAGCTTATATGGCCAACCATATTTCAAGTCCGAAAACTGAATCGTGATTCCTTCTTTCTGAAGTAGTTTAATGAGTTCCTCAGGATGAATACTCCCACAAAATGAGCAACGATAAAAAACACCTCGCTTAATCCACCTAACTGGGCCATACCAACCAGCAACAGGATCATTAGCGTGCGCTAGCTTAATCTGTTTGATTTGGATTTCTGTTGGAGCTTTGATATCGTTTTCTACTTTATGAAGCTTTGGCATTAGAACAACCACCCCTCAGCAGTTTGACCTTCTTCGACAATAAGTGAATATGGATGCTTCCACATAAACCTGTCTGGACCTGCTAGATACGGCATTGGAGCGCATATAGGATGAATTCCAAATTCCTGACAACGCCTAATCTCATATATATAACTAGGCAAAGAAACAATCTCTAAACCCTCCTCAGCTAACGCTTCTATATAAACACGATTATAATCATACTTATCGACAGTATAGATATTAACTTTACTTCCTGCGCGATCACAACGATCTGCATATTCTGGACGAAGTGTTGTCATTTTAACCTCCTGCAAGATTTCCCATAAAAAGTTGTGGAGTCCTCAAGTCATGCTGATTTTGATAACGATCATTAGCTCCATAAGGTTTCAAAACTTCTCCTATTACTGTTTGGAATTGAATTTGACAAATTGGCATTCCGGTTGAAAGCTTGATCGGAAACCATCCTTCATTCGAGACTTCTAGAACATAATGGCCGGACCATCCAGGCTCACCGACAGTGTTCTTAACCTGAATGCCGAGCCTAGCAAGCGTGCTCTTGTCTCTTACTAACCCAACAAGATCATTTGGAATATCGAACCATTCTTGTGTAATTCCTAAAACCATACGTCCAGGATAGAGAATGTAAGAATCCTGATATGTCTTCCAATTTATCTCACAAGGATTTAAAGGATCAAAATAACAACTTTTGAAATTGATGTTATCAAGATCAGGAACTTTAAACTCGTTTCCGAGTCTGGCATCATATCCAGCTGAAGAGAAGCCCCAGCTTAGCATGCCTACGTGCTGCTTGCCTGCATGAGGCATAACACTTTCGCCCTTATCAACAATGCCTCTCATATAAATTTCATAATCACTGAGTAAGCTCATTTTTCTTACCTCACAATAATACCAAAAGAAGTGCTATATAGCTATAGCACACAATTGTGCAAAAAACCTGAGCCGATAAGAATTTCTTAAACTCAATCGGCTCAGGCATGTTTCAGTCCTTACTTCTTTGAGGTTCCGCCATGTGTCGGCGGTTCACTCTTGTGATCAGTGCTCTTTCCCTTGGAGACAGGCGCTTTCTGACCCTTCGCAGCTTGTTTTACAGCATGCTGCTGCTCACTAACAGACTTTCTAAGCGTTTCCGTCTTACCCTTATCAACCTGCTTAACAGGCTGACGCGGAGGAGGAGCGCCTCCAATTTCCTCTCCAAGCTCAAAATCAGTGGAATCATCTTCCACATACTGATATTGCAAACCAGCACGGCGAGCAATCTCATCCCAAATATAATCAGGAAGCTTATCCAAATCTTCTTTGTGGATGACAGTTTCACCAGAATCTAGCTTCTGTCGTAGATCAGCAGGAATCTGATTATAGTTAGGATTTGAGTGAAGTTGCGCCTTCAGCATTCCCATTTTAAAAAAACCCAAATCCACTGGTAGAGTAAAATTGTACTGTCTTTTCCGAGACATTGCGATTTCTCCTAAATTGAGGTTCCTCAGTCTTACCCATCTTTTTCACAAATATCGGATGTAACCTGAACGGCCTGCTTGATTTCCTCTTCTGTCTTATGCTCCAGGCCGATCAACTCGTTCCTAGCTTCGCCTACTCTAATCAACTCGTCAAGCTTGACATGCAAAGCTGCATCAGCACGGTTTTGAGTAGATTGAATAAGAAATACCATAATGAAAGTTATTATTGTTGTTCCAGTATTTATGAACAAAGACCAGCTATCTGAAAAGTGATAAAATGGTCCTGCAATTGCCCAGCCTAACACAAAAGCAACTGCAAAGATGAATGCTAACTTGGAACCTGTCCACTTAGCAGCAAAATCAGATATTTTTTGAAAACTAAAAGCCATTAGCTTTCACTGGTTTTGAGGGTTCCGGAAATAATTGCATCTGGTTTCTTATCTTCAGGTGAAAATGCAGGCGGAGTAGAAACGCTTGAATCGTTGATGAGTTTTTCAATTCTTGCCTGAACAGACTCGATTAGCTTAGGATCGTCTAGGGATACCCCTAAGCCCCTGAGGGTATCAGCCCCATGATCTTTGACATAGTCGTAAACAATCTTCACCATCTCACTTTTTACTTCTTGTGTCATTCCTAGTTTAATCTTTGGTGCTAAAATAACTGCCGAATAGTTGAGACCGTTTAATACGTGATCTTGCAATCTTTTCTTCAATTCCGTATCTAATGAAATTCCATAATAGCAAAAAAGTTTATAAAGAACAGCAACAACTGCGGCTGCAACGATTGGTGCAACAAAGGAAATCATCGCCAAAAGAATCTGAGCCCAAACTGATCCCCAACTTAATACGACTTGTTCTGGTTGCATTTTCTGTTCTCCATACGAAAATAAGCTAGAAAGTATTTTTCAACTTTCTAGCTTATTGTTCAAATTTTCTAAAACCGTTTAGAGCGACTTTATGCTCTCCTGTGAACAATATTCCCGCGCAATGGCACGCCTCGAACCGTTACAGCTAGACCTCTATTCGCTTTAACCTTCTGAACAGCAGAACAAATTTCTTGTGTTAATGTTGAAACAACACCAGGTGTGAGTTCTTGTTGACTTAGAAGAGATTCAACAAATTGAATAGCGGGTTGAAATTCACAAGCTTGACGCGTTGCAGAAATAATTTGTGCAGCAAGAGCTGCCGCAGTCGTTTGGGGTGTAGACGGATCAACAGGGCCTGTGGTGGAGCTACCGCCACAAGCGGTAAGCCCAAGCATCACAACAGATGCAAACCCGATATTACGAAGCATTTTCATTTCAAGGTCTCCTTTTCGTTTTTTCAAGCAAACTCCTTAGCACGTCTAACGCTAAGAAAATCATTAACTGTCTCTTCAAGGTCTTCTTTTGAAGTTGTAGACAAAACTTCAAAAACCCTATCCGACGAAAGTCCACGTAGCCGTGCAATTGTTGAACTTAGTTCAACAAGCATATCAAGTCTCTGATACTTGGACAAGCTGTCAGATACAGCACGCAGCACTAAACCGCTAAGTCTGTGACTTGCGGTCAGTAGCTCTGTTTCTAAAAGCATTCTCGTTACTCTCGACACGGCTAAATCTCTCTTTTTTAAAACATTGTCGTAACTTCTACCTTTTGCATCTTAATTAGAATCTCTTATTGTTTGAAAAAAAGTGAATGAATGAAAATTATATAACATTTACCTTCCAACGATTCAATTCGTTCTAACTTGTCCACCACTGTTACCCAAACCTTACTACTAACCAAACGTTTAAGTCAACAATAAGGTTGCGTTATCAGCTATAATTTGAACAAAGAAAAAAGGGCTAGAGGATATGAGAATCCTCTAGCCCTTACATAAGGGTGGCTCAGGCTTCTTCCTATAGGCTACCTGAAGCCTCTGTGTCTCACGTCATCCAGTCTGAAGGCTCCGCTCTTTCCTGAAGGGCATCAATAGCTATTACGATCTGTAAGGCTTCAATAGCTATCTGTAAGGCTCTTATTTTTTCATCAGATGATGATTTGTATTTATGTGGAAGATTATCATAAGTTAACTTAAAATTAGTTTCCAAAATTTGTAGATTTTTGATTGCTTCTTTAAGTGACATTTTTTCGTTATTCATGTTTTTAGTCCTCCTCCACAATAAAATGTCGTCTGACATTTGGAGTTAGTGACTCAATCGCCTCTTCAACAAACACGCCACGTTTGTTGCTGATAAGGATTCCAAACACAATAGGAATACACACTGCAAGCTCGTATGTTGTGATATCAGGCTGAGGATTATAGTTGTAAGCCTTTTTTGATTTTCTGAGAAGGTCTTCAATATTAACTGACATTTTATCCTCCTATCAGTTTACAGAGATTTTCTCAAAGACCAACATCTGCAAGGCTAATTTTGTGTTTAACGAGAAGCCGATCGATTGCTCGGTCTGATACCTCCCAAAAACCACAGAACGATGGAATACCGTAGAGGTCCACCGTTGGCCCAGGCTGATCGAAGGTGCTCCCTGCAATCTTTAGCAAACGACCCATCTCAACACTAACCACCGACGCAACCGACTCTATTCCAGCACGCTTTGCCGCAATGAGCGCCCCAAGTAGCAACTCGACACTTGCACGCCGAATGCCAAAACGCAAAGTCTCTTTAGCATCCTTAGAAAGACTAAACCGAGATTGTTCCCATATACGATCATTTCGAATATCTACTCCGTCCGGCAAGGTTTCTCTAAAAACCTCGTTAACCATTGTCGATCTGGTTGTTGGCAACTCTCTACATGCTCCCATAACTTGATCGTTTTCAACACTGAGAATATAGAGCGGATTTTGTAAATCCCACCAATCGAACTCTAAACCATCAGGCGTCACTTGAACATCCCATTTATGGCGATAGCCGAACGCCTCTGCACGAATGGCTAACATCTGCCGAAGTAAGTCCGGATAATGGCATATATCGGACTGCTGAATAAGCATCACTGTCATTGTTCGTTCCTCAATTCGAGATAAAGAAAAAGGGGACCATTGTCCCCTTTTTAGTTCCTGTATAGGTTCTTACTTTTTCCGCTTCAGGAAGGCTGGAATGCCATCATCATCTTCTTTAGAGACTTCAACAGCAGTCACTTCTTTTTCCTCTTGTTGAGCTTTTTGAGCCTTGCGAGAGCGACTTGCTTTTTGGGGAGCTTCTTGTCGTTCGCTACTTTCACAAGAAAGAGCAACTTCCTGTCGTTCATCTGACACCTCCACTTCTGACGGTGGCGCTAGCTGTAAGGCAGGAGTGTCTACCTCCACCTCAGATGCTTCCACAATCGTGAATTCAGCCTCTACAGAGCCGTTCAGGACTAGCCGTGGTCTCCCACGCTGACCCTTGCGAGAATGCCTCAGAGCAGCCGCTGAGCGCAAGCGCTCGATCGATTGAACCAACTCACCAAGATACAAGTCTAGGTCCGCTGGAGACCATTCATACTGAGGACTGATCAGGTGCTCCAGCTTGCGGATGCAGTCCAAGGCAGCAAACGTGCGTCCCTGAGCCAAACGGTGAAAACGAGAGTTTTTTGATTCGATCTGTTGCATTGCAAAAACCTCACGGGTTGACGAATCACCACGGGTTTGTGGCTTACACATTATCTGACACAAAAAACTAGATTCGACAAGCCTCTCATTCAACATTTTTTCCAACTTTGATCAAAATTCATCAACTTACAAAAAATCTGTGTTTTCAACCAAAAGACGCTTGACACGAAAAAAGCGCAACTAGGCATGGAAAGCGTCCTGGACGGGCATTTGAGGGTTTCCATGGGGAATGATCCGTCAGATCGAAAAACGATGCCTGTAGCCTTCCTAGAGCCTTTTAGGGGCATGTGGCAAAAAACACACATCTCATAGCCCCTAGCCAATCTCAGAAAAGCACCTCCTTTTCCGTTCTCCGCACTTTTTTCAAAAATCGTATGTACCTAGTGTCATATGTGTTGACAGGGGGAATCTCTCGCCTTATAACGTTCATATAGAGATTGAGAAGGAAGGCGGTAAGCGATCCAGACAAAACAGCGGGCCAGACACCCGACCGGAGGCCCCGGAACCTGCCCCGCCAGGATGTCATATGCGGGAGGGTAGAGCCCAACGGGACGCAGGCCGAAGCTGAATACAGCCCCTGCCGCTCGAAGGTAACGGCCCAAGAGAACCTCCACAAAGGATCAGAACGATCACAGGGTTCTCTCAGCGAGCTAGCATGAAATTCTCCTCCGAATTTTTCAGACAACAAAGGCCATAATCGAAAGATTATGGCCTTTGTTGTCTGAGAGCACAAACAGAATGGCTTTCTTTATGTTGTCAGCTGACAACATTTTTGAGGCCATTTCAATTTGTGTTCTCGTAAGGAGGTGAAAATGACTAGAAGAGAAGTTAACCAAATTATTCAAGAAATCGGGACAGAAGCACTCTCAGCATTCCGATATTCAATCGCATGTTTCTGTTCAGTCAGAAACACCGGAATGCCAAGCGATTTCTTAAGACTCCTAGATGCAGACCTAGTTGATGGAAATGGCTTTCCGACAACTAAAGGTCGTGACCTCGAAGCCTATCTCGCCAGCTAAAGATTGTTCAAGCCTTCCCTCTGACTATCGAGGGAAGTGTTGAGCAACCTTGCTCTAAATCGGAGGGTTATCATGGCACAAAAGTTTCGGCACCGTTTTGTTGTGGTTGTCACAACCGCAATGAAAGGTGGCAAAAAAGTTCAGCGTTTCCGCTCTTACGAAAGACGCGTAGATGCTGAAACATACTGCTACCGCCTCAACAAAGGCGGTCCAATAAACGAAACTGCTCTTGTTGCAGATACAGAAAGTGAACAGATTTCCTGATTGTTCAAGGCCGTTACATTCGAGAGAGTGTAACGTGTTGAGCAATCTTGCTCTTTATCGGAGGATAACATGCGCGACAGTTTCGAATCTGAAATCAAAGAAGGTCGGATCACGAGCGTTGAAAAAGCTAATCAGTTCATCTTTGCTGGTAAGTCAACTTTCACGATCCGTTCCAAGAAAACCGGAACTCGGTTTACCTTCAAGGTTGCGGAAACGGAAGACAATCAGCACCGTCACCTTGTTTCTGTCCTAACCGGGCAGGATAACAGTGCTGATTACAAATACCTTGGAATGTTTTTTGGTCCTGATTTCGTGCAAACGAAAGGATCGAAGATCAGCCGTGAGGCGCCTTCTGCTGTGGCTTTCCAATGGTTCGCAAAGCAGCTCAAAAAGCCTGCTTTGCCTGATCAATTGGAAATTTGGCATGAGGGCCGTTGTGGTCGATGCAATCGGCCTTTGACGGTTCCTGCCTCGATTCACACTGGCCTCGGGCC
>C688J18823_10000206_pt1 | contig 33228 bp, 29 predicted proteins | sample HopSoiMetagenom1_FD_18823 | JGI IMG/M metagenome (IMG submission 18823) | reverse complement strand
GCGAGCCGCAGGAGCGGCAGCGTGATCGGCGGGGGCGGGAGATAATACGCGGGCACTACCACGTGCCGCAGGAACCAGGCGCGGTCGGCCAGCGCCGCGAAGGCGGCCAGCGCCGCGGCGCCGATGAGCAGCACCGTGCAGCAGATCGCGCGCAGCACGCCCCTACCCTACCAGTGTGCTAGCGTCCCCGGGGTGCGCGCTGCGCCGTCCACGTTCGATCGGCTGCTCCGCCCGCTGCACCGCTGGGTGTGGTCTGACGCGCGCCGCCGGGGCCGCAAGCTCTTGCGCTTCTCCGCCACTGAGGCGGACGGCGGGCGCGACATCTCGCGCGCCGCCGAGCTGACGCGCGACGCGCCGCTGCGCCGCCTCTACCTGCGTCACGCGGAGGACGAGCTGCGCCACGCCGACTTCTTCGCGCGGCGCGCGCGCGAGATCCTCACCGCGCACCGCGGCGCAGGCGGCTTCGAGGCGAACTGGCTCGCACCGGGCGAGCGGGGGCTCGACGACCTGCGCGTGGATCGGGAGACCGATGAATCACTGCTTGCCTTCCTGCATCTGTCGGAAAAGGCGGCGGCCGGGCGATTTGCGCTCTATGCCGAAGTGCTGGACCTGGATCCGGAGACGCGTGCCCTGTTCGCACGCATCCTCGAGGACGAGGCCTTCCACATGAGCTACACGCGCAAGCAGCTCGCCCGCCTGGCGCCGCGAAAGCAGGGGTTGCGACTCTGGCAGGCGCGCGCCGCCCGCATCTGGAGTGTTTACCTGCGCTTCGCCGTCGGCCTGGCCGCCCTGCTCGGCGGCCTGCTCCTGACGCTGCAATACTTCGTGGTCCTGCCCATCTTCGCGCTGCTGGCCCGCCGCGCGGAGCGGCGCGAGCCGGAGGGGTTTGTTCCCGCGCGGTCTGCCCCGCCGTTGAGGAGCCAGTACTGATGCGGATCCTGGGCATCTCCGCGCATTATCACGACTCGGCTGCCGCGCTGGTGGTGGACGGCGTTCCCGTCTGCGCGGTCCAGGAGGAGCGGCTCTCGCGCCGCAAGAACGACGCCGCCTTCCCGCTCGCCGCCGTCGAATGGTGCCTGGAGCAGGGCGGCCTCGAGCCCGGCCAACTGGACGCGGTGGTGTTCTACGAAAAGCCGATGCTGAAGTTCGAACGCATCCTCACCACCGCGCTGCGTTCCTTCCCGCGGTCCTGGCGCAGCTTCCCACGGGCGATGCAGAATACGTTGGGGAGCAAGCTCTGGGTGAAGGGCATCATCGCCTCGCAGCTGGGCGTGCGCGGCGATCGCATCCTCTTCTGCGAGCACCACCAGTCGCACGCTGCCGCCGCCTTCTTCACCTCGCCGTCGCGCAACGCGGCCATCCTCACCGCCGACGGAGTGGGCGAGTGGGCCACGCTGACGGTGGGCCGCGGCGAGATCGATCAGGGCGGACGCGCCTCGCTGCGGCTGCTCCGCGAGCTGCGCTTCCCACACTCGCTGGGGATGCTCTACTCCACCTTCACCGCCTACCTGGGCTTCCCCGTCAACGAGGGGGAGTACAAGGTGATGGGGCTCGCCTCCTACGGGACGCCGCGGTACGCCGACCTGATCGGGCGCATCGCCCGCCGCACTGCCGACGGCGGCGTCGCGCTGGACCTGTCGTACTTCGACTTCCACCAGGGCGCGCGGCGCAGCTTCTCGCGCAAGCTGGTGGAGGCGCTGGGGCCGCCGCGCGATGCGTGGGACCCCATCGATCTCCAGAGCCTGGAAGGACAGCGTTTCGCCGACGTCGCCGCCAGCGTGCAGCGCGTCCTGGAGGAGATCCTGGTCGACCTGGCGCGGCGGCTGCGCCTGGAGACCGGGGTCGACGACCTCTGCCTGGGCGGCGGCGTGGCGCTCAACGGGGTGGCCAACGCTCGCATCCTGCGCGAGTCGGGCTTCCAGAACCTCTACGTCCCCTGCGCGCCGGGCGACGCGGGCTGCGCGCTGGGTGCCGCGCTGTTCGCCGACCGGGTCCACTTCGCCCGGCCGCACCGCGCCGTCCCCGATCATCCCTACTGGGGCCCCGCCCCCGACGCCGACGAGCTCGCGCGGGTGGCCGCAGAAGACGGCCTCTCCACCCAGCGCGCTTCGGGCGGCGAGCTGCTGGAGCGGGTGGCCGCGGAGCTTCTGCGCGGGCAGATCGTCGGCTGGATGCAGGGCCCCTGCGAGCTGGGTCCGCGTGCGCTCGGCAACCGCAGCATCCTGGCAGCGCCCCACCAGGTGGAGATGCGCGATCGCCTCAATCGCAGCATCAAGTTCCGGGAGGAGTTCCGCCCCTTCGCCCCGGCCGTTCCCCTCGAGCATGCCGACCGGTATTTCGAGCTTCCGCCCGGAGGCGCGCGGCTGGGCCGGTTCATGTCCGGCGTCTTCGAGGTCCGACGCGAGTGGCGCGAGAAGCTGGCGGCGGTGACCCACGTGGACGGCACCGCGCGCGTGCAGACTGTGGAGAAGCAGATGGCGCCGCTCTTCCACGCCCTGCTGGAGGCGTACGGCGCTCGCAGCGGAATGCCCGTCCTGCTCAACACCAGCTTCAACCTGGCCGGCGAGCCCATCGTCAACCGCGCGGTCGAGGGATACTCCACCTTCCGCCGCAGCGGCATCGATCTCCTGGTCGCCGGAGACGCGCTGGTGGCCAAGCGCCGCGCCCCGGAGGCCCTGGCGGAGGTGGCATGATCAAGCGGCGCGGCAAGCTGATGCGCATGGCGGTGATGCTGGCGAGCGCTGGGCCCGCCATCGCCGATGGCGCGCGCGGGCTCTGGCACAGCGAATCGGGCCGGAAGTGGCTGATGCCGCTCTTCGTGTTCCTCTGCGCCACCGGCATCATCCTGGCGGTCGCGGCTACGGTGGAGGCCCTCTCGCCCTTCCTCTATGCCATCTTCTGACACGCTCCTGGCCTGCCCGCGCTGCGGCGGGGAGCTTGCGAGCTTGCGATGCGCGCGCTGCGCCGTGGAGTACGCCGCGCCCGACGGCATCCCCGACCTGCGCCTCCCTGCGGAGCCCCGCACCGAGCGCGTGCGCCAGTTCTACGCGCAGGCGCCGTTCCCCGGGTACGCGCCCCGCGACAGCCTCTCTTCCCTGCGCGCCCGCGCCGCACGCAGCGGGTTCGCGCGCGCCCTCGACGACGCCATCCCGGGCGACGCCACCGTACTGGAGATGGGGTGCGGCACCGGCCAGCTCAGCCTCTTCCTCGCCAGCGCCGACCGCGTGGTGATCGGCGCGGACCTGACGCGGCCCTCGCTGGCGCTCGCCCAGACGGCGGCGGAGAGGTTCGGCGTTCGCGGCGTCCGGTTCGTCGAGACGGACCTGCACGCACCCGGCCTGCGGCGGGGCGCGTTCGACGTGGTGATCTGCAGCGGCGTGCTCCACCACACGCCCGATCCGCGGAAGTCGTTCGCGGCGGTGGCGCAGCTGGTGCGGCCCGGAGGCGTGATCGTGTTGGGACTCTACAACTCCTTCGCGCGGCTGCCCTTGCGGGCGCGGCGGCTGGTGGCGCGGCTTTCCCGCTATCGCTGGATTCCCGGCGATCCGGTGCTTCGCGACCGCCGCAGCGAGCCCGAGCGCCGCGAGGCGTGGCTGCGCGATCAGTATCGGCACGTGGAGGAGCACAGGCATACGCTGGGGGAAGTGCGGGGCTGGTTGCGTGAGCAGGGGTTCACGTACCTGCGCGCGTTTCCCAGCACCTTGCTGGAGGGGGAGAACGAGTTGTTCGCGCAGGAGGACGACTGGGCGATCGAGCGGGCGATCGCGCAGATTGGGTGGATGCGGAGGTTGGGGCAGGAAGGGGGACTGTTCGTGGCGGTCGGGGCACGGCCGGCGTAGTCAGGTTCTGGAGCTGGAGTCTGTTTCGGGAAGCGTGGATTTTGGAAGCGTGGATTTTGGAAGCGTGGATTTTGGATCTGGTTCCCACCCTTGAGCAGCCTCGCGCCGGCCTTCGGCCGTCACTGCGGCTGCAGCGCGTGGCGGGTTGAAGCTCGCTGCGCTCGCGCTGAACCCGAACCCGAACGATGGCATCCCCGATCAGCGCTGCATAGACTTGGGGTGTGCCGGCACAGGCGGTCCTCTTCGACATCGATGGAACGCTGGTGGACTCGGTGGACCTTCACGCGCAGGCGTGGCAGGAGGCGCTGGCCCACTTCGGCCACCGGGTCGCTTTCGAAGAGATCCGCGCGCAGATCGGCAAGGGCGGAGACCAGTTCCTGCCCGTCTTCCTCTCCGAGGACGAGCTTTCGCTGCGCGGCAAGACCATCGAGGATTTCCGGGGCGAGCTCTACAAGAGCAAATACTTCAAGCGCGTGCGCGCCTTCCCCGGGGTCCGCCCGCTCTTCAAGGATCTGCTGCGGCGGGGCTTGCGCATCGCGCTCGCGTCGTCCGCCAAGGGCGACGAGCTGGAGACCTACAAGGAGATCGCCGGCATTGCCGACCTGATCCACGCCGAGTCCAGCAAGGACGACGCCGCCCGCAGCAAGCCGCACCCCGACATCTTCGATGCGGCGCTCCGCCGGCTGGGCGGCGACGTCGACCGCCACCGCGTCTTCGTGGTGGGCGACACGCCGTGGGACGCCATCGCGGCGAAGCGAACCGGAATCCGCACCGTCGGCGTCCTCTGCGGCGGTTTCGCCGAGGCGGACTTGCGCGCCTCCGGCTGCGTGGCCATCTACCGCGATCCGGAAGACCTTCACGCGCGGCTGGACGAATCACCGCTGATGGTCTGAGCCCAGCGCGCCAACACCTGTGCGAGATCGGCAATCACCTGCTCGTCGGTGCGCCCGCTCTTCCTGCGCACGTGGAACGAGTGGTCGGCGTCGTCGATCACGTGGAGGGTCGATCGCGGCAATCCGTCCACCACGGACCGGAGCAGCTCCAGTCGGGCCAGCTCGTCGCGCGTCCCCTGCAGGAACAGCATGGGGACCTTCACCTCGCGCAGGTGCGCGGCGCGCTCGATGCCAGGCTTTTCCGGAGGGTGCAGCGGAAAGCCCACGAAGGCGAGCCCGCGCACGCCGGGCAGAGGTCGCGCGGCCTGCGCCTGCGAGGTCATCCGTCCGCCAAAAGACTTGCCGCCGGCAAAGAGCGGCAGGCCGTGCTCCGCCGCGGCGGCCACCGCCTCGCGCACGCGTGCGTGGGCCACCAATGGCGGATCGACGCGCCGCTTTCCTTCCTCCATGTACGGGAACTCGTACCTCAGCGTCCCCACGCGCTGCTCCGCCAGCGCATCCGCGAGCTGCTGGAGGAAGGGATGCCGCATCCCCGCGCCCGCGCCGTGCGCCAGCACGTACAGGCACGAGGCCCCCGGCGGCTTCTGCACGATCACTTCAATTTCCCCGCGAGCTTTGACAAAGCCGCGTGCAGGTCGGGCTTGAGGGAGAGCACCTCCGCCAGCGGATCCTTGCCCAGCTTCTTCATCCGCGCGGGCGCGCTCTTCAAGCTGAACTTGCGCGGGTCCAGCTTGCCGTTCACCTCGCGCCACGAGAGCGGCATGGAGACGGTGGCGCCCGGGACCGGCCGCGCGCTGAAAGGACCCGCGATCGTCTTGCCGTATCCGTTCTGGTAGCAGTCCAGGTAGACGCGACCGCGGCGCGACGGGATGTGCCGCGCGGTGGTGGCGATCGTCTCGTGCTGCTTCTCCACCACCGAGGCGATGAGCTCCGCCAGCGTGATCGACTGCGCGTGCGTGAGCTGGCCGCCCAGGGGCACCAGCACGTGCAGCCCCTTCTGCCCGGAGGTCTTGCAGAAGTTGGGCAGCCCCATCTCCTCGCAGAGATCGTGCACGGCGTTGGCGAGGGTGACCACGTCGCCGAAAGGGGCGGTCTTGGGATCGAGATCGATGATGCACCAGTCGGGGTGCTGCGGCGCGGTCAGCCGCGACGCCCACAGGTGCAGCGGAATGGCGGCCAGGTTGGCCACGTAGAGCAGCGTCTCCACGTCGTCGCACATGAAGAAGTCGATGTCGCGCTTGCTGTCTTCGCTATAGAAGCGGGCCGTCCGGATCCACGACGGCACGTAGTCGGGCGCGTCCTTCTGGAAGAAGCTCTTGCCGGCGATGCCGTCCGGATAGCGCGTCAGCACCACCGGCCGATCGCGCAGGTAGGGCAGGAGCCAGGGCGAGATCGCGCGGTAGTAGTCGATCAGGTCGCCCTTGGTGTACCCCTCCTCGGGCCAGAAGACCTTCTCGAGGTTGCTGAAGGGGACCTCGCGCGCGACCGGCACCGGCGCGGGCGCGTCGGCGGCGACGCAGTCGTCGGGCGTCTTGTCGGTGCGAAAGCGCAAGAAGGTGGGCTGGCGCAACAGGCCATCCTCGGTGATTTCCCTGTACCGCACCTCCACCACCAGTTTCGGTTCCACCCAGGTGTGACCGCGCCCGCCGGGAATGGGACCCGCGCAGGGAGGCTTGGGCACCCGCAGCGTCTCCAGCTCCGCGCGCGCCGCCACCAGCTCCTTCTCGCTGAAGCCGCCGCCCACCTTGCCCACGTAGACGAACCCGTCCGGCTTGCGCACCGCCACGTGAACCGAGCCGAACCCCGTGCGCGAGCCTTCCGCCTTGGTGAACCCCACCACCGCGAAGTCGCCCGTCCGCTCGACTCGAATCTTCTGCCAGTCGCGGAAGCGGCCGCCGCGATAGGGCGAGTCCGCGCGCTTGGCGACCACGCCTTCCAGTCCCAGCTCGCGCACGCTGGCGAAGAGCGCGCGCCCGTGCCGCTCCACGTGATCGACCGCGCGCAGCGGCCCGGTGGCGGGGAGCAGGCGGCGCAGCAGCTTCTTGCGCTCCAGGAGCGGCAGCGGACGCAGGTCGAAGTCCTCGAAGGCGAGGAGATCGAAGAGGAAGAGCGTTGCGGGCAGCTCCACCGCGGCGCGCTCCACGTCGCGCGGCGCGGTGAGCAGCGCGCGCTTCTGCAACCGCTGGAAGACCGGCCGCCCCGTCTCGTCCAGCACCGCGATCTCCCCGTCGGCGACGAAGCGCGGCGCGGGCAGCGCCATGAGCGCGCGGGCCAGGTCGGGAAAGACGCCGGTGGCATCGGCGCCGCGCCGGTAGAAGATGCGCGGGCGCGTCGCCTCGCGCGAGACGATGGCGCGAAATCCGTCGTACTTGAGCTCGAAAAGCCAGGCCGCGTCGTCGAACGGCTCGTCGCGCGTCTCTGCCAGCATCGGCTGCACGTCCTCGCCCGCCACCGCCCGCCGCGGCGCTCCCAGCCGCTCGCAGACCGCGCGCATTTCGGCCGTTCGCGCAGCCGGCTCGCCCAGCTCGTGGACGGCGAGGCCGGAGAGGACGGAGGTGTCGTCGTACGGCTCCGCCACCGACCTGCGCACGTGCCCATCGCCGGTCTCCTTGATCAAGAGCCATTCCTTTCCGGAGTCGCCCTTGATCCGTACCAACGTCCACATCCCCTTCAGCTTGAAGCCCTTCAGCTCGAAGAGCAGCTTGCCGGCCTTGACGCCTTCCCGCGGGTCGCCCACCGGACGCCACTGCCCGCGGTCCCAGACGATCATCGGCCCGGCGCCGTACTCGCCCTCCGGGATCACGCCCTCGAAGTCGGCGTACTCCACCGGGTGGTCCTCGGTCTGCATCGCCAAGCGCTTCTCGGCCGGGTCGGGATGCGGCCCGCGCGGGACGGCCCAGGACTTGAGCACTCCGTCCCATTCCAGGCGCAGATCGTAGTGCATGCGCGTGGCGCCGTGCTTCTGCACCACGAAGACGCCCGGGCGCTCCGCGCCGGCGCCCATGGGCTCCGGGGTCCGATCAGGGGAGCGCTTGCGCCGGTACTCCTCCAGGAACTTGGACATTTCTACAGTCAGGTTATCATCCGGCCCCTATGAGGCCACTCGCCACCGGGACCATTTCCTTCGGGCTGGTCTCCATCCCCGTCAAGCTCTTCTCCGCCACCGAGTCGTCGGCGGCCATCTCCTTCAACATGCTCCACTCCAAGTGCGGCGGCCGCGTGAAGCAGCAGTACATCTGCCCGCGCGAGGACAACGTGGTGGTGCCGCGCGACGAGATGATCAAGGGCTACGAGTTCGCCAAGGATCGCTACGTCACCTTCACCCCCGACGAGCTCAAGACGCTGGAGGAGAAGGCCACCCAGCAGATCGAGATCGCCGAGTTCGTGCCCAGCGAGAAGATCGATCCGGTCTACTTCGACAAGCCTTACTACCTGGGGCCGGAGAAAGGCGCCGACCGCGCCTACCGCCTGCTCGCCGAGGCCATGCGCCGCAGCGGCAAGACCGCGCTGGCGCGCTACGCGGCGCGCGGCAAGCAGTACCTGGTGCAGATCCGTCCCCTGCCCGAGGGCGGGCTGGTGATGCAGACCTTGATGTACGCGGACGAGGTGCGCTCGTTCAAGGACGTGGAGGTGGAGCCCGGCGAGGTCAAGGAACCCGAGCTCGCGCTGGCGCAGCAGATCATCCAGCAGATCTCCACCGACGAGTTCAAGCCGGAGAAGTACACGGACGACGTGCGCGCGCGCATCCACGAGCAGATCCAGCGCAAGGTCGCGGGCCAGGAGATCCAGACCGAGGAGCCTGCGCAGCCGCAGACGCAGATCATCGATCTGATGGAGGCGCTCAAAGCCTCGCTGGCGGCCAAGGGCCTCGCTCCTGCGCCGAAGGCGGCGGAACCCGAGCCGGCCGAGGAGCGCAAGCCGGCCAAGCGCGCCGCGCGCGAGCCCAAATCCGAGAAGAAGGCCGCTTCCAAGAAGTAGGAGGGCGTGCCATCTTCGGCGCGATGAGCGGTTACGGAGCGCGCGAGGTGGCGAAGATGCTCGGCCTCTCGATCGGTCAGGTGCGCGCGTACGTGAGAGCAGGGTTTCTCGAACCGGCGCGCGGCCCGCGCGGCGAGCTGCGCTTCTCCTTCCAGGACCTGGTACTGCTGCGCACCGCGCAAGGGCTGGTCTCCGCGCGCATCGCGCCGCGGCGCGTGCGCAGCGCGTTGCGCAAGCTGAAGGAGCAGCTCCCCGAAGGGCGGCCGCTGCGAGGCGTGCACATCCGCGCCGAGGGCGATCGCATCGTGGTGGGCGATGGCCGCGCCTCGTGGAGCCCGGAGTCGGGGCAGACCCTGTTCGACTTCGAGGCGCAGGAACTGGCCCGCAAGGTGACGCCGCTGCAGCTGCGCGCCCGCGGCGGCGACGCGGCCGATTTCTACGAGCGCGCCTGCGATCTGGAGGAGACCGCGCCCGACGAGGCGCGGGACGCCTATCGCCGCGCGCTCGAGCTCGATCCCTCGCTCGCGGACGCCTGGGTCAACCTGGGCCGTCTGCTGCACGAGGCCGGCAACGCGCGGGCAGCCGCCGAGCACTACCGCAGGGCCATCGAGCTGCGGCCGTACGACGTCACCGCGCTCTTCAACCTCGGCGTTGCGCTGGAGGATCTGCGCATGCCGGACGAGGCGATGCTGGCGTACCGCACGGCTCTGGCCGCAGACTCCGGCTGCGCCGACGCCCACTACAACCTCGCCCACCTCTACGAGTCGCGCGGCGACGCGGCCGGCGCGCTGCGCCACCTGCGCACCTATCGGAAGCTGGTGCAGGCGTGACCGTCCACGTGGGGACGAGCGGATACAACTACGAGGCGTGGCGCGGGAGCTTCTACCCGGAGGACCTGTCGGCGAAGAAGATGCTCTCGTACTACGCCGGGCAGTTCGACACCGTGGAGATCAACTACTCGTTCTACCGGAAGCCCACGCCGAAGATCCTCCAGGGCTGGGCGGCGCAGGTGCCGGATCGGTTCCGCTTCGCCCTCAAGGCCTGGCAGCGCATCACGCACCAGAAGCGCCTGCGCGAGACCGACGAGCTGGTGGCGTCGTTCGCGGAGGTCGCGCGCGAGCTGGGGCCGCGGCTGGCGCCGGTGCTCTACCAGCTTCCCCCCAATCTAAAAGCCGACGTGCCGCTCTTGCGCGGCTTCCTCGGCCAGCTCCCGCGCGACATCCGCGCCGCCTTCGAGTTCCGTCACGACAGCTGGTTCAGCGATGCCACGTACGCCGCGCTTCGAGACGCCGGCGCCGCCCTCTGCATCGCCGAGAGCGAGGACCTGGCCACCCCGCCCGAGCGCACCGCGGACTTCGGCTACTTCCGCCTGCGCCGCCTCGACTACGACGAGCCGGCGCTGCGCAAGTGGGCGGAGCAGGTCCGGCAGTATCCAGGCGATGTGTTCGTCTACTTCAAGCACGAGGACGAAGCGCGCGGGCCGGCCTTCGCCAAGGATTTCCTGCCGTTGGTGCAGGATTATAAGTAACGCAGCAGGATCGGCGCGGCGATGGAGACGAACACCGCGGCGATTCCGAGGGCAATGCTGGCGATGGCGCCCGACAGCTCGCTTTCCAGCGCGGCCTGCGCGGTGCCCTGCCCGTGCGAGATGGTGCCGAGGGCGAGCCCGCGCGCCAGCGGCGAGTGGATGCGGGCGCGGTCCAGGAGCCAGGGCCCGAGCATGACGCCGATCATGCCGGTGACGATCACGAAGGCGGCGGTGAGCGTCGCATCCCCGTCGACGATCTTCACCAGCTCCACCGCGACCGGCGCCGTCACCGACTTGATGGCGATCGAGTGCACCACGGTGCGCGAGAAGCCCAGCGCCTTGGCCAGCACGACCACTGCCAGCATGGTGCTCAGCGCCCCGGCAACCAGCCCCGTCAGCGCCGGCACGAGATTGGCGATGAGCAAGCGGCGGTTGCGGTAGAGCGGCAGCGCCAGCGCCACGGTGGCCGGCCCGAGCAGGAAGGTGAGGATCTCCTTCGCCTGCGCGTACTCGGCGAAGCGCACCCTGCTGGCCGAGAGCACCAGCACGGTGGTCAAGGTGGAGAAGAAGACCGGGCTGGTGAACGGCGAGGGCCAGCGGCGCGAGACCTTGCGGCTGAGCGCGTACGCGCCGGCCGTCACCGCGATCCCCCAGATGGTCAGGGCGGGGTTCACGGCTGCGCCTTCCGGGCGGAGAGCCACTGCGCGATCCAGCCGGTGACGCACAGACCCGCGGCCGCGCTTGCGCCCAGCAGCACGATCAAGAGCCATCCCTCGGAGAGGACGGTCGCCCCGAGATCCATCAGTCCCACCGCGATGGGCACGAAGAAGAAGGGAAGATGGCGACTGAGCAGCGCCGAGCTGCGCTCGAACAGGCGCGCGGGCACCGCCCCGCTGCAGAGGAGCGCGAAGAGGATCAACATGCCCGCGACGTTTCCCGGCAGCGGCACGCGCAGGAAGGCCACCAGGAAGTAGCCGAGCCTGCTCAAGGCCCACAGCCCGGAAAGCTCGAGGATGAGAAGCGCCCCGGCCCTGGCCGCGGAGCGACCCTCGGCCCAAAGGCCCGGCGTGAGGGGCCTCGAAACATCTGGCGCGAGCCCGCCCGCGACGATTCCCGGCATCGCCGCCACCCGCGCGGCGCCTCGCAGCGCAACTGCCTCGTTCACGATGGTGCCCCCCGGAACGCGATGGAACCCGTGTCCCTGGGCTGTAGCTTTACAAGATGCGCCTCAGGGCTACGCAAGGCACAACCGCCCGCACAGCGGCACACCTCCGCACCGGCCCGACTTGCCTCGCGTTTCGCGGTGCGGCGGTGTAGTCAGGCCGCCATGCGCTACTTCGAGGATTTCGCCGAGGGACAGGTGTTCGAGCTGGGCGAGGAAACGGTGAGCGAGGCCGAGGTGCTGGAATTCGCGCGGCGGTACGATCCCCAGCCCTTCCACGTCGATCCGGCAGCCGCGCGGAAGTCGATGTACGGCGGGCTGATCGCCAGCGGATGGCAGACGGGATCGATCTACATGGGCCTGCTCGTCCGCGGCCTGCTGCAGGACGCCGCCAGCCTCGGCTCCGCCGGCATCGACGAGCTGCGCTGGCTCAAGCCGGTGCGCCCCGGCGACAAGCTGCGCGCGCGCCTCACGGTCACCTCGCTGAAGCCGTCGTCGAAGCACGCCGACCGCGGCACCGTCTTCAACCTCGGCGAGCTCTTCAACCAGCAGGGCGAGCGCGTCTTCTTCGTGCGCTCGTCGGGGATGTTCGCGCGGCGCCCCGGTCAGTAGAGGAAGACGGCTCGACGTTCAGCCGCCGGCGGACTTGGAGCGTGCGCGCAACTCCTTGATCGACTTGCGGATTTCGGCTGCATCCGGGGCGAGCGGCGCCAGCTTCAGGTAGCGCTCGTAGGCCTGCAGCGCCTGGGTGTCGTTGCCTTGCATCGAATACGCCATTCCCAGGCCGCGGAACGCAACCGCCATGGAAGGCTCGTTCTCCAGCGCGGCGCGGAAGCTCTGCAGCGCGGCGTCGGCATTGCCCTGCTCGAGGGCTCCCTCGCCACGGCGCATTTGCGAGACGGCGAGGGCATGCTGCATGGCGGCCTGGTTGGCCTGCGCGGGGCGCCGCTTCTTTTCCGGCGCGGGCGCGGCCGGCGGCGGCGCTTGGGCCTGCCCGGGCTGCGCTCCCGCGTCCTCGGCCGCCTGCGCTCCGCCGTCCCGCGCCTCGGCTTCCTCGCCGGCGTCGCCGGAAGCGAGCGCCCCTGCATCCGCGCTCGCCACCGCGGCATCGATCGCTGGCACGGGCGTCTCCGCGGCTGACGGCGCCGGCTCTTTCTTGCGGGGCGCGGGTGCGGGCGCTGGAGGCTCCGGCGCAGCGGCAGCCGGCGCCGGAGGCGATTCCGCTGTCGTGGTGGGCGCGCTGGTCGAAATCCGCGCGGCGCCCGGCGGCGAGATCATCCCCAGCGCCCACGCGCCACCGAGCACGGCCACCGCGCCCACGGCTCCCGCCAACAGGCCCGGAGCGATGCTCGAGGAGCGTCGCCGCTGCACCTCCTCGGCGCGCCGCTGTCCGTCCGCGAAACGCTCCACCGTCTCGAGCATCTGCCGCTGCGTCGTTTCCAGCTTGGCGTGCGCCTTGGCGAGGGCGGCAGCCTGTGACTCGACATGGTGAAGCCGGTCGATCACCTTCGCCACCGCCTCCTTCTCGGGCGGCGGCCGCGCGAGGCGCGTGCGCAGCGCGGCGAAGATGTTGCGCTCTCCCTCCGCCGGCGGCCGCGGTTGCACGCCCTCGATGGCCTCGCGGAGCTGGGCAAGATCGCCGAAGCGCTCGCGCCGATCCGGCGCCAGCGCCATGCGCACGATGTCGCCCAGCGGACCGCCCAGCTCCGCCCCGGGCACGCTGCCAGGCCGCGGCGGCGTGCGCCCCGTGAGCAGCTCGTAGCCGAGTGCGCCCGCCGCGTAGACCTGGACGCGCGGCTCGTTGCGGCGAGGCGGATCCTTCACCAACAGCTCCGGTGCCTCGTACCCCGGCTCGCTCTCGGGGGCGCGATCGTCGAACGGCGCCACGTGCAGGCCGCCGGCCTCGTCGATCTGCACCAGCCGCGCCCGCAGCGTCGCGTTCTGTCCCGCGGCCAGCCGCATCACCGCGGCGAAGAGCACCGCCGCCTCGTTGTACGCCAGGGGGTGCCCGGCGGCGCGCGCCTTCTCCAGGATCTCGTGCAGATTGGCCATCTTCCGCCCGCAACTCTACAGGATCCTCGGGGCTCGGCCAGTTCCAGGGCCGCGCGGTTGACTTGCCGCGGGCAGGCGTTACGTTCGGAGGAACGCGTGAGGCATGGTGCCCACGCCTGCAATCCCCGCCGGGAGCGAATCGCCCCGGCGAGTTGGAGGAACGATGCACCCAGGCATGATGTGGTGGTGGAAGCACGCGCGCGGCCGGCACGGCTGTGGCGAAGGCGAAGGCGCGAATGCGGGCGAGGCCGGCGACGGGCCGCGCATGTGGGCATGGCCGGGCTGGCGCGGTGGCGCGTCCGGCGATGACTTCGGCGGCGGCTCGTTCGGCGTCCGCAGGCCACTGCGGTTCCTCGCCTACAAGCTCAACCTCAGCGAGGAGCAGGTCGGGCAGCTGGCGAAGATCCTCGACGAGCTGAAGACCGAGCGCGCGCAGGCCGCGGTGGACGACCGCCGCACGGTGGCCGCGTTCGCGGACGCGCTGGGCCTCGAGCAGTTCGACGAGACGCGCGCCAGGGAAGGCGGCGACCTGCGCGTCAAGAGCGCGGAGCGCCTGCGCGACGCGGTGATCAAGGCGCTGGGCCGCATCCACGGCCTCCTCGACTCGGCGCAGCGCGCACAGCTCGCCTATCTGATCCGCACCGGCGTGCTCTCGCTGTAAGCGCGAGATTCGGGGACACCATACGACGACTGCCGTAGGGTACCCCGAAACTACTTCAGCACGTCGTTCTCGTAGCCGCCCGCCGCCACCGCCGCATCGGCCACGTGCTGGATGGACTCGTCGTTGTTCCTGCCCGTGCTGGCGCGCAGGTTGGCGCGCACGCGGCGGCGCGCGTCCGAGTAGAACGTGTACGTCATCGAGATCTCGTTCTTCGCCTTCTCCAGCCCTTTGCGCTCGATCAGCCCGCTCGTGCGTGAGAGGGCGGCGCAGAGCGCCAGCAGATCGATGGCGATGTCGGCGATGCGCGAGACTTGCAGCTGCTGCTCCACGATGTTTCGCCCGTGCCGGCGCAGCGCGGTCTCGCATACCGCCGCCAGCGACTGCACCGCGTCCTCCAGGTAGACGACCTGCTCTTGCAAGACAGGGTGGGCGCGCGTGATCTGCGGCTCGCGCCCATAGGGAAGGGCCTGCATGGGCACGCTCTGCTTCGCCTTGCGAACGGCATAGTCGCGCAAGAGGCCGAAGCTCTTGATCGGCGCGGTCAGCGCGCTGGACAGCTCCTTGCCCAGCCCCTTCAGGTACTCGCCCGGCTTCTGCAGGCCGGTGAGCCCCACGTACTGGCGGAGGATCTCGTTGGTGCCCTCGAAGATGCGGTTGATGCGCGCGTCGCGCATTGCCTGCTCGTAGGGCTGCTCGCGCATGTACCCCATGCCGCCCGCGATCTGCAGCGCCTCGTCGGTGGCGCTCCACAGCGCCTCGGAGTTGAAGACCTTGGTGGCGGCGCCCTCCACCGAGTAGTCCACCCCGCCGCGGTCGATGGTCGCCGAGACCAGGTAGCAGAGCGACTCGCTCACGTAGAGGTTGGTCGCCATGCGCCCGAGCTTCTCCTTCACCTTGCCGAAGCTCGCCAGCGGCCGCCCGAACTGCTTGCGCTCGGCGGCGTGGGCGACCGCGAGCTGCAAGAGGCGCTGCTGTCCGCCCACGGCCCCTGCGCCCAATCCGGTGCGACCGTGATTGAGGATGCTCATCGCCACCTTGAAGCCCTTGCCCTCCTCGCCGAGCAGGTTCGCCGCCGGCACGCGCACGCTGTCGAAGTAGACGGCGGTGGTGTTGGAGGCGCGGATGCCCATCTTGTCTTCGTGCGGGCCGTGCGTGACCCCGCCCAGGTCGCGGGGGACGATGAAGGCGCTGATGCGGCCCTTCTGCTGCGGCGTGTCCGGCGTGGTCTTGGCGAACACGGTGTAGAAGTCGGCGATGCCGCCGTTGGTGATCCACAGCTTCTGGCCGTTGAGCACGTAGAAATCGCCCTCGCGGCGCGCGCTGGTCTTGATGGAGAACGCGTCGGAGCCGCTGCCCGGCTCGGTGAGGCAGAAGGCGGCGATCATCTCGCCGGTGGCCAGCCGGGGCAGGTAGCGGCGCTTCTGCTCGTCGGTCCCGAAGAGCAACAGGCCCTTGAAGCCGATGCTGGAGTGCGCGCCCAGCGTGACCGCGATGGAGCCGTCCCAGGAGGCGATCTGCTGCATCACCCGCGCGTAGCCGGTGTTGGAGAGCCCAAGCCCGCCGTGCTCCTCGGGCACGATCACGCCGAAGAGGCCCATCTCCTTGAGGGACGCGAGCAGCTCGGCCGGCATCTCGCCCGTGCGGTCCAGCCTGGCGCGGTCGATGTCCGCCATGTACTTGTCGATGGTCTCGCAGATGGGCTGGACCAGCTCGGCCTGATCGCGCGGCATCTGCGGGTAGGGAAAGATCTGGTCCTCCAGGATCTCCCCGAAGAAGAGCGACTTTCCGAACGATGCGTTGGGATCGAAGGGCATGGCGCGAAGTCTATCCCGCGCAGGCCTCTGCGCTAGCCTTCCGTTTCCGTCCACTGCTGCGGCACGGAAGTGGGAGGCGTCTCTTGCCGCACCAGCCAGGCCATCGCCTCGTCCCGGGTGCGGAAGGCGGCCAGCTTGCGTCCGCTCACGGCGGTGATGATGCGCAAGAGGAGGCTGAGGATGGCGTTCACGCCCACCACCGACCCGGCCAGGACCCACGGCGTGTTGTGCGTGGCCAGGTCGCGGAGCTGCTCCACCAGCGGCGCGGTGCAGCGCGCTCCGGTGGCATCCACCATGGTCAGCAGATTGCGCACCTGAGGCTGGTCGGCCACGAACTGCCGCGCCTGCGCGATCACCTGGGTGGCGAGCACCTCGTCGACGATGTGCGAGAAGTCCATCAGCACGATGGCGCGGCCCTGATGGCGGACGAAGCGCGTGCGCGGGTTGTCGGTCACCGCACTTCGGTAGACGAGATGCGCCGGACCGTCAATGCGCGCATGTGCGCCGGAGTGGACTCACGCCCCCTTCAGCGCCGCGCTGACGATGGACTGTGCCTCGTCGACGATGCGCTGCAGATGCGCCTCGTCGCGGAAGCTCTCCGCGTAGATCTTGTAGACGTCCTCGGTGCCCGAGGGCCGCGCCGCGAACCACCCGTTCTCCGCCGATATCTTGAGGCCTCCGATCTCCGCGCCATTGCCCGGCGCCTTCACCACGCGGGCGACGATCTTTTCTCCGGCCAGCGTGTCGGCCCGCACCGCGTCGGGCGACAGCTTCTTCAGCGCGGCCTTCTGCGCCGGCGTCGCGGGCGCGTCGATGCGCGTGTAGACGGGCCTGCCCAACTCGTCGGAGAGCTCGCGGTAGAGCACGCCCGGATCCTTGCCGGTGCGCCCCAGCATCTCCGCCGCGAGCAGGTCCATGATGATGCCGTCCTTGTCGGTGGACCAGACGCTTCCGTCGCGGCGCAGGAAGGAAGCGCCGGCGCTCTCCTCGCCGCCGAATCCCAGCGATCCGTCGAGCAGGCCGTCCACGAACCACTTGAAGCCCACCGGCACTTCCCGCAGCGTGCGGCCGATCTTCTTCGCCACCCGGTCGATCAGCGCCGAGGAGACCAGCGTCTTGCCCACCGCAGCGCGCGCCGGCCAGCCGCGATTGGTGAAGAGGTACTGGATGGACACCGCCAGGTAGTGGTTGGGGTTCATCAGCCCCGCAGTCGGCGTGACAATGCCGTGCCGGTCCGAATCGGTGTCGTTGCCGAAGGCCAGGTCATACTTGTCCTTGAGCGCCACCAGCTTGGCCATGGCGTACGGCGACGAGCAGTCCATGCGGATCTTGCCGTCGTGGTCCAGCGTCATGAAGCCAAAAGCAGGATCGACGGTGCGGTTCACCACCGTGATGTCCAGCCCGTACTCGGCGGCGATGGGATCCCAGTATTCCAGGTTGGAACCGCCCAACGGATCGACGCCCAATCGCAGCCCGCGCGCCGGCGCCGGATCGATCACGCTCTTCAGATCGCGCACATAGGGGGAGACGAAGTCGTGCTCCTCGAGCCCCGCTCCCCGCGCATGGCGGTGGACCTTGTCCGGGTCCTTCAGCAGCGCGTTGGCGCGCTGCTCGATCCAGCCCGTCGCCGCCGTGTCGGCCGGACCACCATTGGGCGGGTTGTACTTGATGCCACCGTCCTCCGGCGGGTTGTGCGACGGGGTGATCACGATTCCGTCGGCGGGGGCGTCCGATCGCCCGCGGTTGTAGGTGAGGATGGCGTGGGAGATGACCGGCGTGGGCGTGGGGTGCCGCGACCAGAGCACGCGCACGCCGTTCGCGGCCAGCACCTCCAGCGCGGTGTCCTGGGCGGGATCGGAGAGCGCGTGCGTGTCCTTGCCCAGATAGAGCGGGCCGGTGGTTCCCTGCGCCTTGCGGTACTCGCAGACGGCCTGTGTCACCGCCAGGATGTGCGCTTCGTTGAAGGCGCGCTTGAGCGAGGAGCCGCGGTGGCCGCTGGTGCCGAAAGCCACGCGCTGCTGCGGCTCTTCGGGATCCGGCCTCTCCTCGAAATAAAGCCGCCGCAGGCGATCGACGTCGACCAGCACGTCGCGCGGCGCGGGTTTCCCGGCGAGCGGATGGGTCATGCCGCGCAATCTACAGCGTCAGAAGACTCCCGACACGGCGAACGCCGGGCCCTGCGCGCCCACCGACACCAAGGGAGTGGACAGCGCCCCGCCGCGCCGGTGGAGGAGCGGGAAGATGGTGCCTGAGGCTGCGCCGATCAGCGCGCCGGCGGCGACGTCGGTGAAGTAGTGCTTCTCCGCCATCATCCGCAACGAGGCGGTGGTGACGATGCCCAGCGCCGCGCCGCCCCAGAGCCAGGGCGCTGCCTGCGATTCCTGCAGCGAGGCGGTCATGGCGGTGGCGAATCCCAACGAGGCGGCCAGGGCCGTGTGTCCGGAGGGCAAGCTGAAGATGCTGTCGGGCTTGTTCACGTCGTATACGCCGCTCGTCTCGCCGGTGCCGTAGCGCACGAACGGTCGCTTGCGGGCCGCGGTGAATTTCAGGCCCTGCACCACTGCGGCGGAAACCGCCGCAGACTCGGCGACGATCAGCGTCGCTCGCCATCCCGCGCCTTCGGACGCATAGGGGCCCGTGGCGAGGAAGGCGGCCGTCACCGCGCCCGGCACGAGGACGCCGTAGACCCACACGCTGCTCGACACGTCGGCGGTGCCCCGGGAAAAGATGAAACCGGTCATCGCATCGTGGAAGAACGCGTCGACCGCGTTGAGCGAGCCGCGCGATCCGGTGCCGGGAAGACCGGTGTTGTCCGGACCGTCGCAGATGCGGCAGTGGGCCGGCGCCAGCTGATCGGCATAGAACTCCGGGATCACCACCGCGAGCAGGCCGGCGCCTGTGATGGTCAGGTCGATGGCGGGCTTCACGTCCACATGGTCCTGCGCGGTCAGCGACACGGCGAGCAGGACGGCGATCATGCAGGCGGTCTTACCTCGGATCGCCCCGGAGTGCCGCGGCGGACCCAGGCGGCTGCCGGTGATTAGACTTTTTCCGGTGAGCTCCGACTTCCTCTACGTGGCGTTGGGCGACTCGACCGCTGCCGGGGTAGGCGCGCGCTCGGGCGGTGGCTATCCCGACAGGCTGGTGGCCAGGCTGCGGCCACGGCTCGCTGGGCTCAGGCTGCTCAACCTCGGCGAGAGCGGGGCCACGACATCGGACGTGCTGGAGACGCAGGTGCCCCGCGCATTGCGCGCCCGCCCTCGCCTGATCACGCTTTGCATCGGGATCAACGACGTCGGCCTGCAGCTTCCCGACGACGCCTTCGCGTTGAATCTGGAAGAGATCGTGGTGCCGCTTCGCACCCTCGATGCGCCCATGGTGATCGCCAACATCCCCGACCTGGCGCTGGCTCCCGCCGTCGCGAGGTTGGTCCCGCGCACCCTCTACGAGCGCCGCATCGAGCAGTTCAACGAACACGTCACCGCCACTGCCGCGCGGCACGGGCTGACGCTGGTCGATCTCTACTCCTGGAGCCGCGAGGCCCTTCCCGGCCGTCCGGACCTGTTCTCCGCCGACGGTTTCCACCCCAGCGCCCTGGGGTACGACGTGTGGGCGGAGCGGATGGTGCCCCACATCGAGCTCGTGCTCCGCGAAAACGCTGCCATTTCGGCCTGAAACCGGCCCTGAAATGGGGTCACTCCTGGTGCGTAGGGATTCACGTAGGCATGCAGGAGGAGGCGGCCATGGAAGTGCGGAAGCTGTTGTTTCCGATCGCGCTGGCGATTGTGTGGGTGGTGATGGCGGCGATGGCCATGGTCGACTTCGCATCGTTCACGGCGACGACCCAGCCGCGAAGGCCATCGGTGGCCCGCGTAGCGCCGGCTTCGCAGGCTCCAGCGCTGCCGCAGGGCCGGAACGGGGCGCGTCTCGCGTTGCGCAACTAGCATGCATATGGGGACACGATGCAATATGGGGACACGATGGTCGCCCGAAGGGCGCATCGTGTCCCCGTCCGTAGATGGGGGGGTCAGGCCTTTCCGCGTAACTTCGCGAACCACCAGCGCAATCCCACCAGGAGGAAGCGCCAGTCCTTGAGGAATTCGGGGGGTTTCTTTTCGTAGAAGTGACCGACGAACTGGAAGATCCAGCCCACCAGGAAGAGCGCGGCGGCCCAGGCCCACAGTCCGTGCGCCGCGAAGCCAACCACCGCCAGCAGCAGCGAGAGCGCGATCATCGGGATGCCTACCGTGTGGCAGGCGCGGTTGATCGGGTGCGTGTGGCTGGTGGCGTACTCCGCCACCCATTCCTCGGAGGTCCGGTTGCCGAGCATGCACGCTCCTATATCGCGAGCGGCGGCACCTTCGCGAGGGCGGCGTTCTCGTCCACGTGCGCGGGCGTCTTCATGCCTACCAGGGCGCAGGAGATCCCCTCCATGCTGCGCGCGAACTGCAAGGCGCGCTGCGCATCGGTGTCCAGGCCCTTGAGCGAGTCGCGCAGCGGTTGCGGCAGCTTCTGCGTGAGTCGCCCCTGCAGGACGCTCGCGGAAGCGAAGACCATCAAATGCGCCGCACGCGCCGCCTCCAGCAGCGTGAGATCGCGCTGGTTGCGCAGCGTGGCCGCCTCGTCCATCTCGAGGTTGAAGGGCAGCTGCAGGGCGCGGAAGTGGTGGCCGTTCCCCGCCACCGCGTGGGCAGCCTCGAGAACCTCGTGCAGCGAGAGGTACTCCTCCTCGCCGGGCTCCAGCCGATAGCCGTTCCAGGTGGCGGCGCCGTAGCAGGCGATGCGGCCGTCCGCGCAGGCCCGTTCCAGCGCCTCGAAAGCGGAGCGGAGGCGCCGCAGGAATTCGGCGCGGGGCACCTCCCCGAGCTGCGTCTCCGGGTTGTGCAGGTAGTAGACGTCGATGCACTCGACGCCCAGGTTGCGGCGGCTGCGCTCGATCTGATCGTCCAGGTAGCGCGGCGCCATGCAGTGGCAGCCAGCCACCAGCTCGGCGGGATCGAGGATGCCCGGCGCCACGAACTGCTCCTCGAGGTACGCCCGCGCGTCGGCGGGACGCGTTCCTTCGAAGGCGATGTAGCCGCCCTTGGTGCAGAGCACGATGCCGTCGCGTGCGCGGCCGCTCTCGCGCAGGGCGGCGCCCACGGCGCGCTCGCTGCGCTGGTTGCGGTAGTTGATGGCGGAGTCGACGACGTTGATGCCGAGTTGCAGTGCGCGCCTCACCGACGCGGCGTAGAGGCCGTCGGTGGCCGCATCGTCGCGGCCGAGGTAGGTGCCGATCCCCAGCGACGAGAGCCAGAGTCCACCCGGCGCCTGCCGGAAGTGCCCCGGGGCCGCCCCGGCCGCATCCCGAAACCTTGCCGTGCCTTCTTCGGTGGCCCTCCCTGAAAGCATCACGCAAGAGCATGGCTCTGCGATCCGCACAAAAGCAACCTCGGCCGCAGAGGAGATTCGGGGACACCTTACGACAACCTACGTATGGTGTCCCCGAATCCGGAAGGCCACCATCGCGATGGTGGCGGCGGCGAAGAGGCCGTGGCGGAGCAGACGCCGGCGGCGGAGGCGGCGCGTGGCGAGGCGGGATTCGCGGGGTTCGGGGCGGCGCTGGCGGATGGCCATCTGCAGCGCCTGCGCCAGGTGCACGGGCTCGCGGCCCTCTGTTTCGATCTGGCTGCGGCAGCTGAAACCGTCGGCGACGATCAGCGTGCCTCTGGCTGCGGCCCGGACTTTTGGCAGCAACCGCCGCTCGCCGATCTGCATGGAGACGTCGTACTTGTCCGCCTCGTAGCCAAACGATCCCGCCATTCCACAGCACCCGGAGTCCACCACCTCGTGGCCGGGCAGCGCGGCCTCGATGAACTTCGCCTCCTTCTCCCAGCCGAGCACCGCCTTGTGGTGGCAATGCCCGTGCACCAGCGCCTTGCGCGACAGCGGCGGCGGCTTCCACTTCCTTTCCTGGAGGAAGGCAGCCAACGTGCGCGTCTGCTTCCACAGGCGCTGCGCATCGGCGTCGTTGGGGAACAGCTCGCGAAGCTCGTCGCGCAGCACCGAGACGCAGCTCGGCTCCAGCCCGATCACCGGCGTGCCGCGCCCGATCTCGCCGCGCAGCTCCACCAGGATCTGGCGGAGCTTGTGCTTCGCCAGGCGGAGCATGCCGTAGTCGTAGAGCGGCCTGCCGCAGCAGAGCTTCTCGGCCTGGACCGTGACCTCCAGGCCCGCTTCCTCCAGCACCTCGGTAGCGGCGCGCAGTACTTGCGGCTGGAAGAAGTCGTTGAAGGTGTCCGCCCAGAGCAGCACGCGCTCCCGACCGGCGTTGACGCGCGGCCGCGCCGCGAACCAGGCGCGGAAGGTCTGCGGCGCGAAGCGCGGAATCCGTCTTGCCGGCGCGACGCCGCCCGCGAGCTTGAAGAGCCGCGACAGCACGGGCGCGTGCGCGACGAAGTTGGCGGCGGAGGGCATGCGCGAGGCGATCCGCGACCACCAGTGGATCAGGCCCATCGCGTAGGCTGCGCGCGGCCGCAAGCGGCGGCGGTAGTGATGCGAGAGGAACTCCGCCTTGTACGTGGCCATGTCCACGTTGACCGGGCATTCGCCCTTGCAGCCCTTGCAGGCGAGGCAGAGATCCAGCGCCTCCTTCACCTCGCCGCTGCGCCACGCGTCCCGCAGCGGGTTGCCTTCCAGCATCTCGAAGAGCAAGTGCGCGCGGCCGCGGGTGGAGTGCTTCTCCTCCAGCGTGACCATGTAGCTGGGGCACATGGTGCCGGCGTCGGTCTTGCGGCACTCGCCGATGCCCACGCAGCGCGCGGTCGCCTTGGCGAAGCTGCCGTTGTCACCGGCGTAGCTGAACTCGGTGCGCGGCTCGGGCGGCCGGTAGTCCGTACCGATGCGCAGGTTTTGATCGATGCGGTGCGGCCGCACCACCTTGCCCGGATTGAGCTTCCAGTCCGGGTCCCAGATGGCCTTGAACTCCTCGAAGGCGCCTACCAGCTCATCGCCGTACATCAGGGGCAGGAACTCGGCCTTGCTCTGCCCGTCGCCATGCTCGCCCGAGAGCGAGCCGCCGTGCGAGACCACCAGCCGCGCCGCCTCGGCGATGAAGGCGCGGTAGCGCGCGATGCCGGCCGCGGTGCGCAGATCGAAGTCGATGCGCGTGTGCACGCAGCCTTGCCCGAAGTGTCCGTAGAGCGCCCCGTCGTAGCCGAATCGGTCGAACAGCCCGCGCAGGTCGCGCAGGTACGCGCCCAGCCTGGCCACCGGCACCGACGAGTCCTCCCAGCCTTCCCAGTTCTCCTTGCCGTCCAGCTTGCGCGCGGTGGCGCCGAGGCCCGACTCGCGCACCTTCCAGAGCTTCTTCTCCTCCTCGCGATCGTCGAACAGCTTCATCGAAGGCGGATGGGCGGTGCGCCGCAGCCTCTCCATCAGCGCCTTCGCCCGGGCGTCCGACTCCTCGCGGGTCTCTCCTCCAAACTCCACCAGCAGCCACCCGGCACCCTCTGGCAGGAGCTGGGTGTCCTGGGGATGGATGCCCTTCTCCTTCATGAAATCGACCAGCTTGTCGTCGATGCCCTCGCACCCGATACAGCCGGACTCGATCACTTCCGGGATGTGGTCGGCGCTCGCGTAGACGTCCTCGTACCCCAACACCAATAGTGACCGGCAGGGCGGGCTGGGGACCAGGCGCACGACCGCGGAGAGGACCAGCGCGCAGGTGCCTTCCGTCCCCACCAGAGCGCGCGCCAGGTTGAAGCCGTTTTCGGGCAGGAGCTGCGGCAGGTCGTAGCCGGAGACGCGCCGCGGAATCCGCGGGAAGCGCGTGCGGATCTGCGCCTCGTGGCGATCGCGCAGCGCGCGCAGCCGGCGATGGATGTCGCCGCGCCGCGAGCGCTCCGAGCAGAGCGTCTCCAGCTCCGGCGGCGTCGCCGGGCCGAGCGTGAGTCGGGTGCCGTCGTAGAGCAGCACTTCCAGCTCGACCACGTTGTCCTGCGTCATCCCGCCCATCACCGAGTGCACGCCGCAGGAGTTGTTGCCGATCATGCCGCCCAGCGTGCAGTGGTTGTGCGTCGACGGATCGGGCGCGAAGGTGAGGTGGTGCTCCTCGGCCCGCTCGCGCAGGCGGTCCAGCACCAGGCCCGGCTGCACGCGCGCGAGCCTGCGCGCCGGGTCCAGCCAGAGGATGCGGTTGAGGTACTTCGAGCAGTCGATCACCAGGGCCACGTTGCAGCACTGGCCGGCCAGCGACGTGCCTCCACCGCGCGCCACGATGGGCGCCCCGTGCTCACGGGCGCAGGCGACCGCCTCCACCAGATCCTGGACGGTCTTCGGGACCACCACGCCGATGGGCACCTGACGGTAGTTGGATCCGTCGGTCGCGTAGAGGGCGCGGCTGCCCGCGTCGAAGCGGACTTCCCCTTCGAGCCGCACGCGCAGGGCGCGCTCCAGTGCCTCGACGTCGAGGTCGCGTGCCCTCTGTGCTGGGCGCGCGCGCAATCGGACCAGTGTCTGCAGTCCCGGCATCTTCGTTTGTCCTCAAACTAAATCTGCGCACCGAATCGCTCGGCGTCCTCGCGGCGGAAGGTCACGCCCAGGCCAGCGCGGGAGAGGTCCGGCCGGAGCACGCCGCGGTCCGGCTCGGGCGCTCCCTCGAAGAGCATGCGCTCGATGCGCTGGTGATCGAGGAACCACTCGATGTGCCGCACGGCGGGCAGCGCGCACCCCAGCGCCACGTGCAGCGCGGGCGCGCAGTGCGACGACATGGGCAGGTGGTGCGCCTGCGCCAGCGCATGCGCGTCCAGGAAACCCGTGATGCCGCCGCAGCGCGTGGCGTCGACCTGGAGAACGTCGAGCACCGGAAGGAGCTGGAGCACGTCGAACGGCTCGTAGGCGTACTCGCCGCCGGTCACCTCCATGGGGACCGCGTCCCGCACCAGGCGCAGCCCGTCCAGATCCGTCTTCACCACCGGCTCCTCGAACCAGCTCACGCCCTGCTCCGCAAATTCGAGCCCCATGTGGATGGCCTGCTTGCGGCCATAGGCGCCGTTGGCGTCGACGAACAGCGCGCAGCCCCTGCCGATGGCCTTTCGCGCCGCGCGAACGCGGTCCAGGTCGCGCGCCGGCTCGCGTCCGACCTTCATCTTGACGGAGGAGAAGCCCTGGTCCGCCCAGTGTCCCAGCTGCTCTGCCAGCTCGGATTCGGAAGCCGAGGTGAAGCCGCCGCTCCCGTACGCGGGCACCTCCCGCCTTACCATGCCCAGCAGGCGCGAGAGCGGCAGGTCGAGCATCTTTGCCTTCAGGTCCCAGACCGCCACGTCGAGCGCGGAGATGGCCATGGCGCTGGCGCCGCCGCGGCCGTGGTTGCGAACCGCCCTACACGCTTCCGCGTAGATGCGCCGCGTGTCGAACGGGGAGAGCCCCTGGACCACGGGCGCGAGCGTGTCTCGCACCACCCTGGCGGAAGCCGCGTCTGCATACGTGTAGCCGATGCCTCGCCAGGCGCCGGCCTCCAACTCCACCACCACCAGGGTCGTCTTGCTCCACGATGCCGTGCCGTCCGACTCCGGCGTCTCCGTCGGGATGTCGTAGGCAGAGACCGAGATGTCCCCGATCTCCGCCACTACCGATCCTTCTTTCCCTTCTCGAACACGCCGGCGACCGCGGTGCGGATGGTCTCGCCGATCATGTGCTTCGCCTCGGGCTCGCCGCGGAGCAGGGCCCGCGCATAGGCCTTGGCCTCCTTGAGCGTGACGTGCGGGGGCATCATGGGGAACTCCGGATCGACCACCGCCTCCACCAGCACCGGGCGATCGGCGCGCAGCGCCACCTCCCAGGTCTTCGCCACCGCGTCAGGGCTGTCCACACGCAGCCCCATCAGCCCCAGCGACTCGGCGTAGGCCGCGAAGGGGAAGTCGGGCAACTCCTGCGACCCTTCGAACTTGGGTTCACCGGACTGCGCGCGCAGCTCCCAGGTCACCATGTTGAGGTCGCGGTTGTTGAGGACCAGCACCACGAAGCGCGGGTCCTTCCACGACCTCCAGTACTTCTGCACCGTGATCAGCGCGTTGAGGCCGTTCATCTGCATCGCCCCGTCGCCTGCCAGGGCGAACACCGGCCGATCCTCGTAGGCAAACTTCGCCGCCACCGCGTACGGCATCGCCGGACCCATGGTGGCCAGGTTGCCGCTGAGCGAGCCCATCATTCCGGGGCGGAAGTCCAGGTAGCGCGCGTACCACGTGGCGGTGCTGCCCGAGTCGGCGCTGAAGATGGCGCGGTCGGGAAGCTGCTTGTTGAGCTCGTGGAAGACCAGCGCGGGATTGAGCGGCTTCGCCTCCACGTGCGCGCGCGCGTCGAGGATCTCCCGCCACTCGCGAACGCCGGCTTCGAGCTGCTGCCGGAAGCCGCGGTCCTTCTTGCGCTTGAGGTAGGGGAGCAGCGCCCGCAGCGTCTCGGCGGCATCGCCCTGGAGGTTGACCTCCATGGGATAGCGGATCCCGAGCATGCGCCCCGAGAGATCGATCTGCACGCCGCGCGCCTGGCCCTCCTTGGGCAGGAACTCCGAGTACGGGAACGAAGAGCCCACCATCAAGAGCGTGTCGCAGCCCTTCATCATCTCCCACGACGGCTTGGTGCCGAGCAGTCCGATGCTCCCGGTCACGCCCGGCGTGTCGTCCGGCAGCACGCCCTTGCCCAGGAGCGCCTTGGCGATGCCGGCGCCGAGCACGTCGGCCACCTGGACCACTTCGTCGGCGGCGCGCATCGCGCCCGCGCCGACCAGCATCGCCACCTTGGAGCCGGCGTTGAGCACCTCGGCAGCCCGCTTGAGATCCTCTTCCTTCGGGACCACGCGCGGCGCCGACCAGCCGGCGCTGGAGTGGATGGTGTTGTGCGCGTGCTCCTGCGCCTCCACCGCCTCCTTTTCCTGCAGGTCCTTGGGGACGATCACGCAGGTGACGCACCTCTCGGAGAGCGCGATGCGAAACGCGCGATCGATGCAATGCCGCGCGGAGGCCACGTTGGCGACGGTGGCGACGTAGTTGTGGGCCACGTCCTTGAAGAGGTTCTGGAGATCCACCTCCTGCTGGTATTCGCCGCCCAGCGCCGTGGTGGCCGCCTGTCCGACGATGGCCACCACGGGCTGGTGATCCATCGCGGCGTCGTAGAGGCCGTTGAGCAGGTGGATGGCGCCGGGCCCGGAAGTGGCCAGGCACACGCCCACGTCGCCGGTAAACTTTGCGTGCGCGCCGGCCATGAAGGCCGCGAGCTCCTCGTGACGCGCCTGGATGAACCTGGGCCCCTCGCCGCCCAGGTGCTCGAAGCCCGCCATGATGCCGTTGATGCCGTCGCCCGGGTAACCAAAGACGCGCTGCACTCCCCACGCGCGCACGCGCTCGACGATGAAGTCGCCCACCGTCTTCGCCATGTCGGAAATCCTCCGTCACAGGGTAGTTACCTGACGACGAGGCGACACGGAGCGAAGCGGCGCTTGCCAACTCGCCCCAAGAGTGCGCAGCATCCGCCCGCCTCACGCGCTAGCTCGCGTCGAGCGCTCCGCGACGTTCCGTCGCTGCGACAAACGGCACCAACCGCCACGCAAATCTTTCGGGTACCAAGCGCCGCCTCGCCCGCGTGGCGCACGTGAGAACTTCGAAATGAGCGCACTCTTCAAGCCGTCGTCCAACACCGCCTTCCGCGTTTCGCTGTTCGGGCTGGCGCTGCTCTTCGGCGGAGGCCTGATCGCTGGGCCGATGATCTACGTCCGGACCCCGTTCTACACGCAGCAGCAGGACCCGGTGGACCAGCCGGTGCAGTTCGACCACCGCCACCACGTCGGCGACGAGGGCATCGACTGCCGCTACTGCCACTACCTGGTGGAGAAGTCGCCCAACGCCGGCGTCCCGCCCACCAGCCTGTGCCTGAACTGCCACGAGCAGATCTGGAACAAGAGTCCCAAGCTGGCGCCGGTGCGCGAGAGCTACTTCGCCGACCGTCCCATCGTCTGGAACAAGGTGAACAAGCTGCCGCACTTCGTCTACTTCAACCACTCCATCCACGTGAAGCAGGGCGTGGGCTGCGTCACCTGCCACGGCCGCATCGACGAGATGGCGCAGGTGGAAAAGGGACAGCCCCTGACCATGGGCTGGTGCCTGGACTGCCACCGCCAGCCGGAGAGGTTCCTCCGGCCGCGCGAGCAGGTCACCAGCATGACCTACAAGCCCAAGGGCGACCAGCTGGAGATCGGCCGGCGCCTGCGCGACGAGTACCACGTCGAGACCCGCACGAGCTGCACGACATGCCATCGCTAAAGTCCCTCCCCATCGCGGGCCAGCCCCCGAGAGCCTGGCGCAGCCTCGACGAGATGCTCGCGCCCCCTGTCCCCTCGCGCGAGCTCGGTCCCGAGGCGCCGCCCGACGACGCCACCTCGCGACGCAGCGTGCTTCAGCTGCTGGGCGCCTCGGCGGCGCTGGCCACGCTGGGCGGCTGCCTCAAGCCGCCGGACGAGAAGATACTGCCCTACACGCGGCAGCCGCCGGAGGTAACGCCGGGCAATCCGCTCCACTACGCGTCGGCCAGCGTCATCGACGGCCGCGCCACCGGCCTGTTGATCACGGCCAGCGAAGGGCGCCCCACCAAGATCGAGGGCAACCCGGAGCACCCCTCCAGCCGCGGCGCCGCCGGCCCGCTGGAGCAGGCCGAGCTGTTGCGCCTGTACGATCCGCAGCGGCTCAAGGTGGTGCAGTACCGCACCCAGCCGCGATCCTGGCGCGACTTCCTCCAGGCCGCCGTCACCCGGGCCCGCGCGCTGCGCGAGGCGAAGGGTGAGGGGCTGCGCTTCCTGGTGGGGCCGGGTTCCTCGCCGCTCGTCGGCAGCCTGCGGCAGCGCTTGCTGGAGTCGTATCCCCAGGCGAAGTTCTTTTCCTGGAGCGCCATCCCGCTGCAGCAGATCCACGACGGGGCGCAGCTCGCCTTCGGCGGCGCGTACGAGACGCGCCTGGATCTCTCGCAGGCCAAGGTGGTGCTCTCCCTCGACTCGGACCTGCTCGCGGCGCTCCCCGGCACGCTGTCCTTGATGAGGCAGTGGGCGGACAAGCGCGATCCGGCGAAGGGGCCCATGTCGCGCCTCTACGCGGTGGAGACGAACCTCACCGTGACCGGCATGAACGCCGACCACCGCATCCGCCAGAAGCCCACCGACGTGGCGCGCTTCGGCCTTTCGTTGCTGGGACGGCTCGCGGCCGGCGTGCCGGCGTTGTCGCGCTACGCGCAGCTCGTGCAGCGGTTCCCGCTCTCGGCAGAGGATTCCAGGGTCGCAGACGCGCTGGCGAAGGACTTGATGGTCGCGGGCCGCGGCGCGCTGGTCTCGGTGGGACCGCGCCAGCCGCCCGTGCTGCACGCGGCCGCCCACGCCATCAACTCCGCCCTGGGCAGCGCCTGCACAGCGCAAGCGAAGCCGGTGCTGCACGACTCCGACGCCGGCCCGCGGGCGCTGCGGCGGCTGGCGGAGGAGATGCGCAAAGGTGGCGTGGACACGCTGGTGGTGACGGCGTGGAACCCCGTCTACGGCGCGCCCTTCGATCTCAACTTCGGCAAGGCGCTCTCGCAGGTGCCCAACTCCGTCTACCATTCGCTCTACCTGGACGAGACGGCCGAGCGCGCCGGCTGGGTCATCCCCGCCCTGCACCCGCTGGAGAGCTGGGGCGACGCCCGGGCGCACGACGGCACCGTTTCCTTCGTGCAGCCGCTCATCTCGCCGCTCTACGCGGGCGTCACCGAGGCCGAAGTGCTGGCCGCCTTCCTGGGCGAGGGCGACCGGACGGCGTACACGCAGCTGCGCGAACTGTGGCAGACGCGCGCGCCGGAAGGCTTCGAGCTCAACTGGGAGAAGTGGCTGGCCGACGGCTTCATCGAGGGTTCCGGCACCCCGCCCGAGCGGCTACAGGTCAGGCACGATCAGATCTTCGCCGCGGCGATGCAGCTGCCGCAGAGGGAGACCACGCCGGGGTACGAGATCAACATCGTCCCCGACTACAAGGTCTGGGACGGCCGCTTCGCCAACGTCTCCTGGTTGCAAGAGTTGCCCGATCCGGTGACCAAGCTCACCTGGGAGAACGCCGCGCTCCTGGCGCCGAAGACGGCGGAGAAGCTGGGCCTCGCCCAGGGCGATCGGGTGGAGTTGGGCCTCTCCGGCCCGCCGGCGCACGCCCCGGTGGTGATCGCGCCCGGACACGCCGAGGACTGCGTCACCGTGGCCATGGGATACGGCCGCCACTCCGAGGCGGAGGCGCTCTGCAACGGAGTGGGCTTCGACACCGCCGCGCTCCGCCACACCGACGCGCCCTGGTTCGCTGCGGGGCTGACCGTCACGCCTGCAGGGAGCAGGGCGCGGCTGGCGCAGACGCAGGAGCACCACTCGATGGAGGGCCGCCTGATCGCGGCCTCGACCTCGCTGGCGAAGCTCAAGGAAACCTCAGAGGGCCTTGCCGAGCACCGCGGCGTGCCGCTCACCTTCCACAAGCCGGTCGAGTACCCGGGCCACAAGTGGGGCATGGCCATCGACCTCTCGCGCTGCACCGGCTGCAGCGCCTGCATGGTGGCCTGCCAGAGCGAAAACAACATCCCGGTGGTGGGCAAGGAGCAGGTGGCGAAGAGCCGCGAGATGCACTGGCTGCGCATCGATCGCTACTTCCTCGGCGAAGACACCGCCAACCCCGGGGTGGTGCTGCAACCCTTGATGTGCGTGCATTGCGAGTCCGCGCCCTGCGAGTACGTGTGCCCGGTCAACGCCACGGTGCACAGCGACGAGGGACTCAACGAGATGATCTACAACCGCTGCGTCGGCACGCGGTACTGCTCGAACAACTGCCCGTACAAGGTCCGGCGCTTCAACTTCTTCTCCTACACCTCGGACTACGCCGACACCGAGAAGATGGCCTTCAACCCCGACGTCACCGTGCGCTCGCGCGGCGTGATGGAGAAGTGCACCTACTGCGTGCAGCGCATCGAGCGCGCCCGCATCTCCACCCGCGTGCAGGGCCGGGGGATGCGCGACGGCGACGTGGTCACCGCCTGCCAGCAGGCCTGCCCCACCCAGGCCATCGTCTTCGGCGACCTCAACGACGGCGCGGCCAAGGTGTCGAAGCTGCACGCGGAAGAGCGCCGCTATGATCTCTTGTTCGAGCTGGGCACCCGCCCCCGCACCGCCTACCTGGCCCGCGTCACCAATCCCAACCCGGAGCTCGCCTGATGGCCGAGACCGCGATCGAGGGCCGCACAGAGCTCCGGCCGCCGGCCCTCGTCCAGGGCGAGCAGGACGACGGCACGCTCAACAAGACGCTGAACGCCTTCATCTGGGAGCCGCCGCGCCGCGGCTGGCTCGCGCTCCTGGGCCTCGGGCTCGCCGGCACCGGACTGCTCTCCGCCGCGGTGGCGGTGACGCTGGCCAAGGGCATCGGCACCTGGGGCAACAACATCCCGGTGGGCTGGGCCTTCGGCATCATCAACTTCGTCTGGTGGATCGGCATCGGCCACGCCGGCACGCTGATCAGCGCCATCCTCCTCCTCTTCCAGCAGAAGTGGCGCACCAGCATCAACCGCTTCGCGGAGGCGATGACCCTCTTCGCGGTGATGCAGGCGGGGCTCTTCCCGGTGCTGCACACCGGACGCCCGTGGTTCGCCATCTATTGGCTCTTCCCCTACCCGAGCACGCTGAAGATCTGGCCGCAGTTCAAAAGCCCCTTGATGTGGGACGTGTTCGCGGTGAGCACGTACTTCACCACCTCGCTGCTCTTCTGGTACCTGGGCCTGATCCCCGACCTGGCCTCGCTGCGCGACAGCTCGACCAGCCGGCGCGCGCGCATCGCCTACGGCATCTTCGCGCTGGGCTGGCGCGGCAGCGCGCGGCACTGGCACCACTACAAGATCGCTTATCTGTTGTTGGCCGGCCTGGCCACGCCGCTGGTGCTGTCCGTGCACACCATCGTGTCCTGGGACTTCGCCCTCTCCATCCTCCCCGGCTGGCACACCACCATCTTCCCACCCTACTTCGTGGCAGGCGCCGTCTTCTCCGGCTTCGCCATGGTGCTGACGCTGATCGTCCCGGCGCGCAGGTTCATGCACCTCAAGCACGTGGTCACGCCGCGGCACCTCGAGGCGATGTGCAAGGTGATGCTGCTCACCGGCCTGATCGTCGCCTACGGCTACGCGATGGAGCACTTCGCCGCCTGGTACAGCGGCAACGAGTTCGAGAAGCACGTCTTCTTCTTCACCCGCCCGCGCGGTCCCTACGCCTGGGCCTACTTCACGCAGATGTTCTGCAACGTCGTGGTGCCGCAGATCTACTGGACCAGGTGGGGCCGCACCAACATCTGGGCGATCTGGATCGGCTCGCTGCTGATCAACGTGGGCATGTGGTTCGAGCGCTTCAACATCATCGTCACCTCGCTCCATCAAGACTTCATCCCCTCCAACTGGGCCATGTACTACCCGACCTGGGTGGACCTCTCGCTGCTCGCCGGCACCATCTGCTTCTTCGGCACCCTCTTCCTGCTCTTCCTCAAGTTCCTCCCCGCCGTGGCGGTGAGCGAGATCAAGGAGCTCAACCACGAGATCCACCAGGGCCACGCCGGCATCTCGCTGCATTCACCGGACCGGCCGCTCCACGCGGGCGAGCTGGAAGGGGCCGTCCGATGAGGCGCTTCGTGCTGGGGGAGTTCAGCAAGCCCGACGCATGCGTGGAAGCGGCCCGCAAGCTTCGCGAAGGCGGCGTTACCGGGCTCGACGCCTACTCGCCGTACCCCCTCCATGGCATCGACGAGGCACTGGCGCTGCCGCGCAGCAAGGTGCCGCTGGTTGCGCTCACAGGGGGAGTCCTGGGCGCGCTCGGCGGCTACGTCATGCAGTGGTGGATGAACTCGGTGAACTACGACATCAACGTGGGCAACCGCCCCTCGCACGGGTTCTGGACCAACATCCCCATCACCTTCGAATGCGGCGTGCTGCTCGCCGTGCTCTCCATCTTCTTCGGCTCGATCTTCGGCTTCTTCGGGACTGCCGCGCACGTACCATCCCGTGTTCGAGTCGGAGCGGTTCCGCACCGCTTCGCTGGATGCGTTCTGGATCAGCGCCGAGACCGAGGACGAGCAGGCGGTGGGCGAGCTGGAGGGCAAGTTCAAGGCGCTCGGCGCTCACAAGGTCCACACGGTGACGGAGAGCGTATGAAGAAGCTGCTCCTCCAATGCTCCGCGCTTTCGCGCTCCGCCCGTCGCCGGCTAAGCCGTCTCCTCCTCCAATGCTCCGCGCTTTCGCGCTCCGCCC
>C688J18823_10000205_pt1 | contig 33369 bp, 16 predicted proteins | sample HopSoiMetagenom1_FD_18823 | JGI IMG/M metagenome (IMG submission 18823) | reverse complement strand
ACCGCCGCATCCGTTAAACGATATGAAACGCCAAAGAACAACATTTTATTCCATTTTGCCATTAAGTTTATATCCAGCTGTGTAGATGTAGCATCCGATTTTGTTAAAATCGATGGTGTTAAATCTATTTTTTGTCCGATAAACGTATAACCTGCCATTATATAGTAGTGGCGTGCTACTTTATAGGTAAGATCAAAAGGTGCGGCTCCACCTTCAGAGCTTCTTACAGATTGTTCAGGTAAATGCATTGAAGAAATACCTACATATAATTTTTTTGTTGTATAATAAAGTCCAAGGCCTAAATCATAAGTTGTAGCAGAAGTTCCCGGCCATGGAATAGAACCATCTACGCCGGGGTTAGTTGATGAACTTCCATCAGGGGCTACAAATTCCCCATTAAATGATTTTTGAAACATTCCTAAATCAAGACCAATACCCAATACACCACCGGTATTACCAAGATGTGCATGATAAGAGTATGCTAATTTTGCTATTGTTGTTTTTTCAAAACCAAGTTTATCTTGATCGATTGTTAATCCAACACCTCCATGTGCAACTGTTCCATAATCAACACTCAATAATCCTATTTTAGGACCTCCATTAAAACCAGCCCATTGATTACGGTATAAAATTGTAGCACAAATTCCCTGGCTCTTATATCCAGAATAAGTTGTACCTGCATAACCAGGATTAATCGCTAAACGATTAAACATATTCATACTGAATTGCGCATCCTGCTGTGCATACGATACAAATCCGATAAATGAACACAAAAAAATAGTAAGGCTCTTTCTCATAAATCTAATTGTTAATTATTAACAAAATCTGCTTTCTCCTGTATTATTTCTATCGAGTCAGGTCGCTAAGTTAACCATTCGGTTTAAATAAACAAATTTTTCTTAACAATTTATTGTTCATTAAACAAAATAGCTTACATTTTTACCCTAACTTTTGATAAGTCTGCCACCATCTGTCCGGCATTTCATCTTCACAAGCTGTTTTGTAATCACCATAAGAACAGGGAACCATGTGGTGACGTTCGTACTTTACTTGGTGATTAATGGGGTACGGAACGTCCATCCACCATCTATCACTTTTATTACTCTTATAAAAAACAATTTCGTGTTCATGATCTTTTAACGAAACACGATACTTTGTGTACTGTGATTTATCGCCGATTGGGTAATCTTGTTTACGATTATAAAATCCATCTATGAAATACCAAATCATTTGAGCAACCAAATGCGCAGTTTGTTTATTCGTATCAAATGCAGGATTGATTTCATAAAAACCAATAGCTGATAATTTATCGCTTAAGCCTGCATAGCGCACAATTTGACACGCTTCTTCTCCATTGAAACCATTTGGTGAGGCATTTGCATTTCCTGGGGCATCACTTTGACGGATCGCAGAAATATCAAAACTCAACATATCTGCATTTCGAACAATCGGTTCTACATCTTCTATATTTTTTCTCACATGTCCAAGACGATGCGTATCAAAATATAATTTACTCATTAAATCAATTGAATTCTGTTCTACAAAATAAGTTTGATATCCGATATTACTAAAGTTAAAAAGTATATTGGGTTTATGTAAAATGATTTTGCTTAAATAGCTTTGTGAGTTTAGCTCCTTTTCTCCATCACCAATATCAAAAGCTGAATCAACAGCAACGATATTAATTGTTTGTTCAAGAGTTGAGTACGCGTTGTAATTACAATACGTTAAATCCTGACCTCCTCCAATGGTAATGGGTATAATATTTTTTTTTAGCAATTGCGACAGTACATCAATAACTGCAAAATAGCTATCTTCTATTGTATTCCCTTTTTTAATATTTCCAAGATCAACAATACGGGCATTAAAATTTCCTTGAAATAACTTGTAAAAATTTTCTCTGATATAATCGGGTGAAAGTCCGCAACCTTCATTATTTATCGCTTTTCTATCCTCATGTATTCCAATAATGGCTAGGTCTACATTCTTTAAATCTGGAAAATTACCGTCTTGTGTATATGCATTCACAACTTTTCCATAAGATGCATCTGTATATTGATTAATTCCACTAAATTTTAGAACATCAATAGGGGTAAAATATTCCTGCATATAAAAAAATTCTATCGATTAGTTGGTCTTTCTACTTGGTCTTATTTGTTTTTGTTACACTTTTCTTCGCGACTTTTTTAGCTGGAGCCTTTTTTACGCCCTTCTTAACCACCGTTTTAGCATCTGATCCTGCTTTTTTTACCGCTTTTGCAGTCTTTTTAGCCGCTTTTTTGGGTGTTGCACCTTTTTCTGCTGCTATTTTGGATTTTTTTGCTTTTGCAGCTACTTGCTTAACTGGTTTTGCAGTTTCTTTTTTGCGGAACCTGTTTCCTTTACTTGCATTTTTTGGATCAGCAGCAATATCCAAGCAATCTTGTAGCGTAAGAGACGTGGCCTCGGTACCTTTTGGTATTTTGAAGTTGTTCTTATCAATAACCAAGTAGGGTCCCCAACGCCCATTCAACACTTGTACTTCAGGGTTCTCCGGGAAAGTTTTGATGTATTTATCGATATCTGCCTGACGTTTGGCCAAGATCAATTCTATTGCACGATCCGTGGTAACAGTCATCGGATCATCTTCCTTTTTCAAGGAAACAAATTTTCCATCATGTCTTATGTAAGGACCAAAACGGCCTATTGCGACAACCATTTCTTTGTCCTCAAATTCTCCAGCTACTCTTGGCAATTTAAATAAATCCAACGCTTGCTCAAATGTAATCGTTTCCAATCGCTGATCTTTTCTTAAACTTGCGAACTTCGGTTTATTGTTTTCATCGTTTCCTTCTCCGAGTTGTGCCATTGGTCCAAAACGACCTATACGAACATATACATTTTTTCCGGTAACCGGATCAACTCCCAGCAAACGCTCACCAGAAGCACGCTCTGAATGCTCCGTCGTTTGTTCTACATTTTTATGAAACGGTTTATAAAAGTCGGATAGCATTTTTGTCCACACAATTTTTCCTTCTGCAATGTCATCAAACTCTTCTTCTACCTTGGCTGTGAAGTTAAAATCCATAATTTGTGGAAACTCTTTCAATAGAAAATCATTTACCACCATACCAATATCGGTTGGGAATAATTTTGACTTTTCCGCGCCCGTTCCCTCTGTTCTCACTTCATCGGCAATGACATTATTTTTTAATAATAATACATTGAAATTACGTTGTACCCCTTCTCTATCTTCCTTTACAACGTACTGTCTCTTTTGTATGGTTGATATGGTTGGTGCGTATGTAGATGGACGACCAATACCCAACTCTTCCAATTTTTTTACAAGGCTGGCCTCCGTGAAACGGGCCGCATGGTGCGTGAAACGTTCAGTCGCATTGATTTCATTTGTTTTTACTTTTTCACCAACTTTCATCGGTGGTAAAAGCCCTTGCGCATTTTCATCATCTTCTTCATCGGTACCTTCCATGTACACCTTTAGAAATCCATCAAATTTCAATACTTCCCCTTGAACTGTAAATTTCTCCGGGCTTTTTGAACCCGTAATCACGACTGTTGTTTTCTCTAATTCCGCATCGCTCATTTGTGAGGAGATGGTTCGTTTCCAGATCAAGTCATATAACCGTTTATCTGCTGAATCCCCTTCTATGGATTGATTTTCAATATATGTCGGACGTATGGCCTCATGCGCTTCTTGTGCACCTTTCGATTTGGTTTTATACTGACGAATGTTTAAATATTTTGCTCCATAATTATTCGTAATCGCTTCCTTTGCTTGATTAATCGCAGTTTCCGAAAGGTTTACGGAATCCGTTCTCATGTATGTAATCTTACCACTTTCATACAAACGTTGCGCAACCACCATGGTTTGTGCAACCGAAAAACCTAATTTACGACTGGCTTCTTGTTGAAGTGTAGAAGTTGTAAACGGAGCCGATGGTGATTTTTTTGCCGGTTTTGTTTCAATGCTATCAATTGTAAATTCAGCATCAATGCATTTTTTTAAGAATTCACGTGCTTCTTCAATTGTTTTAAAACGTGTTGATAGCTCAGCTTTAATAGCTGAATTCCCTGCTAAAAAGTTTGCACTAACCTTGTAAGCGGAAGTGCTTTTAAAGTTCATGATCTCCCGTTCACGCTCTACGATTAGCCTTACGGCAACCGACTGAACTCTACCCGCTGATAAAGAAGGGCGAACTTTCTTCCATAAAATAGGAGATACTTCGAATCCAACCAATCGGTCAAGGATTCTTCTTGCTTGCTGTGCATCTACCAGAAATTTATCAATTTTACGTGGATTTGCGATTGCATTTTTTATTGCCGATTTTGTAATTTCATGAAAAACAATACGTTGCGTGCGTTTTTCTTCCAAATTCAATGCTTCAAATAGATGCCAGGAAATAGCTTCCCCTTCCCGGTCCTCATCTGTTGCCAACCATACAATCTCTGCATCTTTTGCCAATTTCTTCAGCTCTGCTACCACTTTTGCCTTATCCGGCGATATTTCATAATTGGGAACAAAATTATTCTCAATATCTACTCCTAACCCTTTCTTTGCTAGATCCCGGACGTGACCAAAACTTGACCTCACAGTAAATCCTTCCCCTAAAAAACCCTCAATTGTCTTTGCCTTTGCGGGGGACTCTACGATCACCAGATTTTTACTCATATAGTTAGTGTGTTTATTTTAAGTTTTAAAGATGAATTTTTTAAAGCGATTTTCATCGATTTGGGTGCAAAGAAAAATAATTGAAAAGGATATTTCAAAATAAATTTGCATTTGTCAGGAAGTATATATATAAATATATATATAAGATTTTTTATTTTTTTGGGAATGCGCCATTTTGTCACCAGTTATTTTTTAGTATCTTTGCCCCCTACAAAACCAGAAAATGGAGTTAACGAACAAGATAATTGATGAAAGTATCCAGGGACAAGCAACTTTGGTGGAGGCACCAGCCTTACCCAATGGAAAAAAACTGTTTTTGGAAAGTTATGGCTGTGCAATGAATTTTTCGGATAGCGAAATTGTTGCTTCCATTTTAAAAGATAAAGGTTTTACAACTACCAACGATTTTTTCGAAGCAGATGTAATTTTTGTAAATACTTGCGCTATACGCGAAGGTGCGGAACAACGTGTTCGCAAACGCTTAACTGAATATAAAAAGGCGAAGAAGACTAATCCTGACCTAATTGTTGGTGTATTGGGCTGTATGGCGGAGCGTTTAAAATCACAATTTCTGGAACAGGAAAAATTGGTTGATATTGTTGTGGGACCTGATGCTTATCGCAGTTTACCTGATTTAATTGAAATTGCGGAAACAGGTCAAAAAGCGGTAAATGTTTTATTATCCAAAGAAGAAACATACGCGGATATTGCGCCAGTAAGACTTGGTTCCAACGGCGTTACAGCGTTTGTAAGTATTACACGAGGCTGTGATAATATGTGCTCCTTTTGCGTAGTTCCTTTTACCAGAGGACGTGAACGCAGCAGAGATCCGGAAACAATTGTTCAGGAGGCCCAAGATCTTTTTAATCAGGGATACCGGGAAGTAACATTACTGGGGCAAAATGTAGATTCTTATTTGTGGACCGGAGGAGGATTAAAAAAAGAAAATCCGACAACCGCCGAATTGGAAAATGCTACAACATTTGCTCAATTGCTTGAAAAAGTTGCGCTGGTACATCCGGATTTGCGTGTTCGTTTCAGCACTTCTCATCCGAAAGATATGGTGGATGCTGTTTTGCATGTAATCAATAAATATGAAAACATTTGCAAGTATGTTCACTTGCCTGTGCAATCTGGTAATTCACGAATTCTGGAAATGATGAACCGTGGTTATTCACGAGAATGGTACCTCAATCGTATTGAGGCCATCCGAACAATTATTCCTGAATGTGCTATTTCAACAGATGTGATTACGGGCTTTTGCTCAGAAACAGAAGAAGAACATCGTGATACCGTTTCTTTGTTGGATACTGTGAAATACGACTTCGCTTACATGTTTGCGTATAGTGAACGTCCTAAAACACTTGCAGAACGTAAGTATACAGATGATGTTCCGGAAGAAATAAAAAAACGCAGGCTACAAGAAATTGTGGATCTGCAACAAAAAAATTCAGGAGAACGCACACGTTTAGGACTTGGAAAAGTTCATCGTGTGTTGGTAGAGCAGGTTTCAAAAAAATCAGTAAATGAATTATCGGGTCGTAACTCTCAAAATGTGGTGGTTGTTTTTCCACGGGAGCACTACAAACCCGGCGACTATGTAAATGTGCTGGTCACAGAATGCACCAGCGCTACGTTAATTGGTAAAGCTGTTTAAAAATGACAATTCAAGAAATAAAAAATCGTTTTGGAATTATCGGTAATTCACCGGCACTTGACCGGGCAATTGATATTGCCAAACAAGTTGCTCCCACAGATTTAACCGTATTAATTACCGGTGAAAGTGGAACAGGTAAGGAAGTCTTTCCACAAATTATACATAACCTGAGTGCTCGTAAACATGGGCAGTACATTGCTGTTAACTGCGGTGCAATTCCCGAAGGTACGATTGATTCGGAACTTTTTGGACATGAAAAAGGATCATTTACCGGAGCACATGAAGCACGTAAAGGATATTTTGAAGTAGCGAATGGCGGAACTATTTTTTTAGATGAAATTGCAGAAATGCCAATCGCTACACAAGCTCGCTTGCTGCGTATTTTAGAAAGTGGTGAGTATATCAAAGTAGGTTCATCTAAAGTATTAAAAACAGATGTACGTGTAATTGCTGCAACAAATGTAAATGTTCAACAAGCAATTGAAAAAGGAAAGTTTCGTGAAGATCTTTATTATCGGTTGAATACAGTACCAATCGGGATTCCTCCTTTGCGTGAACGCAAACAAGATATCCATTTATTGTTCAGAAAATTTGCAGCAGATTTTTCAGCAAAATATAGAATGCCAGGTATAAAACTGGATAACGAAGCTGAACAATTGTTGACCAATTATTATTTTCAGGGAAATGTTCGTCAGCTGAAAAACATCACCGAACAAATATCAGTGATTGAGAAACAGCGTGAAATTAACGGGGCTATTATGCGCTCCTACCTTCCGCAAAATCAGGTGTCACAATTACCAATGGTTGTAAATAATTCGTCACAAGGTCAATCACAAGATTTTAGTGAGCGCGATATTCTTTACAAAGTGTTGTTTGATATGAAGAAAGATTTGGTGGATCTTAAAAAAATTGTTGTTGACTTGATTGAAAATGATAATCAGTTGAATCAGGATTTTCATCCGGACAATGAACATTTGATAAAAAAATTATATCAGGAAGTTGGATCTCCTGAAACTCCTATACAGCTTGGATACAACCAAACCGTTCCGACGATGAAGCAATCGGAACAAATTCCAGTTACGGTGGTTGAAGAAAATTTATCCTTGCATGAAATAGAAGAGGATATGATTAAAAAAGCGTTGACCAAACACAAAGGCAAACGCAAAAATGCAGCGAAAGAATTAGGTATATCCGAGCGTACATTGTATCGGAAAATAAATGAGTACAACATAAAATAGGCCTACGCTGAAGCTCCGGCCTACGCAGTAATCGAAAGGAATAAATAGATTAAATTAACACGCAGTGAAGTTATTCAACACATCAATTTTTTCTTTAAAACCAAAACACTATCTGTTAGTGCTGTGCTGTGCAAGCATTTTTTTTACGGCTTGTCACGTTAGTTATTCTTTGAATGGCGCGAGTGTTCCACCTGAAGCAAAAACGGTTTCTGTAACTCTTTTTCAAAACAATACACAGTTGGCACCACCCAGACTTAGTCAAACATTTACAGAAGCACTGCGTACGAAGTTAAGCTCTCAAAGTCGCTTGGCGCTTGTATCCAGAGACGGGGACCTTGCATTTGAAGGATCCATTACCGGATACGTTTCGGCACCTATGTCTATTCAAACCGGTGATGTTGCTGCAAAAAACAGATTAACAATTACAGTAAGTGTAAAATACACATGTTCATTTGATGAAAAAAGAAATTTTGAGAGCAGTTTTTCCCAGTTTGAAGACTTTGAAAGTAGTGAGAATTTGACATCGGTAGAAGATAAGTTAATTGAACTTATCAATGCTAAATTGACCCAAGATATATTCAATAAAGCCTTAAATAATTGGTGATGATGAATCGTGTTCAGTTTATATCTTACCTTGATCATCCCGACAAACTTTCGGGAGAGGATAGCAGGCTGTTAACGGGTTTGTTAAAAAACTTTCCTTATTTCCAAACAGCGCATTTGCTGCTTGCAAAAAGCTTACACAATCAAAACAGCATCGATTATAACAATCAATTAAAGATTACCGCTGCGTATGCTACGGATCGGAAGGTATTGCATCAATTTATTACAAAGACGGTTGTTCCGAAAGAAGAAAAACCAGTAGTTGCTGAAACAATAATTGCCAAGGAAACAATTATTAACAATTTAATAACCCCAGCAGCTCCTATAGTGAAAGAGCAGCTTTCGGCTTCTTCACCAGTTGTTGAATTAGAAGAAAAAGCGGTTGAACAGGCTCCTGTTTTGAAGGAAGAATCCAGTTTGGAAACGCAGCCAATTGAGGCTGCAACGATCTATTCCCATACACCGGCAGATGCTGAGGAACTGGAAAAAGACTATTTGATGGAGGCGGCAAATACGCTGATTGAGATAAATATTTTGCAAACCGAACTCGCTTATCAGCAAGAAGAACATAGCCCTTCAGCTGAAAAAGAGCCTGTTAAGGTAGAAACCGTTGAATCAAATTTTGTTTTAAGCAAACCAACTGCTACAGAAGAAAAGACAACCTCATCAGAATTTGACAATTCGGTACCTCACTCCTTTTCTGATTGGTTAAAACATGCCGCTAATTTACCTGTTGAAACGGAAACATCATCTAAGGATAATACACTGAGATACAATGATACGGAGCTAATTAATAAATTTATCCGTGATGAGCCTAAAATTACCCGTTCGAAAACCGAATTTTACAGTCCGGTCAATATGGCTAAGCAAAGCGTGGCAGATGACATCACTTTTGTGAGTGAAACATTGGCCAAAATCTATGTTTTGCAGGGTAATTATTCAAAAGCATTGCATGCTTATGAAAATTTACGTTTGAAATATCCAGAAAAAAGACTTTACTTTGCACTCCAAATTAAAAATTTACGAAAACTGATTAATCAACAAAAATAATTTTATATCACGATGGCTCCTATTATTTCATTCCTAATTGTACTTGTTTGCTTCCTTTTAATAATTGTTGTATTGATACAAAATTCTAAAGGCGGAGGATTAGCATCTTCTTTTTCATCATCCAATCAAGTAATGGGTGTTCGTAAGACTGCCGATTTCCTTGAGAAAGCAACGTGGACATTGGCTATTTCATTATTGGTTCTTTGTTTAATTTCAACATCATATACAAGACCTTCAGGTGGAACTGCAACTTCTACTTCCGTGTCTAAATCGCTAAGTGGTGATGCACCTGCTGCTGGAGCTCCTGCAAATGCACCTGCTGCACCTGCTACTCCTGCACAACCAGATAACGAGAAAAAATAGAATCAATTTAATTTCTAAAAATGTCAGCATGTCACGAGCATTCTGACATTTTTTTTGATCGGTAAGCAATACCTGTAAAAATGTCTACTATAAACAGAATCAATGCCTTTGGTATAATATCTGACAGGCGGTAAGCCTAAAAAATATGTTCTACGTTTTTAAGTTAAACTTTTAAATAAATCATAAAATGACAAAATCAAGTAAAGTAAACATTCAACCATTAGCAGACCGCGTAATTGTAGAGTCGGCTGCTGCTGAAGAAAAAACAGCAGGAGGTATCATTATTCCTGATACTGCGAAAGAAAAACCTCAAAGAGGAAAAGTACTTGCTGTAGGAACTGGTAAAAAAGATGAACCGATGACTGTAAAAGTTGGCGATATTGTATTGTATGGTAAATATGCTGGTACAGAAGTTCAAGTTGAAGGAAAAGACTATTTAATCATGAGAGAAAGCGATATTTTCGCAATTATATAATTAACCCCAATTTAAATTTTACTAACTATTAATTATTCCACAAAAGATGGCAAAAGATATATTATTTAACGTTGATGCACGTGATAAACTAAAAAAAGGTGTTGATTCACTTGCAAACGCTGTAAAAGTAACATTAGGACCAAAAGGTCGTAATGTGATCATCGACAAAAAATTTGGTGCACCAATCGTTACAAAAGATGGTGTTACGGTAGCAAAAGAAATTGAATTGAAAGACCCGGTAGAAAATATGGGAGCTCAAATGTTGAAAGAAGTTGCTTCTAAAACTGCTGACGCTGCTGGTGATGGAACAACAACTGCTACTGTGCTTGCACAAGCAATTGTAACTGCAGGATTGAAAAACGTTGCTGCCGGTGCAAATCCAATGGATTTGAAACGTGGTATTGATAAAGCTGTTTTAGCTGTAGTAGAAAATCTGAACAAACAATCTCAAAAAGTTGGCGATGACAACAAAAAAATTGAGCAGGTTGCTACCATCTCTGCGAACAATGATAATGCAATCGGGAAACTAATTGCAGAAGCAATGAAACGTGTAAAAAAAGAAGGTGTTATTACTGTTGAAGAAGCAAAAGGAACTGAAACAACTGTTGAAGTTGTGGAAGGAATGCAATTCGACAGAGGTTATATCTCTGCTTATTTTGTAACAGATGTTGACAAAATGCAAGCGGTTTTGGACTCTCCACTTATCCTTATTACAGATAAGAAAATTTCCAACATGAAAGAATTATTACCTGTACTTGAAAAAGCTGTTCAAACAGGTAAACCAATTTTAATTATTGCTGAAGATGTAGATAGCGAAGCGCTTTCAACATTGGTAGTAAATAAAATCCGTGGTTCATTAAAAATTGTTGCTGTTAAGGCTCCCGGTTTTGGAGATAGAAGAAAAGCAATGTTAGAAGATATCGCTATTCTTACCGGTAGCACATTAATCTCTGAAGAAAGAGGATATAAATTAGAAAACGCTGATCTGTCTATGCTAGGAACAGCAGATAAAATCACCATCGATAAAGACAATACAACTGTTGTTGGTGGAAAAGGTAAAAAGAAGGACATTGAGTCGCGTGTAAATCAAATCAAATCACAAGTTGAAGCAACAACTTCTGATTACGATAAAGAAAAATTACAAGAGCGTTTAGCAAAATTAGCTGGTGGCGTTGCTGTATTGTATGTAGGAGCAGCTACTGAAGTGGAAATGAAAGAAAAGAAAGACCGTGTTGATGATGCATTAGCAGCTACACGCGCAGCAGTTGAAGAAGGAATTGTACCGGGTGGTGGTGTTGCTTATATCAGAGCTATTGATGGTTTGGAAAAACTAAAAGGCTTAAATGAAGATGAGACAACTGGTATCGCTATCGTTATTCGTGCTATTGAAGAACCACTTCGCCAAATCGTTGCAAACGCAGGTGGTGAAGGTGCTGTAATCGTTCAAAAAGTACGTGAAGGTAAAAATGATTTTGGTTACAATGCTCGCACTGATAAATTTGAAAATTTATATGCTGCAGGTGTTATCGATCCTACTAAGGTTTCACGTATTGCGTTGGAAAATGCAGCTTCTATTGCTTCTATGCTTTTAACAACTGAATGTGTTTTAGCTGAGCAAAAAGAAGAAGCTGGTGCTGCTCCAATGGGACATCCTGGTATGGGTGGTGGAATGGGCGGAATGATGTAAGCTAATTTCAATAATTAAACAACAAAGCCTCTTGACCTTCATTGTTCAAGGGGCTTTTGTTTTGAATCATTGTATATACATTTTATTTATCTTTACTATCCACAATAAGTTGCTATATACCGCATGAAAAAAATCAGCATTGCTCTTCTACTTCTAATGAATTTTCATTCTTCATTATTGAAAAGTCAGGAAACAGAAACACAGCCCGTAACAAAAAAATTAAAAGGAACATTTTATATTGGATGGGGTTACAATAAAGATTGGTTTTCAAAAAGTGATCTTCACTTTAAAAATACATCGGATGAATACAATGCTTATACACAAGTGGTGGATGATTACAACTTTACCGTATATGATGTAAAAGCAAAGGACAGACCGGGTTTCAAAAAACTGTTAACTTCCCAACCAACCATTCCTCAGTATGTCTACCGGATTGGATATTACTTCAACGACAAACATAATTTAGGGATTGAAATAAATTTTGACCACGCAAAATATGTAGTGGATGATTACCAAACCTTGCACGTTAAAGGATCGATACATGGAAAATGGATCGATCAGGATACATTAATAGATCCGAACACTTTTTTGCATTTTGAACATACCAATGGTGCTAATTTTTTTATGGTAGATTTCATGGCGCGCCAACGTTTGTTAGCTTCTAAAAATGAAAACCATCAATTATTTGCTATTGCAAAACCAGGAGCCGGATTAGTTATTCCCAAAACAGAGGTGGTTCTTTTTGGACAAGAGCTGGATAATCGTTTTCACATTGCAGGATGGTGCGCCGGTTTAGAAGTGGGATTGAGATACGAGGCGTTTAAACATGTGTATCTGGAGTATACTGCAAAAGGAACATTCGCGCATTACACCGATGTATTAGTAATCGGTAAAGGAAAGGCTCAGCACTATTTCTGGGCATTTGAAAATATACTGGTGTTGGGGATTCAAATAGGATTATAGGATTGAAGGATAAAAAGGATTCTAAACTTATCGAACTCTTGTTAAGATCAGCACCAACGAGTTTGTTGATGCTGATTTTTTTATTACTTGCTCAATAGTTCCTTTACAATTACAGAAATAATTTTTCCATCTGCTTTACCTGCCAATTGCTTTGACGCTACTCCCATTACTTTGCCCATATCAGCAGGCGAGGAAGCTCCAATAGAAGAAATGATTTTAGTTATCTCTGCTTTTACTTCACTCTCCTCCATTTGTTTTGGAAGATATGCTTCAATTACATTTGCTTGTAATAGTTCTGTTTCTGCTAAATCGGAGCGGTTCTGAGTTTTATAAATATCCGCTGTTTCTTTGCGTTGTTTCACCATTTTTTGCAGAGCTTTCAATTCTGTTTCAGGTGTACATCCTTCTGGTGATGTCTTTAATAATAGAATCGCAGATTTAACAGCACGCAGTGCTTCCAATTTTGAAGCTTCTTTTGCCAACATTGCCGTTTTGATATCTGTGTTTATTTTTTCTTCTAGGCTCATATTTTGTTGAATTAAATTTTAAGTGTTAAAGATATCAAAGTTTATTGTGCAAAATAATAAGCAAGGATTGAATAATTTATAATTTTACTAACATTAAAACACAGGAATCATGTATCAAAAAGGAACAGACATTCAAATTAAGGTTAATGATATCATCATTAATTACAATGATTTGGGAGAAGGTAAACTACCCATTATTTTTATTCATGGATTTCCCTTTGATCAGTCGTCCTGGAAATTTCAACTGGATTACCTACAGCAATATACCAGGGTGATTACTTATGATATACGAGGGTTTGGTAAATCGACCTCCTCGGATGAAAAAACAACTATTCCATTATTGGCTGATGATCTTATTAAATTCATGGATGCACTTCAAATCCAAAAAGCTATCATTTGCGGGCTTTCCATGGGTGGATACATTTTATTAAATGCATTGCACAGATACCCTGAACGTTTTGCTGCCATCATTTTAAGCAATACACAATGCATTGCAGATAGTGCAGAAGCTAAAGAAAAACGTCAAAAAAATATTCATTTGATAGAATCAGGTGGCATTGCAACATACACCGAAAATATGATTCAGAATTTATTTTATGCGGAGTCACTTACAAAAAAGCCAGATGCTATTACATTTATCCGGAAAATAATGCTTTCTACATCTTCAACAACTCTAACAGACACCTTGCGTGCATTGGCTCACCGTGAAGAGATGTGTTATACTCTTTCAACTATTAGTATTCCTACACTCATCATCAGTAGCAAAGAAGATAAATCCATACCTTTTCAGCAATCGAGTTTTATGCATCAGCAAATTCCAAGATCTATCATACAATTTATTGATAAAGCAGGGCATTTGCCAAACCTGGAACAACCTGAAGAATTTAACCGGTTAATTAAGGATTTTGCAATGAGTATGAATATCATGCATGTTGCCGGTTAAGAACCTTATATTTGCTTCTATATAAACCTATCTATCTGCTTAATGGTCTGATTTCTGCATTTTTCAAGCAGGATCAGCTTATTAATCAAGAATAGTAGCATTATTGGTAGTTAGAGGAAGAATATGCATAGTACGACCGGAAAAAAAATCCCCAGATTGATATTAAAATCGCTCCTATGGTTCGTATTAGGAGCTCTGGGGCTTGTTATTTTTGTGTTTATCGTATTGCAATTTCCAAGTACACAAAAATATGTTACGAATAAAATTACCTCCTATGTTTCTCAAAAAACAAAAAGTAAAGTAACGCTTGGAGGAATTACCATTGCTTTTCCAAAAGACATTTCTTTAACTGATTTATACGTAGAGGATTTGCATAAAGACACTTTGCTTTATGCACATTCCATTAAATTAAATCTTAATTTGTGGGACCTGCTGTCAAAGAAACTGGAGCTAAAAGATATTTCCATCTCCACATTAACAGCCCATGTTTACAGAGAATTTCCTGATACTACTTTCAATTATAGTTTCATTGCGGCAGCCTTTTCATCCAACGGGGAAAAAATTTCTGAAAAAGATACTACTTCAAGTAAGCCTTTTCAATTTTCAATAAAAAATATTGACTTAACGAATATTTATTTGACCTATCATGATACACTTGGAGGTACAAATGCTGATTTAAGAATCGGTTTCTTTAAAACCAATTTTGATGCATTTGATCTGAATAAAAAAAATATTCATATCGAGTCATTACTACTCGATAAATCAACAATGTTTATTGCACAACATGTTCCTCTTCGAAAAAACACAACACCTTCAAAACCGTTTGAGTATGCAATAGGCGTACATAAAATGGAGCTGACAAAGACAAAAGCAAGCTACAAAAGTGAGGAAACCAATCAAGATCTGCGCGCTGATATTGGCGAGTTAAGTGTTCAGACAGATCGCATTGATATTGGAAAACAGGAATTAAAATTTAATCGCATTACGCTAGCTCAATCTGCAATTGTATACACCTTAAACAAAATGATTACTGCTGATACGATTGCAAAGGTTGTTGAGAAAGATACATCCGCATCATCCAACTGGAAGATTTCATTAAAGCAACTCGAGCTCAACAACAATGGTTTTGCTTACGATAACCGAAATTCCGTTCCTACAGCAAGTGGTACGGACTTTAATCATTTATTGCTTCGAAATATTAACCTCAATGGAAAAGATATTGCTGTTACTCCTGAAAAAATTTCTTTGACATTGAATGATTTAAGTTTGCATGAAGAAAGAGGTTTTTCATTGAAAACTTTCAGCACAAAACTAACTTACACTAAAACACAGTTGGAACTTGCTCATCTCAATATAGAAACAGCTTATAGTAAAGTTGGTGATTACATCGGTATACGTTTCAAGTCATTGCGCTCATTGAAAGACTCCATCGGTTTTTTACAAACCACTGTTAATTTACAAAACACATTCATCTCATTAAAGGACATCGCTTTGTTTAAACCCGACTTGTTTGCCAATCCTAATTTACATGTAAAAGAAAACACGTTGGTTCATTTGAATTGCAAAATTAAGGGTACCGTTGATGATCTGTTGATTGATCAATTAAACGTAAATACATTGGACCATACCCAATTGCAATTAAAGGGAACTATTAAAAACATAACGCAACCTAAATTAATGTATGCCGAAATTGAGCTTGGTACATTTGAAACAAGCAAGGCCGATATTGAAAATATTGTGAGCACCTACTTAATTCCAAAGGATATTTCAATACCATCAACCATTCAGACGAAAGGCAATTTCAAAGGCTATCTGACAGAATTTAATGCAGCGGCTTCTGTTCAAACTTCTATCGGAAATGCAGCAGCCGTAATAAAAATGGAACACTCAGCGGCAGATACTACTTATGATGCGCATCTAACGATTGATCATTTTGATCTTGGAAAACTATTAGGCAATTCGGAATTATTGGGACCATTAACAATGAATACCAACTTAAGAGGGAAAGGGTTATCTGCGGAAACAATCCACGCTGATATATCAGCACTGGTTGAAGAAGCTATATTTAAGAAATATACTTACAAAGAGTTGCGTATAGAAGGTGTTGTTGATAAAAAATCATTTGATGGAAAAATAACTATCGCGGATACAAATATTGCTTTTACGTACAATGGCCTTATTAATTTAGATAGCGCACATACCGTTTATGATTTTGATTTTAATTTGATAGGTGCTGATTTAAAAGCTTTAAATCTTTCGGAAGAAAATATTCGTGTGAGCACATTTCTTCAAAGCAATTTAAAAAAAGAGAACACAGACAACATAACAGGAACTGCTGTTTTAAAGAACACATTACTTATAAAAGATGAAAGCAAATATATCCTGGATTCCTTTTTACTTACATCAACTTATGAGGATAAAACGGCAGACATCACACTTACTTCCGAAATGATGAATGCAGAATTAAAGGGTGATATAACGCTTAGCCAACTTACAAAAAGTTTAAAAAAACATTTCGGAACCTATTTTGACCTTCAACAGAAAGACAGTGTAGAAAAATTAAAAGCCCAGCAATTTAAATTCAAATTGGATGTCATAGACCCTACACTCCTTACAGAAGGTTTAGTTCCTAATCTTGAGAAATTAACTCCTTTTTCTATGGCGGGTGAATATAATAGTGAATCAAAGATTATGAATTTTGATCTTAATTTACCGCAAGTCATTTACTCTAAAATAATTGTTGATACATTAACCGTTTCGATTCAATCAACTGCTCAATCATTAAATGGATCTGTAAAAGTGGAGGAAATATCCAACCCAACCATTAAACTTGAAAATTTAGATCTTGCCGCCGAATTGAAGAACAACCTGCTTCGTTTTTCTATTCAAACTTCTAAAGATGACGATTCAAAAATTTTATCTATTGGAGGTAATCTGAAAAGTGTCCATAAAACATTTCATTTAGAAATTGATCCCGAACTCATTTTGAATACACGTAATTGGACAGTAGACAAAAGCAACTATCTGGAGTTTGACAAAACTGGTTTTATCGCAAACGACTTGATTTTGAAGGACAGCACGCAAACAATCGTTATTAATAGCACTGAAAAAAATGTACAGGCTCCCTTAAAAATAGAATTGCAATCTTTTAAACTGGAGACCTTTTCAAAACTGGTTGAAAATAAAACGGAGCTTGCAAGAGGTACTGTTGATGGAAATATTGTTTTAAAAAAAGAAAATAATAACTCGGTCTTTACTACTGATCTCAAGATAGAAGGATTGACATTTAAAACAATACCAACGGGTAATGTACATTTGATCGCTGGCAATACAGCCAACCCTAAAAAATTTGATCTTCAGTTTAATCTTACCGGAAATGAGAACACTATCAATGCAAATGGATTTTACAGTGTAGAAACACAAACGCCAACTTTTAATATACTTGTAGATATTGTACATTTAAATTTAAAAACCATTGAACCCTATACGTTTGGTCAGGTGAAACAAATGTCTGGCGGCCTCAAAGGAAATGCTAAGCTTTCAGGCTCCTCTACAGAGCCTAAAATTGCAGGAACGATTAATTTGAATTCCTGTGCATTTCGTCCAACGATTCTTGATTCTTATTTACATGTTGAAGATGCAACGATTGCCTTAGAAGCCGGGAAAGTACGTTTCAATTCCTTCATTTTAATTGATTCATTGGATAACAAAGCCATTATTGATGGGTATGCTGACATACAGAATTTAAAATCGATTCCATTTGATATGCGATTAAAAACAACAAATTTTTTGGCGCTGAATACAACTGAAAAAGATAATCCCTTATACTTCGGTACCATTTATTTGGACAGTGATATTTCTCTTAAAGGTACTACCGATCAACCCGTCATTATTGCCAAAGTAGGGTTAAACAAAGGCACTGTTATTACCTATGTTAAACCTGAAAATGCTGCCAGTAAAAATGATAGCAAAGGTATTGTTGAATTTATTGATACGTTGGAAACTCAAAAAAACATTATGACAAGACAGAAGGCGGAGACTGAAATAACAACTGCAAAAGGTATCAATCTAAAAGCCAATATCAATTTTGATAAAGACGCTCAATTAAAAATGCTGGTGGATAGGGCAGCTGGTGATTCTCTTTATATCAAGGGAAGCGGCCAATTGGATTTTAATTTGGATGAAGGAGGCAAAATGAATTTGGTTGGTAAATACCGAATCAACGAAGGTGGGTATCATTTAACAATTAATGATTTGATCAAGAAAAATTTCACAGTTGCCAAAGGAAGCTCTGTAACCTGGTCAGGAGATGTCACAGATCCTTTTGTTGATATCAATGCTATCTATAAAATAAAAGCTTCGCCTGTTGATCTAGTAGAAGGTCAACTAACAGGTGCTGATCAATTAGAACGGAATAAATACAGAACCTTGATGACCTTTCTTGTTTATCTTAAAATGAATGGTTTTGTTTCCACACCAAACATCAGCTTTGATATACAGCAACCAGCTAATGAGCGTGGTGCATTAAATGGAGCCATAAATGCAAAACTTGCTGAATTGCGTGCTGATGAATCACAATTGAATAAGCAAGTGTTTGCACTTTTAGCACTCAACCGGTTTATTGGTGAAGATCCATTTGAAAGCGGTGGATCCGGAGGCCTCGCCTCTACGTCACGTGCAAGTGCAAGCAGGTTGCTAACACAACAGCTCAGCAGCTTATCTGAAAAATATGTGAAGGGAGTGGATTTAAACCTCGGTGTAAACTCTTATGAAGATTATTCCAGCGGACAACAGGAAGGCAGAACACAATTGGAAGTGGGTGTATCAAAAACATTACTGAATGATAAAGTTACGGTTCAGGTTGGAGGAAACATCGATATTGAAGGTGAAAAAGCGAAACAAAATAATGCAAGCGATGTTGCCGGTAATATCAGCATTGAATACAAGCTAACGGATGATGGAAGATATAAGTTAAAAGGTTATCGAAAAAACCAATATGAAAACCCTATTGAAGGCGAGCTCACAAAAACAGGCTTTGGAATTATTTATAGAAGGAATTATAATAAATTAAAAGAATTACTTTCAAAACCAAAACCTAGGAAAAAAACTACTAACTAAGATGTATTTAACTTTTAAAAAGCGCCATTCGTTAGCTAGACAAAAAAAATTTCTTTGGCTATTTATTGCTGCTTTTATTTTGCTGAGCTCCGGCTGTAAAACAATTAAATATCTCCCACCAGGAGAAGATCTATATGTAGGCAGCTCGATACGAATTGAATCACAGGACGTTATTAAGGATAAAAAAAATATCAAGGCGGAGCTCAGTAAATTAGCTCGTCCTAAACCAAATGAGCGAATTTTGTGGGCAAGGCCAAAACTGTGGTTTTACAATATCGGTACGACTGACCCCACTAGTAAACTAAAAAAATGGTTAAAGAAAAAATGGGGGGAAGCACCCGTATTGCTCAGTTCGGAGCATCCTAAAGAAAATGCCGATTTGATGGTGAGTCGACTGAATAGCTTGGGATATTTTGAAGCTCAGGTGAATTACAAAATTGAAACAGTCAAGCGAAAAGCAAGGATCATCTATACAGCTAATGTTCATCGCCCTTACATCATTTCAATAATTAAATTCCCTGAAATGACAGATAATCTTAGTATAAATATAAAATCAACAGAAGAAAAATCTTTAGTTAAGACCGGTGCTTCTTATAACCTTGACATAATTAAAGATGAACGTGTACGCATCGATCGGGAATTAAAAAATAAGGGTTACTATTTTTTTATTCCCGATTACTTACTCTTTAAGGCTGACAGTAACGCAGTAGAAAAAACAATTAGTCTTGAATTAACAGTAAAAAATGATATTCCGGAGAAAGCAAAAATTGCTTATGTAATGAATCAAATTTATATATATCCTTCCTATTCGTTGGATAATGATACGCTACCCATTAAAATGAGAGACACGGTTGAAATTGATGGATACCACTACATTAACACAGATAGTGCATTTTATGCCAGTACCATTTTAAGATCCGTTTTTTTAAAAAAAGGTGATGCATATAGCAGAACTGCTCATAACTTAACGATTAGCCGTTTAATGGGTATGGGCGTTTTTAAATTCGTTACCATAAAGTTTGTTGACACTGTTATTAATGGACAAGGAATTCTTAGTGCATGGATTTATCTAACACCTTTACAAAAAAAATCCTTGCAAGTGCAAGTGGAAACGGTTACCAAGTCAAATAATTTTACAGGTCCAGCACTAACGCTAAGCTATAAGAACAGAAATTTATTGAGGGGGGCAGAGTTGTTTATTTTTAATATAGATGGAAGTTTTGAAACACAACTAGCCGGACCCAAAAAAGGGTTGAATTCATTTGAGTTCGGTGCAAATACTCAACTGTTTGTCCCAAAGTTTATCTCTCTTGTCAAAATAAGAAATACTTCTAGTCAATTTGTACCTAAAACAAAATTGGATCTGGGGTTTCGCTTATTGCACCGTGCCGAATATTTTGATATGAGCTCCTTGAGTTTTTCATATGGCTATGCCTGGAAGAAGACTGCACAACAAGAATTTCAATACGATCCGATTGCCATTAATTTTTCTAAACTGTTGAAGACAACAGCTGCTTTTGAAGAATTATTAGAACAAAATACTTTCTTAAGAAAGAGTTTTGAGCAACAATTTATTGTTGGCTCCCGGTTTTCTTATACCTATAATTCAATTGTTGGTCAGCCAAAGAAAAATCAATACTATTTTAATCTACTCTTAGATTTTTCTGGAAACAAAGCGTATGCAATTCAATATTTGCTAACAAAGAGAAAAAGTCCCTACACGATTTTTGGTTATGAATATTCTCAATATTCAAAAATATCAACTGATACTCGTTATTATTTAACGATGGATAAGGACAACAAAATTGCGACACGTTTAATTGTAGGTGTCGGTATACCTTATGGTAATTCTACAAATATGCCTTATATCAAACAATTTTTTAGCGGAGGATCCAATAGTATCCGTGCATTTTTACCACGAACCCTTGGTCCTGGTACTTATAAGCGACCTGAAACAACTTCTACTCAGGTATTTCTTGATCAATCTGGGGACATTAAATTGGAGGGGAACATTGAATATCGTTTTACAATTATCAGTGTTGTAAAAGGCGCCGTTTTTTTAGATGCAGGAAATGTCTGGCTTGTTCATAAAAATGATGAGCTTCCGGGTGGTGAATTCAAATCAACAGAATTTTTAAATCAACTTGCTGTTGGTTCGGGATTAGGTTTACGTGTGGATGTTTCTTTTTTTGTATTGAGACTTGATCTGGGTATTCCGTTACGAAAACCTTACCTACCTGCTAACGAAAGGTGGGTGGGTGATAACATACAATTTGGAAGTTCTTCGTGGAGAAGAAATAATTTAGTGTGGAATATTGCAATTGGATATCCTTTTTAATTCAGAGTGAGCGTGGAGAACGAGAGCGGTCACACTCAAAATTTCGGGCAAGGAACGATGATTCGTTTTTTCTTTTTCTTTGTCAACTTGCATAATTGGTAGGATAAAGTCACTTCATGTGCACCAGCAGTTTGTCCCACAAGTTTGGAAATTGTAAAATCAAAACTGTATCCAATATTTAAACGCTCTGTTTTAAATCCGATAATGAGAGCTAATGCATCATTATTACTATATCCTGGTTGATATGACTTCAGAAATGGAATACCTCTATACCAAATACCCAAATTAAAAACGTATTGCATATAATAGGCGCCGATATCTAATTGATCAAAATTACTCTGCCCTCTGTAATTAAAAGCTGCCGCTATTGATTTCTGCTTGAATTCTTCTTTTTCATCTTCATTTATAACGTAGGTATAACCACCATGTGCAGTATATCTAATTGGAAGGAAGCTTTCATTGCCCGGTATAAGTGATTCATTGGGTCTGTTTAAATGATACAATGATGTTCCTAACCAGAAATTCTTTGTATACGCCAACATACCTCCTCCAATATCAAAATACGTCTTGCTTTTTGTTGGATTCTCAATTGTTGTAACGCCACCGCCTCTGGCAATTTGATCACCAAACAGTAATTTGTTGAAGCTGATACTATGAATACCTATTCCTGGTTGCACACCAAAACGCATAAGCAATGTTCTTGTCATTTTTACTTCATATGCAATCATAGGAGCAATTGTTGTTGTTTTTAAATCACCACTTCCTGCGGCATCGGTTCCAAATAACAAACCAAATCCAATATGATAATCCGGGATATAATGATCCCCTGAAAGTAGATATGAACTATACGCTTTAGCAACACCGGGCCATTGATTTCTGTAAGTAGTAGAAATCCTACCGCACACTTCAGCCCCTGCAAATGCCGGATTTAGGTATAAGGAAGACGAATAGAATTGCGTAAAATGTGTGTCTTGCGCACACATTTTAGTTGCAACACTTAAGCTTATTATTAAAAAAAATGAATATATGCGTTTCATTTAGCTTGTTCCGTCAACTTATAAATTAATTCCATTTCAGTTCCCAATTTAATTGTGCCGGTATAAACTTCAAAACCAGGCGCTCTAATTTGTAATTTAAACTCCTTGGGATCTGATATGATTAATATCTTTCCTGTCGTTGAATTTGTGTGATATACACCAATCGTTTTAGCTGCGGCATCATCTATTAATGTCAATTCTACTTTGGGAATAGTATTGTTATCTTTATCTACAACACTTGCGTGATATATGTTTAAGAATAGCATAGGGACGAATGTTGCTTTATAAATATCTTGTGATCCAAATCCATCTTCTCGCTCTGAAGAGAAATAACCTCTTGTTCCATCTTTATTTAATACAAAGAAAATATCATCGTCGCTGGTATTTATTGGACAGCCTAAGTTTTCTGGCTCGGTAAAATTCCCTTCTTCACTAAAATTTGATTTAAATATATCAAAACCTCCCATGTTTTTATGCCCTTCCGAACTAAAGAAAAGTGTATTGTTTAGTGGATGAACAAATGGTGCATCTTCATTATAAGCAGTGTTAATGATAGGACCTAAATTAAAAGGCGCACCCCAGTTTCCATTTGAAAGTTTTTTCATACAGTAAATATCCTTACCGCCATAACCACCCGGCCTATCACTTGAAAAAAAGATAGTGTTGTTATCCGGGGAAAAACAGGCACTTGTTTCAATGTATTTTTTTGAATTTACACTGGTTGTAATAATTGAGGGTGGTGTACATTTTATTCCATCCAATAAACTTTCATAAATGTCACCGCTTTTCAGGTCGGGACTTGTTCTATATAGGAGTAAACGTTTTCCATCGGCTGATAAACCAGTACAAGCATCGTGCAATGGTGTATTGATAACGGTGTCTAAAAGCGTTGGTGTTCCCCAGACATTTCCATTTTTCTTTGAAGCATAAATATCTTCAAAATATTCACCAAGAGGATCCTTCTTGGTATGTATTGTATTTTCTCTTCGTGATGTAAATAATAAAAAATCTTCCTTTTCATCAATCAAGGGTGCGTACTCAGCATAGGCCGTATTAATTGAACTTCCAAGGTTCTCAATATGTATGGATTCGTCTAAATTTTTTTCAAATTCAATAGCCGTATTGCATTTATCAATTAAATCCTGAATCTCTTTTTGTGTATGTTCCATTACTCCTTTAGTGCTCTTATATAGAATGAAATATTCAATTGCTTTATTGTATTGTTTGTTAAGAGCACTTAACCGGCCCATATAATAACTGGTTTCAGGAAAATGTATGAGGTTTATTTTATTGAAATAAGCAACTGATCTTTTTCGATAGGGTCGAATATTGAAATTACAAACGGCTATTTTAAAAATAATTTCTTCTTTGGTACTGTCAATATGGTTTAATTGCGTGTAAAGCTGCAACGCATTCATGTAATCACCATATTCAAATCTATCATCTGCTTTGATCCACAATTGTTGATCATGCAGAGAAGATAATTGGGCAATCGAACAATTAATAATTAGCATAAAGCCAATTAGTATATTCAATTTTTTACCGGAGTAGTGTAACATCACCTGTTTTATTAAATGTTTTTCCGTTACTTAATTTTACATTGGCTTTCCAAATGTAAACACCTTGCTCACATAATTTACCATTGTAATATCCATCCCAACCTTTATCAACGTTAAATGATTCAAAAATTAATTCTCCCCATCTGTCAAACACCTGAAGTTTATAACTTGTAACACCTGAAGTATATGGAAAAAATACATCATTCGACAAACTCTTCACATCATAGCTTCCATTAGTGCTTCCAAATGTACTCGGTGTAAATGCAGTTGGGAAAATGATATCCGCATCTGTTTGAACTGATTTAAATGCAGTGTCCAAACAACCAAATTTATTTGTTATTATTAACCTGATTCTGTATTCATCAAGCAATGTGTATTTGTGTGTTGGGCTTTCTTCTATAGAAGTTGTTCCATCTGCAAAATCCCAATTATAAGTTATAGCGCCGGTTGATTGATTGAAACATTTTAATTCATCATAAGGTAAATCAAGCACCGTTTTATTTACAGAAAAATTAGCATCCGGTTTTGGATGCACCGTAACGAGGATCGGAACACCAGTATTATTACTTGAACATCCTCCTGCCGTTTTCACAACTAATGTAACAGGATATTGACCAGCAAGGGTATAAAAATGTTTTGGATTTTGTGAAGACGAAACTGTACCATCTCCAAAATTCCATGTCCAATTTGTAATAGGATCGTTGATGTTTCCTACAATTGAAGAATCTTTAAATTGTATACTTCCAGGAACACAAATTTCATTCGTGTCGCTGTTCATTACCAATATAGGTTGTGGTGTAATTAAAATTCGAATGGAATCAGTTATTGATTCACCACACTGATTGCTAACTTTTACAATATAGGTACTAGGTTGATACAACGTAATTTTAAATGGTCCTGCCGTTGTACCTAAATTATTATTCCACAGATAAGTTAATGTGCCCGGAACTCCATTTGTTTTTACTGATAAAGGTGTACTTTGCCCTGGACATAATGGTGAATTCGCAATTAAGTCAATGTTTGCACCCGTTAAGGAATACATCAATACTCTTGCTGTATCAGGAATGCCTGGACAACCATTAAAATCGTAAGCAGTAACTGTATATGTTGTTGTAACACTTGGTGATGTTTTAAACATTCCAAAATTTACAGAATCACCTGGGCTCCATACATAATAATAATTACCCACTCCACCAGTAGCAGTTGCTTTTAGTGTAGCTTCTTCACCCGGGCAAATGGTATCATTCAGAATTGTTTTTGTGATTACCTGGGTTGGTTGTGTAATGGCTGTATCTTTTTTTATTTTACATCCATTGATATCTGTTATTGTAACTCCATACGTACCTGCTTTTAGATTCGTCGCTATATCTCCATATTGTTTTGGTGATGTGTTCCAATCATAAGCATAAGGCAATGTTCCGCCTTTTGTATTGGTAGAAATACTTCCAATGGTATCATTAAAACACGTATTGTTTTTTATATTTATCAAAGAAGTTGTTAAAGGTAGTGGCTGATCAATAAGAATAGAAACCGATGCCGTGCAACTTTGCTGATCGGTTACATTTACTGTATACGTTCCCGACGACAAGTGTAAATTGGAGGAAGAGCTCGTATTGATTGGCAACCAAAAATAAAAATAACCAGCTGTTCCGCCTGTCGCATCTACTATTGCGGTTCCATTTTGATCGTTATAGCACGATACATTCGTTGATGACAGTAGTTTTAGATTTAAAGGATTCGGCTCTTTCACAACACCTAAAACGGATGCTTCACATCCTAATGAATCAATAACTCTTGCGGTATAAACTCCAGCAACAAGGTTTTGTGCTATTAGTTGATCACCACCATAAGGTGACCAATTAATTTTATACGGTTTTGTTCCTTTTGTAATATCCAATGAAATGTATCCATCATTTTTTCCAAAACAAGAAACATTTTTAACGAGTGACATGGTTGGAATCGGACTAGGTATATCTTCAAGTGTTGCCGGTAACGTAAGTGTACATCCTTTTTGATCTACTACATCTAAGCTGAATGTTCCACCTCTTAAGCCAAGTATGGAAGCAATTTTTGATGAGTCAGGTGACCATAAATATTTATATGGAGGATTTCCACCAGAAACTTCTGATATAATAGATCCATTTGCAAAACCACATGTTGGTTGTGTTATCACAAGTTCGCCTTTCAATAAAGCAGGTTGTGTAATGGGTACAGAAATATTTGTTTCACATCCTTTTGCATCTTTAACCTGAACAAAATAATTAGTTGCTTTTAAATGCGATGCTGTTGAATCTGTTCCGCCGGTAGGTGTCCATATATATGTATAATCTTTTGTTCCACCCGTTACGTTTACAACTCCTGAACCGGTTGATCCTCCAAAGCAATTAATATTTGTTGATACCGCAGTTGCATTAATACCTTTCGTAGGTTGTGCCAATGTGACAATTGATGAGGTTGTACATGCATTTGCATCAACAATGCTAACCGTATAAGATCCAGCTGCAAGATCCGTAATCATTGGTCCGTTTCCTCCGGTTGGTGTCCAGGTATAATTATAGTTCAATGTTCCTCCTGTTACACCAACTGTAGCTGTTCCATTTGTTTCTCCAAAGCAATTCACATTTGTAAAACTTGTGATGGATGAAACTAAGGTATCGGGTTGTGTAATTACTTCTGTTATTGATTGCTTACAATTTTTACTGTCCGTAACTTCCACAGTATATGTTCCAGGCGATAAATTTGTAACTGCAGGTGTTGTTTGTAAACCAGGTAACCATTTATAGGTATATGCACTTGTTCCGCCACCGGCTAATACTGTTATGTTTCCATTCTTTGCTCCAAAACATTTAATAGATTTGGCAGTTGTTGTTAATGCAAGTTCAAATGGTTGCGTAATTTCCGGATTTGTTGTATCTGAAGCTATACAACCATTTGCATCTGTCATTGAAATTGTATAACTACCCGCTGTTAAATTAGAAGCTGTTAAATTTGTTCCTCCGAAAGGCAGCCACATATAATTAAATGGTGCTTTACCTCCTGATGAAATAGCGGTTGCAGAACCATCCGAACCTCCGTAACAGGAGACATTCGTGGTGGAGGTAATAGTAACTGCTGGAGCGGTTTCTCTGTTCACAACAATTGTGGTAGAGCTGTTACATGAATTTTTATCTTTCACCAAAACGGTGTACGATCCTTCATTCAAACTGTCTGCAGTATTTGTTGTACTGCTATGTGCAATCCATTGATAGGTGTAAGGTGAAATTCCACCTGATACCGTAACACTTGCGTTTCCATTTGGTAAATTGCAGGTTGCATTTTTACTCGTTGGAACAATTGAAACAGGAGTTGGTTGATCAACAGTAATAGAGCTTGATAAAGTACATCCTTTAAAATCAGTAGTGGTCACCGTATATGTTCCAGCAGTTAAGTTTGAAATTTTTTGTCCACTTATATTTCCTGGTGTCCATTTATACATATAAGGTGCTGTTCCTCCTATAGCAAGGGATGCAACGCTACCATCCGAGCCACCAAAACAAGAGGTCGCTTTTTTCGATAGTGTTAAATATAATGCAGGCGGTTCAGCAACTGTATAATTCTTTTTGACAATACAACCATTCGCATCTTGCACTTGAACTGTATAAGTTGCAGCTGGAAGATTTTGAATACTTGTACCGGTAGATCCACTTGGTAGCCATGTGTAACTATATCCTGGAACTCCACCTGTTGCTGTTACATTAGCTCCTCCATTCGTTCCACCAAAACAACTTACAAGCGTTGTGGTAATGTTTGGTTCAATCAAAGGAGGTTGCATAATATCCGGGCTTGTTGTTGCTAATGATTGGCAACCTGCAGAATCTTTAACGACGACAGTATAGCTTCCGGCAGTTAAATTGATTGCAGTTGTACCATTTCCACCACTTGGTAACCATAAGTAAGTATAGATTCCAGAACCTCCGGAAACAACTACTTTTGCTGATCCTGTAGAATCACCATAACATTTTACATTCACTACGGAAAATATGGTTGGTTTTGGAATACCTTTATCATTGACGTTAACACTTGCTGAGTTTGTACATCCATTTGCATCTGTTACTAAAACAGTGTATGCTCCTGAAAATAATCCTACAGCAGAATCAGCAACTCCTCCTACCGGTGACCACAAATAAGTATAAGGAGCATAGCCACCTGAAACACTTGCTTTTGTTTTTCCATTGGAACTAAAACAAGATGCTTCTACCGCAGAGGTTGTTATTATTATTTCAGATGGTTCGTTCACAACTACGGTTGATGTCATTGTACAGCCTTTTGAATCAGTTGCTGTAACGGTATAACTACCGGCCGATATACCTGTAATTGTTGCGCCCGTTTTATTGCCAGGCATCCAACCATATGTATAAGGCCCTGTGCCACCTGAAGCTACAGCTGTTGCTATTCCATCATTACCGCCAAAACAAGAATTTAGTTGGGAAGAAGTGCTAACAGAAAGAGGAAATGAAGGCTGTTCAATTTTTACAGTGTCTTGTGCAAGACAATTATTTTTATCCGTAACGGATATCGTATATGTTCCTGCTGCGATATTAAATATCGCATCTGAATTATAATTACCTGGCATCCAATTGTAAGAATAATTTGGAGTACCACCTGATGCGATAGCGATTACTGAACCATCGCCTCCACCAAAACAACTCACTTCATTTTTAGGATTAAAGGCAATCGCTATTGGTAACGGCTCTTTCACAACAGCTGTTACATTTTCTATACAACCTCTAGCATCAGTGACCATAACAGAATATGTTCCTGATGACAAATTACTGGAAGTTATAGTTGTATCATTTGATGGCTGCCAGAGATATTTATAAGGGGCTGTTCCACCTGCCGGAGAAACAGTAACACTTCCGTTGTTCAAATAACTGCATGTTTTATCCTGAGCTGTAGCAATTGCTGTTAATTTTAATGGTTGCGTTATGGTTATTGCTGTTGCTAATTTACAGCCTGCAGCATCTGCTACTGCAATTATATAGTTTCCAATTTTAAGCCCAGAGATAGTTGCTGTTTTTATACCTCCGTAATTCCAACTATATATATAAGGTACAGTTCCACCTGTTACATTAGCAGTTGCAGTTGCATCACTTCCTCCAAAACAAGAAACATTTATAACCTGAACAGTAACTGCAAGTTGTTGTGGTTGTGCAACTGTTTGGACAGAATTATTTATACATCCATTTGCATCTGTAACAGTAAGTGAATACGACCCTGCTGTAAGACTACTTATTGTAGCGGTTGTTTTATTTATTGGTAACCATAAATAGGTATAGCCACTTTTACCGCCCGATGCAGTTACTTTAATGATCCCATTATTTCCTGCATTACAAGATACATTTGTAATTGTTGGTGTTACAACAAGTGGGGTTGGTTCTGTAAGTGTAACCGATTTTGAAACAGTACAACCATTTTTATCTGTAACTGTAACTGTATATGTACCTATCGGAACACCGGTAAGTATAGCTGAGGTACTATTTCCTGGGGTCCACAAATATGTATAAGGAGCTGTACCTCCTGTAGGATTAGCTGTTACAGAGGCATTGCTTCCTCCATTACAACTAACATTGATAATATTTATAAAACTGACTGTCAATACAGAAGGTTGTGTAATTGTAACAATAGGTGTAGATGTACAACCTTTCAAATCTTTTACGGTTACTGTATAAGAACCTGCTACCAAATTATTGATACTAGCTGTTTTCTGACCACCAGGCGCCCAGGTATATGTATAATTAGGTGTTCCGCCGGTAACAGTAACAATGGCAGTACCATCATTTAGTTCATTACAGGTTTCATTGGTTGCTGTAATTGTTGTTGTTAAAATTGCCGGCTCATTTATTAATGTTGAACTACTCATAGCACAACCAAGTTTATCCGTAACCGTAAGTGTATATGTTCCTGCTGTAAGACCAGAAATATTTGGAGATGTTACACCTGTTGGGTTCCAGCTATATGTATAAGGAGGAACACCACCTGTGGTGCTGGATGTTATGATTCCATCGTTTTTACCAAAACAGCTAACAGGTGCAATGGAAAAAGAAGTTAATATTTGTGTTGGCTGATTAATCGTATGTGTTGTTGTTAGCGTACAATTTTTTGCATCTGTAACGGTAACAGTGTAAGTACCTAGACCAAGATTTGTTATCGGTACAGCCGTTTGATTGCCCGGCATGCAAACATAGTTGTAAGGAGCAGTTCCACCAGTTGGTGTAATACTTATTGTTCCATTGTTACTACCAAAACAAGTAATATCAGAAGCAACTGCATTAACTGCAAGTGGAGAAGGTTGTGTAATTGTTGTTGTTGTTGGAGAGGTACATCCTTTTGAATTTTTTACCGTCACTGTATAAGTACCTATTCCTAAGTTAGTCGCTGTAATTCCTGTTTGTGCCGGTACTGTGCTCCAAAAATAAGTATATGGAGGAAAGCCATTCGTAATATTCACTGTTGCAGTCCCATCTGTATTTCCATAGCAACTTATGTTTGTTGTTGTAATTGTAATGGTACCTTCAAATCCTGTAAAAACAATTTTCATTGAATCTGAAGCAACATTACAAACACCATTATTTGTAGAAGTTAAAACTAGTGTAACTTGTTTATTTGTTATATCCAAACTGCCTGGTATGTAGGTAGCATTTAAAGTTGTTGCATTTGGTGAAAATGTTCCATTACCTAGTGTTGTCCAAATTCCAGTTGTGGTATTTCCTACAACCGATCCATTAAGGGTAGTATTGGTTGGTGTACAAAAAGCTTGATCTGGTCCTGCATTTACAACAGGAGCTTTTACTAAGATTATTTTTACGTTGGAGGAATTGCTACACAATCCTTTTGTGATGGTCCACTTCAGAACAACGGAATCTCCAGCTACTAATCCGGTTACTGTTGATGTAGGTGATGTAGGTGTTGTAATTGTTGCTACACCCGAAACAACTGTCCATAAGCCTGTTCCAACTGTTGGTGTATTTCCGGCAAGTGTAGTTGTTGTGGTGTTACAAATGGTTTGATCAGGACCCGCATTAGATGCGGTTGGTTGTAAATCAACTGTAATGACAACATCGTCACTTGCCGGTGTACATGCTGCATTTGTTATTGTCCATCTGAACGTATAAGAAGCGCCTGGCGTATTTAAACCTGTAACCGTTGTTGTTGCTGTATTCGGATCCGTAATTGTTGCCCCTCCGGAAACAACGGTCCACTTACCTGTTCCAATAACCGGTACGTTTCCAGAAATTGTAGTAGTTGTAATTCCGCAAATTAGTTTATCGGGTCCTGCATTTGCTTTGGTAGATGTGTGTGAAATACCCACAATCATTGTATCTGAAGTTGCTGCACATGTTGCATTTCCTGTTGTGGTTAATATCAATTTCACAGAGCCTGATGCAGTGTCTGCAGTGCTTGCTTTATAAGTAGCATTTAAGGTAGTCACATTTGGTAAAAATGTACCAGTGCCTGTAGTCGTCCAAGTTCCACCCGTAGCATTTGTAACAGATCCACTCAATGCAACAATTCCAACTGTCGAACAAATCGTTTGATCAACACCTGCATTTGCAATTGGTTTTGGATCGATTTTTATAATTTTTGAAATGGTATCACCGCATCCAAGGTTAGATGTTAACGTAAGCAATACTTTGTAGGTTCCACCTGCTGCGTAAGCATGTGTGGTATTTGCAACAGACGATGTGCTTCCGTCACCAAAATCCCACTTGTAAGTAACCACCACATCATTACTAGTAATGGTAGATGCCTGTGTAAATGTAACTGGATTGTTAGCACATTTTGGTGCATTATGCGTAAAGCCCGCTTTGATAGTTACCACATTTACCGTTGCTGTAGATGTATCGGCACAATTTGTTTTATATCCTGTAATTAATGTCACTGTATATGTTCCAGCTCCAGGATAAGTATAAGAAGGGAAATTCAATGTAGAAACATCCGTTGTTACAGCAGGGTTTCCAAAATCCCAATGCCAATTGTTACCCGTACTTCCACCATAGTTTTGAAAATTTACAGTCGTTACATTGCAAGTTGTTATTGGTTTTAAGATGGCACTAATTTGTTCAGGACAACTCACCACATTAAATTGAAAGTCGCGAATTGTTTGGCTCATGTACTTACCTTTTCTATATTCTTTCACCATGATACCAACTACAAATTGCCCCAATGTTGCTGGTGTTCCTTCCAATAAACCTGTTGAAGTATTAAGTGTTAAAGGAGCTCCACCCAATGGATTTGTAGCACTGTAACCACTGATCCATTTTATCGGTGTAAACGTTGCAACATTATTATTAAATGTAGGATCCAGCGGACCTACATTATTATCTCCATCATAAGGTGTATAAAATGAATAGACCAATGAGTCACCATCAATATCAGTGGCAGAATGATCATATGCAAAGGGTTTACCTGCACACAAAAAAAGCGGAGGCACCAAATCGTATGCTGGATCACTATTCGCTAAAAAATTTCGACCATACACATTGATGTTGTCAAATCTATATATTTCATCATTAGCTGAGCTGCCATCATAATGCACACGAATAATAATTTGTACTGAATTCCCTTTCAGGTTTGTTTCCAGGGCAGTTGCACCTGTATTGAAATCATCTGACAGCGATCCATTTGCTGAAAATAGTGTCATAGGACCACCATTCAATTTGTAGTATACTTTTATAGAGTCGCCGCTTTCAAGAGTCCCCGATTCACTTAAGCCTGCACTTATATCAACACCATCCGTATAAGCCGATATATTAATTACTTGCGAGGTCCATATTTGAACTGCATTATTTTTTCCTGTTATTTCAAATAAATTATTTTGAACATTCGCTGTTGTTGGAGCTGTAGCACCTGCAGTAGTTGTCCATGCCGTTGTGCCATTATCAGTAGTGGTTCCGTTTCCTAATAAAAAATCCTCCGTCCAATACATATCCGTACCTGGAATATCAGTATAAAAAGTTTCTCCAATACAGTTGCAAGATGCATTTACTGCATTACTTAAACTCAGGTTACGTGCGGTTTGTTGATAATATAAATGATATCCTCCCGGGTTGGGTGGCAGGTTAGTTACTGTTTTTGTATAAATTCCCTGTTCTGTACATGGCAT
>C688J18823_10000204_pt1 | contig 33436 bp, 26 predicted proteins | sample HopSoiMetagenom1_FD_18823 | JGI IMG/M metagenome (IMG submission 18823) | reverse complement strand
GCCTCCAGCTTCGATATGCCCGCCGTACGCCATACGGACGTCACCGAAATGGTGCTCGAAAGGGCTCGCCGCCTCGTGGAGCTAGGCAAGGATGTCGTCATCGTTCTCGACTCGATCACCCGAATGGCTCGCGCCTACAACACAGTGGAGCGTGGCACCGGCCGCACCCTGTCAGGCGGCCTGGATTCGTCGGCCATGGCGAGACCAAAGGCCTTTTTCGGCTCGGCCCGCTCGGTCGCTCCGGAGCACGGCGGCGGGTCGCTCACGATTATCGCCACCGCCCTCGTCGAGACCGGCTCCCGCATGGACGACGTCATTTTCGAGGAGTTCAAGGGCACTGGAAACTGCGAAATCAAGCTCGATCGCTCGCTTTCCGAGAAGCGGATCTTCCCTGCTATCGACGTCGCGACCAGCGGCACGCGTCGTGAAGACAAGCTCTTCCGTCCAGATCAAATAGAGCATGTCTACACCCTCAGGCGCGGTCTACAGCAAATGCCGTCCAGTTCGGCTATGGAATGGCTTATCAAGCGCATCGCTGCTACTCCAAGCAACGACGCGCTGCTGGAAGGCCTATAGCCTAATCGCCGGGGCGATCCTCCTCGTCCCGGCGCTGCTGTTTTCCCAACAGCCGGTTCCACCCACACCCGCGGCTCCGATCAAGGCATCGGCACCTCCGCCGCCGGAGATGAACGAGCACCCCGAAGTGGTGAACCTCACCCTCAAGGGCGTGAAGGCGGTGAAGCCCGCGGACCTGCTCTCCAGCATTTACACCACGGCGTCCTACTGCAACAGCTTCATACTCAAGCCGTTCTGCTGGATCAGCAAGTCGCATCTCTTCTTCACCAGAAAATATCTCGATCACAAGGAGCTCCAGCGCGACGTTCTGCGCGCGCGGATCTTCTACTGGAAGCGCGGATATCGCGACACCGAAGTGGATACCGCAGTGGTGCCGCGTGGTCGCAATCAGGTCGGCGTCACCTTCTTCATCAAGGAAGGTCCGCCCACTCTCGTCTCCGACGTCATCATCAAGCAGGACCTGCCGCTTCTCTCCCAGAAGGAGCTGGACAGCCGCGTGGCGATTGGGAAGAACGGTCCTCTCAATCTGATCAGGATCGACTCATCACGCGTCCTGCTCCAGAACAGTCTCTTCGACAAGGGATACGCCGACGCCGAGGTCGATACCGCGGTCTTTGTCGATACGACGACGCGCACGGCATCGGTGACGTTCACGCTCAACCCGAAATACAAGACCACCGTCGAAGACATCGTCATTCAGGGCAACGACGATGTCACTGATCGCACGATCAAAAAATCTCTCACGTTCCATATCGGCGATGTTTTCAGGCGCTCGGAGATGCTGCGCAGCCAGCGCGCTCTTTACGAGTCCAACCTTTTCCGTCGCGCTTCTATTGAGCCCCGCCCGCCGATCGACATCGCCACGCCGGACTCCGCCAAAATTGTCGTTGTCAGCGTCGTCGAAGCGCCGCCACGCGAAGCGCGAATGAGCGCGGGGTTCAACACCATCGACTTCTTCCAGGTCGAGGGACGTTTCACCCACTACAACTTCCTCGGCGCCGCGCGCAATCTCGAGCTCCACGCAGTGGTGGGTAACCTCTTTGCCAAGTCACTCAACGGAAAGGGCATTTTCCAGAACGTGTCCAACGCCCCCGGCTCGGACATGGCGCGCTATTTCACGCCCACTTACAACGCCAGCATCGATCTGCGCGAGCCGTGGTTCGGCTCACCGCACAACGAGCTCGCGGTCGGCCTGTTCACCCACCGCCACAGCGCGCCAGGCATCTACATCGATCGGGGCTACGGCAGCAGTATCACGTTCACACGCGATCTCACCGAGCGCGCGCCGGCGAGCCTGAACTACAGATTCGAAGTGAGCAAGGTCGATGCAGGCGACGTGTATTTTTGCGTCAACTACGGCGTCTGCGATCAGCCGACGCTCGAAGCGCTGCGCGGAAATCAGAAGCTTTCTCCTCTGAGCCTCACCGCCGCAATCGATCGCACCAACAATCCGTTCTTTCCAAACAAAGGCTACCGCGCCAATGTCGGCGTCGAGACAGCCAACACTTTCACGCTGTCCGACTACCGCTACAACCGGCTGGCGGGCGGTGGTGCCGCATGGTATCAGGTCAGAAAACGCGGCGCTATCGGAGCGCGCATCAGCGCCGGCTGGGTGAGATCTCTGGGAAGCACTTTCCAGGCGGTTGGCGTTTCCGAGTCGCTCGGCGGCGGAGTGCTGCACCCGAGAAAGCGCTTCTACTCCGGCGGGTCTAACTCGGTCCGCGGATTCGGCGAGAACCAGCTCGGTCCACGCGTCCTCACCGTGCCGATTGGGGTGCTCCAGACGCACGACAGCACCAACCTCGCGTGTGTGTCAGGCACCGACGTAACCACGTGCAATCCGGGCGCGCCGGGCCTGAAGGATCGCGATTTCGAGCCACGACCACTCGGCGGCAATTTTCTCCTCGAGGGAAGCGTCGAGGCGCGGTTTCCTGTCTGGCAAGCGCTGACGGGGGCGGCGTTCGTGGATGCCGGAACCCTGACGCAGCACATCGATCCGGCACTGCCGAACAAGAAATCAGGAATCACTCCCGGCTTTGGACTGCGGTACGCTTCGCCTGTTGGACCCATTCGCGGTGACATCGCCCTCAACCCCGGCGGAACGGAAAGTCTTCCGGTCGTCACCGAGAAAATCGTGAACGGTCAGAGGACGCTCGTCACTCTGACGCAGCGCCGCGCCTACAATCCCACAGCAGGTGGTTTCCTGAACAGGCTGGTGGTGCATCTCTCGATTGGCGAGCCGTTCTGATGCGTAGATGGTGGGTGCGCCTGATTGCCGCACTGGTCGTAGTGCTGGTGTTGCTGGTGGGCATCGTGTTTCTGGTGAGCAATACCAACTGGGGCCGCGAGCGGGTCCGTCGTTACGTCGAGAACCTGATCCAGAAGAACAGCCACGGCCTGGTACACATCGGCAGCGTCAGTGGAAATTTGCTCCACGGCATCGTGATGCACGACGTCGTCATCACCGACAGCGCCCGCGCTCCTTTCGTGAAGGCGGACGAGATCTGGGCGAACTACAGCCTCAATACGTTGATACGCGGCAAGAAAATCGACTTGCGCAACGTGAAGCTGGTGCGGCCGTTCATCGTGCTCGACAAACCGCCGGCTGGAAAGTGGAATTACGAGCGGATTTTCCCGCGAGATACCACAACACCCTCGGGACCGAAGAAAACCGGTTGGGGCACCTGGATTCGATTCAGTGATGTCACTCTCGTTCAGGGGGACATCACGGTGCGCGCGCCGTGGGAGCCCGACCCGCATATCAGCGCCGCCGAGCAAAGAGACGCGGTGCGCAAAGCACTCGGACCCTCTGGGCGGCTCAAGATTCTCCAGGTGGCGAAAGGCTATCAGAAGGAATTCAGCTTCCACAAAATCGACGCGATCTTCCCGCTCGTGCGACTGGAAGATCCCGCCTACGCGACACGGGTGATCGACGTCGCCGCGCTGAAGATGATCGCCGAGCCCTTCCGCCCGCCTGTTGCCGACGTGCGCGGGCTGACGGGAAGGTTCGAGTTCACCGGCGACTCACTCTGGTGGAAAGGAGCGCGCGTCGCATTTCCGGGGACGAAAGCGAGCGGCGACGGAAAGTACAACATCGACAACGGCGATCTGCATCTCCGCCTGCACGGTGATCCCGTCGATCCAAAAGACATTCGCTGGGCGATGATCCAGCTTCCCGAACAGGGATCCGGGAAGCTCGACTTCGGGCTCGACTGGACCGGCAGCAAGAGTATCTATCTCGCGCGGAACATGGATGTGACCCTCGAGCGCTCGCACATCGCCGGACAGATCGAAGCCATCGTCACCGACACCGTTGCATTCAAAGACGCCGATCTTCGCTTCGCGAACCTCGACACGCGTCTCATCACGCGTCTCTTCCCGACGATGACTTTCCCGCGACCGCTGGTACTCACCGGCAAGGCGGCGTTCAACGGCGGTGAGCACTCGATGCGCGTCAACGCGGATGTCGTCGTCGATGACCGGTTGTCGGGACGAAGTCACCTCGTCGCCACCGGTTTGATGGGACTGTCGAAGGGAGTGTTCACAGCGAGCGACCTTCACACGCGCATGCTGCCGCTCCAGACCGGCCTGATGAAAGCCCTGGTGCCGAAGCTGTTCCTGAGTGGCACTCTTGCTGGAACGGCGACGCTGAACGGATCGAGTGCGGGCATCATGACCGCAGTGGGAGACGTGACCCACGTCGATCGCGGCGCTTTGTCGCGCGCCACCGGACGATTCGCGTTCCGCTCCCAGGGCGTGCTATGGGTCGATGTCGATGCGCAGATGCATCCGCTGTCTCTCGTCACCCTCGGCCGCTTCTCGGCGCCGACCCTGGGGCTGCGCGGAAACGCGACGGGTCCGATGAAGTTGAGAGGGACGATCAACAATCTGGCGATCAATAGCCAGATGACGATCGCCAACGGCGGCTATGTCGACGTGCGCGGCACCATGGATCTGTTCAGCAAAGAGACGGGCTACAATCTCAATTTCACCACGCGCGATCTGAACCTGAACACGGTCGTCGCCAAGATGCCGTCGACAGATCTTACTGCGACCGGCTCGGCGCGCGGCCGCGGATTCAATCCGGCGACGATGCAGGCGCAGCTGGTGGCCGATGTCGGCCGCTCACGAATCGATACGGTTAACGTGGATAGCGCGAACGTGAGAGTCGCGCTCGCGAACGGGCTCGCGCGAATCGACACTCTCGCAGTGGATCTGCCGGAAGGAATTGTCGAGGCGAAGGGCACTTTCGGTTTGACCACAGCGCAGACTGGCACTCTGTCGTATCACGTCGCCGTCGATTCGCTGGGTGCGTTCTCAGGGCTGATGGGCAAGGACACTGGCGTGGTGGCGCCCCGGCCCGGGATTCTGGCCACCAGGGTCGCCCGCGCAAAAGCTGATTCGAGCCGTGTCGCTCGCGCGACGGAAGTCGAGCGGGCGATCTCAGGAAGATCCCTGCCCCGCACAGTAGTCGATACTCCCACTGCCGTCGCGAGGAATCAGCTCTCCGGATCGCTCCGCGCCGACGGCGTCGCGACGGGCAACATCAAGCAGTTCAGTCTCAAGGGAAGTGCATCGGGCTCGAACATTGTCGCGCGCGGCAACACGGTAGGGGCCTTCACCGCGGATTACGACTGGGTCAATGCGTTGACTCCGCAGTCGCAGGTGAGAGTCGATGCGCAGGCAAGGTCGGTGAGCGCGGCGGGTTTCAATCTCGACAGCGTTGGAGCCAAGCTCACCTATCACAAACCGGCAGGGACGCTGGAGCTCGTGATCAATCAGGACAACGCCCGCACTTATGCGGCGGACGCGGCGTTCACACTCGACAAAGTTCGCAACGAGCTCACGCTCAACAACCTCAAGCTCCAGTTCGACACCAGCACGTGGGCGAGCACCCACGCCTCTGCCCTGCACTGGGGACAGGCAGGTGTTGACGTACAGAACCTCGAGCTCCGCAATGGTGCGAACGGACGCATATACGTGAATGGCTTCGTTCCGAAGCAAGGCAACGCCAACCTCGACGTCGCGCTCGACAACGTCAACGTCGAGGACATCATCTCGCTCACCCAAAGCGGGATCGACGCGAAAGGTCTCATAACCATTAACGTCCACGCGACAGGCACGCTGGAGAATCCACAATTCAAGGGTGTCTTCGGCGCCACAGAATTGGTGTATAACGGCACTGCGGTGCCGGAGGTCCACGGCAACGTCGACTACGCGAATCAGACTCTGACGGGCCGCGCAGAGGCAATGCGGGCCGGTGGACAGCCTTTCCTCATCGCTGAGGGAACTGTTCCGATAAATCTTGCCCTGAGCGGCGTCACCGGATCACGGTTCCCTTCAGACAGGCAGATCGCTCTCAACATCACCGCCGACAGCCTGCCGCTGGACATGGTGCCCGCTCTCAACGGGTACGTGTCCAACATGCGCGGGAAAGTGACGAGCTCGTTCAAGCTCGCCGGGACGCTCAATCATCCACAGCTCACTGGACAATTCACGCTGCACCAAGGACAGGCGCGCGTGACGCTGGCCGGGATCACGCTCAATCAGCTCGAGGCTTCCATACGACTACTCGGCGATACAGTCGTAATCGACTCGATAGCCGCCAACAACAACGGTCCCATCCTTCTCACCGGTGGCATCGGGCTCAAGTCACTGACCCAGCCAAGCTTCGATCTCAAGCTGACCACCCAGAACGCGCAGCTGCTGCACAACGACAAGGGCGAGCTGTGGGTGACATCGAACCTGGCGATGACGGGCCCGTTCAAGGACGCGCACGTCACCGGTGACGTGCGCCTTCGCCGCGGTGTCGTCTTCATCCCGCGTTCAGAGAACAAGAACCTCGTCGGATCTGGCGACCCCGCGCTGTTCAACGTGATCGACACCGCCGTGATGGCCGACCGCGAGCTGTTCCCCACCCAGTCGCCGTTCCTCGCCAACCTGCGCATGGATGTGAATCTCAGCGTCGACCGCGACGTGTTCGTGCGCTCGACCGAGGCGAACATCGAGGTCTACACCGAAGACCCAATGGGCCTGCACGTCAACCGGGCCAAGGAATCGCTGGTGATCGACGGCGTGCTCCTGACCGAGCGCGGCGAGTACAGCTTCCTGACGCGACGCTTCAACGTCAAGCGCGGTTCGGCGACTTTCGTGAACTCGTCGGAGATAAATCCGACGCTGCAGGCGCAGGCCGAGTACGAGGTGAACTTGCCCAACCGCGAGCAGATCACCATTCAGGTCGTGGTGGGCGGCACGTTCAAGTCGCCCAACATCTCGCTGACGAGCGACGCGCAGCCGCCGCTCACCCAGAGCGACTTGCTCAGTTACCTGGCGTTCGGACAGCAATCGAATTCGCTGCTGCAGCTGGAAGGTTCCGGACTCAGCAACGGCAGCGGCACCAGCAATCTCGTCGGTCAGGGCGCGGCTTTGGCTACGCAACAGCTCGCCGGCGTGGCGCTTGGTGTTCTCGCGAACCAGTTCGCCGGCGAGGCAGCGCGCTCGCTTGGCGCGGATCTGTTCAACATTACGCCGGCGGACGTACAGACCGACGTCGGCACCTTTTTGCGCGCGACGCAGGTCGAGTTCGGCAAGTACGTCAAGTCGCACACTTTCGTGCTGCTGAAATCGCCGCTGGATTTCTCGAGACCCGGCGCGCAGTACGTGCACCGCTTCGGCGGTTTCAAGGGCTACCGTCTGGAGACCGGCATCGACACGCGGTATCTGCTCCAGGAACCGACGCTGTCGCGAGTTCAGGATGTCGTCACGACCAGCGCGTTCGGAGCATTCCTGATAAGAGAGTGGCGCTTCTAGGAGAGCGAAGCGCCACCGGGTGATTCAGGTTTGTCGAATTGGATCCTGCTCCGCGCGTTACAGAACGATGACCAGCCCGAAGCGAATGTTCTGAAGCGAATACTTCAGGTCGGTATTCATGTCGCCACCGCTGTCATTCTTCTGGGTGAGATTGAGGTGATAGCTGCTGCCGCCATAGCCGAGCTCGCCACCGAATTTCGGCACGAAGTAGTAGCGGTAACTGACTCCACCTTCATAGATCGTGGCATCCAGGTCGCCGATATTCACCTTGATCGCGCGCAGGTCGGCGAGGAGGATCGACTGGCTGCCGAAGGCCCATTTTCCGAACCCACCGACCGATCCCGTGGGGGCCGTGTACGTCTTGGCTCGTGAGAACTGTACTGAATTGCTGCTGCCGCCGACCAGCGCATCGAGACTGACGTCGAGGAACAGCGCTCCGACCCCGACACCAACACCAACCTGGCTCGTTGGTTTGTTCCAGAACGCGAACCGATAGTTCAGGAAAGCCTGATCGGAGTTGAATTTGGTGTTGACGCGGCGCCCAACCTGATAGGTGCTGTCGCGAAATACGATGGTGGTGGACAGCGCGGTTGATGCATCTCTGCGCACAAACATGTATCCGGCCTCGAGCTCGTGCCTACTGCCCGGCCGCCACGTGAACGCGAATCGTGGCTGAAACTTGTTCTTGCTCAGCCCCAGCACGCTTTCACCGTCGATCGACGTTCCCGGTCCCCCGTCACCGTCAACCCGCAGATCGGATCCGAGGATGACGTTCGCGCCGGACAGCGTTAAATCGTAGGTGTCTCTGAGGTGATTCGGTGCGTAGCTCTGAGCGACGAGCGTACTCGCGCTCGAGATACCCACAACAGCAACAGCGCCGATTGCAGCCAGCGTGAAAACGCGCACAGGCAATTACTCCGGTGAGAGAAACTGCGAGATGATTGCCGATTCGCGAGGGTGCTGCCACTGGGCAAAGGTGCAGGGAGATGCGCGAAGGGAGCGGCGAGCGTCGTCTTGTGATCTGCGACCGCATTGTTACCGCCGACTAGCCGAAAGTGCACCTGTCAGCGATCGGCACGGGCAGAGCATCATTGCGTGCCATGGAAGTCGCGCCGTCGGAGTTCATCGAGTACATCGCCCTCGCTATCGAAGCGATGGCAATAATCCTCGTCGCCTTTGCGTCGGTGGAGGCGTTCATTGGAGTGATTCGCAACGCCTTTGGGGAATCAGTCCAGTTAAACACACACGCGACTTACGTGCGTTACCTGAAATGGCTTATCGGCGCACTCACCTTCCAGCTGGCTGCCGACATCGTTCACACGTCGATCGCGCCAAGCTGGGAAGAGCTGGGCCAGGTCGGAGCTATCGCTCTCATTCGTACTTTCCTGAGCTATTTCGCCGCGCGGGATGTACGAGAAGCAACTGAGGAGCATGCGGTAGAACGGGAACCTGCGGCGCTCAGCGTTTCGCCGGCGCAGGCTGTATCAGCCGCGCTCCCTGACTAGCCGTTGGCGTCCCACCGCGAATAAGCAAGAGTATCACCGGATTGGTTACGCCTGTTCGGGCCGTAGCTTCGTCGGGATCCACGATGTCGTGTGGGAGCTTGAGAGAGTCGGCCATCTCATAGAACTGGACGGCCGCGCCTTTCTGCCACCAGTGTTCGACCAGCTCGTCGATGGCCTCTCGGTTGATCGTGCCGTCGCTGGCGTTTGCCAGCACTCGAATGTCGTGGGCCAGCGGCGCGGTGTTGTCGGCTCCTTTTCGCACGGCGGCTCCCAGCTTCAGCATCTCCCCGACGCCGTGAGTGCTCCAGCCGAGGGAGCGGTCCGGACGCAGGGTGTCAGGCGGATCGCTCTTGGAATAGTTTGGCATCCGCAGCATCAAATTCATGGTTGGCGTCTGGAACGTTGTCGACAGATGTGAAACCCCCAGCGCAGGCGAGGCGACGATCACTCGCTGGACCGGACGGTTCTGCGCCACCCACGCCGCAACGTTGCCTCCGAGGCTAACGCCGAAGACGACAACGGTGTCGCCAAGACCCGTCGCAACGTTGATCGACGCATCCGCCACATCGCGCAGCGCATCGGCCGTCATCTTTCCGAGATTCTCCGCGTTGCCGCCCTTCAGGCCATGCCATGGCAGCCTCGGCACGACGACGTTGTCACCCGAGTCGAAGATGCTGTCAGCGAGCGCGCGGTATTGGCGCGGCGAGTTCGTCAGTCCATGGAATAACACGAACGCTCTTGGCGTCGCGTGACCGTGAACCCTCACAATGGTCGCTCCATCCGCCGTGGCGTTGGAGTCAGACCGCTGCAGCTCTTTCGCCAGGACCAAAGCCGTTTCGTAGCTGCTGGCCGGCTTCGCGCGCGCGGTGAGTGTGGTCGTGTTAGTCGGCACGAACGCCGCCAGTCCGAGAAGGACGACGGCTGTTCGCCAAATGATGCCCCACGCGCTCATGTGGCTTCCGGCGCTAGAGCCAGCGTCCGACACGTGCAAACCACTGGCGTCGGCCGTTAGAGGCGAGTCCATATTGTAGGCGTATGAGTCCGATCGGCGGATCGGCGCCGATTCCGATGCGTGTGCCCCACAGCCACTGACCACCAAAGTTTACATCCGAGCTTCTGCTGACCGTGCCGGTCATTCCGGTGACCTGCAGGTTTATCGGTCCGAAGAGCGGCTTGGCCATGTCGAGCATGTACGACGCTGTCCATGTTCCGACCTCTTCTCCGATGGTCAGACCTGGGAAGCCATCGGTCGCACCCAGGAGGAACCACTGAGCGTACGGAGCCTCAACGCTGGCGCCGCCCATCCGAAACGTATTGGTGAACAGCGCGAATGATTTTGGTATGAGCAGCGTGACGCGAGCACTCGCCCGGCTGTAACGCTGATTCATTTCCGCATCGACGCGGCTGTACATGTTCTCCTTCTCGTTGCCCTCGTCGACGCGAAAGGCGACGCCAAACGGAGTCGCTGACCCGCCCTGTTGCGTCAATCCGCCGTGCCAATGACGCAGAACGGGGCCAAACTGGATATCCCAGCTGTCACCGTTCGGGACGTCGAAACCGAGCTGCAGTAGCTGCTCCGAAAAAAGCGGAAGATCGGCTTTGATGTTCACTCCATTCGGGCCCGGGGTAAAAAACGGAGAGCTCTCCCGGCCAGCCATCACCACCGCGAATGGGCTCGGCCCGTAACGAACGTCGTCGATCGCTTTACGAAAGGACATCAAGACTTCCTGGCGCCGGGAACCCATCATGAATCGTCCGCCGGTCTCCAGCGGATGAAATGAACCCAGCTCCAGACGACGATTGGCCCAACCAACCCACGCCTCTCCACCAAGATCATTATCGAACGCCGCCCCGATGCCAAATGTGCGTTTCGGCGCCCAGGTGAATTCCGGTTCAAAGGCCACGGAGTCGCCGTCCGCGTGCTGTGGGTTTAGCCACAATGAGCGCAGAACCCCCAACGTTCCGGCGTGGGCAGCTCGCGCCTGAACGGTATCGAGCGAAGAACGGAGACGCTGAGATTGTGCTGTACCGCGATATTTCGACCTGACCGCGCTCCGAATCAGCTCGTGAGAGCCGGCTGCGGCATCGGCCGTTACCAGCGCGGTTGTTATCGGAGGCATCGGGGCGACGACGCGCCCTGGACGCGGCAGGCACGATCCGATCAGCACCTTCCGGGCAGCGGCAGCTCCTCGCTGGGTGAGGAGGTCGACGACTTTTTCCGAAAAATCGAGATTGCCGACGTCAGAGACATCGGTACGAATCTCGAGGTCGTTCGGACCAAGCGGNGGATGCGTNTCCAGGAAGATNCGATCNAGCATCATGTCCAGCGTGCCTTTCTCCTTCACACGCGTGAGGCTGTCCCGGCCTTCGGTTGCATCCAGCGTCGACAAGATGATGGTGGTCGCGCCGAGCTCCCGCGCCAGTTTCACCGGCACGTTCTCACTCAGTCCCCCGTCTACCATCTCGACACTGTCGACGACACCCGGGTCGAACACGAAAGGAATCGCCATGCTCGCTCGGACCGCGCGAGCGAGGTCGCCGTGGTCAATAGTCACTCTGGCACCGCTATGGATATCCGTTCCCACCGCCCGGAACGGAGTCGGCAGTGAATCGAAATTTCCCCGCGCGATCATGTTGCCGCGGAGCATCATCGATGTCAGAAGCAGATTGACGGCGCCTTCGTCGGCAAAGCTCGTCTCGAAGGCAACACCGCCACTGCTCTTCTTCAGCAGCACGCTCGGCGCTGGTGCACCAGGAAGCTCGCTTTGGAGTGCCGAAGATCCCGTCGCCCCCGTGATCCCGAAGACGCGTGGCGGGCGCGGCCGGTATCGACCTATGTAGGGCCCGATGTTGAATCGCTTGGTCAGAGCCTCTATCTCGTTGCCGGAATATCCGCTGGCGTAAACCGCGCCCATGATGCTACCCATGCTCGTGCCGACGACGAGATCGGGAGCGATACCCAGCGAGTCCAGAATCTTGAGCACGCCCACGTGTGCGTACCCCTTCGCGCCCCCGCCGGGCAGAACCAGAGCGATTTTCCCAGGCGGAGTGGTACAGGCTGCGGCGTTCGATGGCTGCGCTCCCAACGCTAGTGGGAGCGGGAGCACCAGGAAAAACTCGAGGAGTGCGCACCGCTGAATTTTCACGCTGGTATGCTGCCGCTTCGCAGTTGATGCAGCCACTACACCTTCGGTCAGACAATGCGTCGCCAACTCTAATCGTCGGCAGTGGCCGACCGTTCCCGATCCACCGGTTGGACGTAACAGTGCACCTTCGGGCAGGTGGTACGGTGAGGCCCCTCATAATACCGTAGGCTGAAAATGGGACTACCGGACACGCGCTCCGGCAATCCTTCAGGGGGCCCACGCATAATGACCAGCGCTACGCCGGACCGCGCGATCGATCACGGCCACGAAGCGAAGCTTCGCCGCATCATGGAATCCGGCATCGTCGGTGTTTTCTACTGGCAGATGGACGGAACCATTACGGAAGCGAACGACGCGTTCCTGCGCATGATCGGACGCGATCGCGCGGAACTCGAATCGGGCGCGCTCGATTGGCGCACACTTACTCCGCCGGAATGGTTCGCAGAAGACGACCGTCGCGCGGCGGAGGTCGTCAAGCAGGGGATGGCTGGTCCCTGGGAGAAGGAGTTCTTTAACAAAGCCGGGACCCGTATTCCGATCCTGATCTCGGGGGCCGTTCTCGATGACAGCCGCGACACCGGTCTCGCGGTCTGCATCGACATTACCGAGCGCAGGCAGATGGAAGAATGGCTGCGGCTTTTATCCGAAGCCCTCCCGATCATTGTCTGGACCGCCCTCCCTAACGGCGATCTCGACCACGTCGGCGGCCGCGCTTCCGACTTCTTCGGGATTTCTGTCGAGCGGCTGCTCGGCGAAGGCTGGCAGATCATCATCCACCCCGACGATCTCGCAGGAACGTGGGAGCATTGGAAGCACTCGCTGGAGACAGGCGACACGTTCGAGGTCGAGTACCGCTTCCGCCGTCACGACGGCGAATACCGCTGGTTCCTCGGCAGGGCGCGCGCCGAGCGCGATGCAAACGGCAACATAGAAAAGTGGTTCGGCAGCTGCACCGAGATCCACGAACAGAAGCAGGCCGAAGAAGGGCGNGACCGCGCGTTAGCCCAGGTGGAACGAGAGCGCCAGCGGCTCCAGGAAATCTTCTGGCAGGCTCCGGCGATGATCGCCGTGAGCGAAGGGCCGGATCACATCTTCCGGGTCGCAAATCCACGATTTCAGGCGATGGTCGGCCGAAAGCGGAAGCTGTTGGGCCTTGGCGTGCGAGAAGCATTTCCCGACGTGCAAGGCCAGGGATACTTCGAGCTGATGGACAAAGTGTTCACGACCGGCCGGCCGTTCATCGGAAACGAGATGCTCGTCAAAGACATGGAGCGGAACGGCGGCGCACAGAATGCCTACTTCAACATCGTCTACCAGCCGCTGACCAGCATTGATGGCGCGGTCACCGGGATAATGACCCACGCCGTCGATGTCACGGCGGAAGTAGAGGCTCGCCTGGAGCGCGAACAGAGAACGCGTGAGCTCGAGCGTCTCACGCGGGCTCTCGAGGCGAGTAACAAGGAGCTGGATCAATTCGCGTACGCCGCGTCTCACGATCTGAAGGCACCGCTCCGTGGCGTTCGCAATCTGGCGCAATGGATTCAGGACGACTCGGGCGAGACTCTGTCGGCGGAGTCGAAGGAACATCTGCGACTGATGCACGATCGGGTTCAGCGCATGGAAGCTCTCGTAGACGGTATGCTCGCCTACGCGCGTGCGACCAAGAAAACTTCGCCCGAGCAGGTCGATGTCGGCCGGCTGGTGCGGGAGGTCGTCGAGCTTCTGGATCCACCCGCGCGCATAACGATTCACGTTCAGCCAAACCTGCCGACTGTCGACGCCGAGCGGATCCCATTCCAGCAGGTGGTGATGAATCTCCTGTCGAACGCCATCAAGCACGGACGCGCCGACTCCCCACAGATCGACGTGGGATGCGCGGATGTGGCGGACGAGCACGATTTCCAGATCTCCGACAATGGGCCGGGAATTCCGCCCGAAGCGCAGGCGCGCATCTGGGAGATCTTTCAGACTCTCGAGAGCCGCGACAAAGTCGAAGGATCGGGAATCGGGTTGGCAGTCGTGAAACGAATCATCGAAACCCACGGCGGCCGAGCGTGGGTGGAGTCGGTTCCAGGCGCTGGCGCGACGTTCCACTTCACCTGGCCAAAGACGCCCCCTCAATCCGCGGAGGCGCGGGTATGAAAGAGATCTCCCTGGATCTCAACAAATCGATTGAGCCGCCGGCCGTGCGCCGGTCGGCGCCGACGCCGAAATCGGTCCACGTCCTCGTGGTAGACGACGATGTGATCGATCGAATGGCGGTGCGTCGCGCGCTGGCGCGGAGCGGCGTCGATGTCAACATCGATGAGGCTACCGGAGCGGTCGATGCTCTCTCCACCGTGCCACGCAGCGACTACGATTGCGTGTTCCTTGACTACCACCTCGGCGACGGCAACGGGCTATCCGTTCTGAGAGGCATCCGTGGTGCCGGCCTGGACGTGCCGGTCGTAATGCTCACCAGTCAGGGTGACGAAGCGGTGGCGGTCGAGCTGATGAAAGCGGGCGCGGCGGATTACATCGTCAAGAGCGCGCTGACCCCGGAGCACGTCGGACGCAGTCTCCTTTACGCAGTCTCGCTGGGTCAGGCGCAGGAAGCCGCGAAGCAGGCCCAGGCCGAGCTGCGCGCGACGGCAGAGCGACTGCGGCTGGCGACGACGGCCGCGGACATTGGAACGTGGGACATGAATCTCGCGTCTGGCGCGATGGTATGGGATGATAGATGCCGCGCGATCCTCGGCATTCCGCGAGAGGCGAGCTTTTTGAGCGGCGATCTGTTTTCGGCCGTCCACCCTGAGGACAGAGAAAGATTGCAGCGCGTGCGACACCATTCGCTCGATCCGAGCGGCGATGGCCACTTCGAGGTCGAAACCCGTATTGTCGACGGCGATGGAACCGTGCGGTGGATCGACGCGCGTGGACGTGCGCTTTTCAGCGACGCCTCTGACTCGCGCCGTGCCACACGTTTCATCGGCACGGCGCTCGACATTACCGATCGAAAACGCGCCGAAGAATCCCTGCGCGAGGACGCGCGACTGATCGAGACCCTGCACAACATTGGGAGCAGTCTCGCGTCGGACCTGGACGTCGGGCACATCGTGCAGACTGTGACGGATGAAGGCACCAAGGTTGTCGGCGCGCGGTTCGGCGTGTTCTGCCAGTTCGTACCGGACAATGGAACGCCGCGCATTCGTTACACGCTCTCAGGAATAGCGCGGGAATCACCGACAGAAGTGGCCGCTGAGGCGGAGGATGAATTACGTGAGGAGTCCGTGCGCGAGGTGATTCGCGTCGACGACGTCCGCAGCGATCCCGGTCGTGTGAGCCTGCCGCCGCAGCTGGGATGGGGCGAGGGCCAGCTGCCGACGGCGAGCTGTCTGGCGGTCCCGGTGATTGGGCACAGTGGTGAGCTGCTGGCGACGCTCTTTCTCGGGCATCCCGAACCTGGAATGTTCAACGAACGTCACGAACGCCTCGTAACCGGGCTCGCCGGGTGGGCGGCCGTGGCGATGGACAACGCGCGCCTTTACGAAGCGGAGCAGCGTGCCCGCGGCCAGGCCGAGCGCGCCAATCGCACCAAGGCGGAATTCCTCTCGAGCATGTCCCACGATCTGCGCGCGCCGCTGAACGCCGTCGCGGGCTACGCCCAGCTGACGCTCGACGGTATCTATGGGCCGACCACGGAGAAGATGCGCGAGGGGATGCAGCGCATACTGCGGGCGGAGCAGCATCTACTGGCGATAATAAGAGACATTCTGGACTTCGCACGCATCGAAGCCGGCCACATACGGCTCGATATGTCCGATGTCGCAGTCAATGAAGTTCTGGCCGGTGTCGGCGTGATGATCGAGCCGCAGATGACGGCGAAGGGTCTCGAGTACGAATGTCGAAAGGGCGCGCCAGAAATTGCGCTGCACACCGATCGCGAGCGCGCGGTTCAAATTCTCCTGAACCTTTTAACGAACGCCCTCAAATTCACCGACAAGGGATCGGTGAAGGTTGACTGGGACGCCGACGACAACAGCATATCGATCAATGTGCGCGACACGGGACGCGGCATTCCCGACGATCGGGTATCGCAGATCTTCGAGCCGTTCGTTCAGGTCGGCCGCGATCCGAATGAAGCGCGCCAGGGAATCGGACTCGGCCTCGCGATCAGCCGGCAACTTGCGCGCAACATGGGTGGCGATCTCAGAGCAGAGAGCGTAGAAGGACAAGGATCCGTTTTCACCGTCGAACTGCCTCGTTCCGAACTTAAGACGACCAGCTCATAGCCCCGGCCTGGCTGGTCTTCAGTCGCCCCGCTCCGTTGGCATTTCTACTACAGCCCAGTACTTGTTCATCGCCGTCATCAGATCGCAGAATCCGCCGAAGGTGACCGGCTTCAACAGATAACCAGCGACATTCAGGTTGTACGCGGCGAAGCGATCCTGATCGTCGGTCGAAGTCGTGAGGACGACCACCGGTATCGAGGAGAGGTCCGGATCTCTTCGCAGCTCGCCGAGGAATTCGATGCCGTTCATCCGCGGCAGGCTGAGGTCGAGCAGAACCAGACGACGATCCCGCGGGATCTCATCGCCGCGTAGTTTTCTCAGCGCCTCGAGTCCGTCGCCGGCGACGAACAGTGGATTGGTGATGTGATTTTTCGAGAACGCGCGCTTGACGTTCATCACATCGACTGCGTCGTCTTCGACGAGTAGGATGTTCAGTACCCGGGTCTCCGTTAACCGTGTTTCTGATCTCCAGGGTTTGACCATCGTCGACATTGCCGATTCACTTATCAGCTCCACACGATCCTCCGTTTTGACGCAGCTATAACGTTTGCCCGCACGGACGTAACTGCTACTGCTCTTTGGTATTACGAGGTCATGCGTTGTTCAGATTTTTCACCTGAGAAAGGTGCGGGAGCGCGCAATGATTGAGACTGAAAACCTGAGCATGATACCTCACTCTCCCGGTCATCTGATTGCGCTAATGGAGCGGCCGCAGGAATACCAGACGCTGGCTGGCTTTCCCGCGGCGGATGGACTTCGCGAATTCTTCGTTTCAGGGGACGTGTCGCAGGCATTTCTCGACAGCCTGCGCGCGCTTCAGCAACCGGATCCGTGGCGTCTTGGATTCGCGGCGCTACATCGAGAAGCGCAATTGGTCATTGGAAGTGCGGGGTTCAAAGGACCACCCGACTCTGAGGGAATGGTCGAGATCGCTTACGGCGTGGTGCCGGCATTTCAGCGCCGCGGGTATGCAACCGAAATGGCGAAAGCGCTCGTTGATTACGCCCTACACGACGAAAGAGTGCGGCTCCTGAGAGCTCACACTCTTCGCGAGCCGAATCCGTCCACAAAGGTGCTGAGGAAGTGCGGTTTCGATTTCACGGGCGAAGTCGTTGAGCCCGACGACGGCCCCGTTTGGCGCTGGGAGAGAAAGGTGGCGACGGGTTAACCCGTCGCCACTGCTGCCAGCTCGTTGGTTTCCGCGGTAGTTGGATCGATAGTCACCGCAACTTCGAGTACACGATTCGCTGGAAAGCCTCCTAGCTTCGCGTGCTCACGGATGATCTCGGCGTTTGGCGCTATATAAACGCACGTGATCTTGTCCTCGGTCACATAGCTCTGCACCCACTGAATGCTTGGACCGAGCTGCTGCAGCACCGAACACGAGCGTTGCGCGATCGCTTTCAATTCTGACGTAGATAGCGCAGCCGCGTTCGGTATTTCGCGCTCGATGATGTACTTGGGCATCGGCGTCTCCGCTTAAAGGTTGAATTGAATTTCCACCACTGCCGCCGATTGTCGAGTGCGGCTAGTGGACCATGTTGGCGACGTCGGTCGTGTTCTGACAGCCAACGGTAGGGTTCCAGGCAGCAAAGATACCGCTCGGGTTCTCCTTCCAGACCCAGGCGTGCAGCCCCCAAAGACCAAAAGCGTCGACTTGCGCGAACTTCTGCCCGAATAACTCTGGCGGTGCGGCATCACGCGCGTGAAAGGTGTAGGGGATGATGTACTCCACGGCGACCAGGCGCAGGTTCCCGTTTTTCTCCGGCTCGTAGAGCAGCAGCTGCGGCTTGTCGACCTGCGCGGTTCCGTTGATCAGGTCGGTATTTCCATAATGGAAGCCCATCCCCCCCGCGCCGCCCGGATCGGTCATGCAGGCTGTGATCTTTGTCCTCCAGCCGGCATCGGAAGCCGTCTTGAAGTCGTGAAACGACGCCGTAACCTGGCGCAACGTTGCTAGATCCTTGGCGACGTCCGGTCCGAAGGATCTGCTCTCTGCCGCGACGCGCTGAAAATCGGCGTTGCTCTCGGTGGTGATCGCTTCCCCGCTACATCCAGCCAGCAACGCGAATCCCGCGAGGCAGGCCATGAGCTTTGCTCCTCGTGTCATCTTCCCCTCTCTCGTGTAGGTTATGTTTGGTTCCGCGCGAAACATGAAGCGGACCGATTAACCCGGCCTTGCACTCTGAGTTAGCTGGGAATTAGCTGGCGAAAGCGAGAACAATGATCACCGTCCAGTTGCTCGGAGGCGCATGCCTCCGCTCCGGAGATGCTCCGCTCACCGGCCCGCCGGCTCAGCGACACCGAATCGCGCTGCTGGCTCTGATCGCCGGAGCGTGGCCGCAACCGCTGTCGCGCGACCGAGCGATGGCGATGTTGTGGCCCGAGCGCGACGTCACCAGCGCGCGTCGGCTGTTGAACCTGGCCGTGCACGTCCTTCGCTCAGCACTCGGCGAACATGCGATCGCATCCACCGGTGATGGCTTGCTGCTCAATCCTTCGTGTGTCAACTGCGACCTGCACCAGCTCCGCGCGGCGATAGACGCGGATGCAACCGACCGCGTCGCACGCCTATATAGCGCTCCGCTGCTCGATGGATTTCACCTNGACGACTCGTCGGAGTTCGGTTACTGGCTCGACGAACGGCGGAGCGAGCTGTCGCACGCCTATGTCGGCGCGCTGCTCGCGATCTCGGAACGCCAACAGCAGTCAGGCGATCTGCACGGCCGGGTGCGGACGTGTCTTCGCCTGGTCGCGGCCGATCCACATTCGGGCGCTTACGCTCAGAGTCTCATGCGCGCGTTGGACGACGCCGGTGACAGGCTCGGCGCGCTTCAACACGCCAGCGACCACGCCCGGCGTCGTCGCGCCGACCTCGATCTCGAACCCGACACTGCGGTCGTCTCGCTTGCCGAACGNCTNCGNGCAGCGCCGGCGAAACAAACGCCGGAGGCCGCTCAAGGCCTCTCCACACAGCCATCGGTAGCGGTGCTTCCGTTCGTGAACCTCGGGGCGAACGAGGACGCGGAGAACGGCTACTTCGCGGACGGCCTCACCGACGATGTCATCGCGCACCTCTCCAAGATCCGCGCTCTAAAGGTGATATCTCGCACTTCGGTCGCGCCGTTCAGAGAGCGGCAGCAGAGCGTGAGGGAAATCGGCTGGACACTCGGCGCGAGCACATTGCTCGACGGCAGCGTGCGGCGATCCGGCAATCGTGTTCGAATCGTCGCCAGACTCGTCAGCGTGCAGACCGAGCAGAACCTCTGGGCTGAAACGTATGACCGGCAGCTCACCGACATCTTCGCTATACAGACCGATGTCGCACTCCAGATTGCCGCGGCGTTGCAAGCCGAGCTTACACGCGACGAGAAGGAGCGTTTGCGCAAGCAGCCCACGAAAAACCTCCAGGCTTATCAGCTCTTTCTGATGGGCCGCGAGTTTTACATCAAGTACAACCCGGAGTCTTACCTTCAGGCCGTCGACCGGTACAAACGCGCGCTTGCGCATGATTCGGGTTTTGCGCTTGCCGCGGCACAGCTCGCCATGGTCTACGTCGAGCTCGCCGAAATGGGAACGATGGAGCCGAACCTGGCTTTTCAGCTGGCCACCGACGCAGCGGCAAACGCGCTGCGCCTCGATCCAGAGTTGGGCGAGGCGTACTGCACGATGGCCTACCTCAAGATGGTGGGGAAATTCGACTGGGTCGGTGCAGAGAAAGATTTCAGGCGTGCGCTCGAGCTGAGTCCCAGCAGTGCGGATACGTATTCGCTGTACGGGCGGTTCTGCGCGGGGCTAGGCCGGTATGACGAAGCGCTCGCCCTGCAGCAGCGCTCTCACGAACTGGATCCGTTGGGGCAGCGGACGGATGGACTGACGACACTTTTGCGAGCCGGACGTTACGACGAAGCAGTGCGTGCGGCCGAGCAGGCAGTGGATCTCGATCCGGATTACGATCGTGCTCACACCACTCTTGGTTGGGCATACTTCCTCACCGGCCGCCAACAGGAAGGCTTGATCCACCTCGAGTGCGCGGTTTCAGTTTCGCCCGCGAATACACTTTGGCTTGGTCAGCTCGGGCAAGCGTATGCACTGGCCGGTGACCTGCCGAAGGCACGCGAAGCGCTTCAGCGCCTGGAGCGGCGTGCACAAGGAGCGTTCGTCTCGCCGTATCATTTCGCATACATATATACGGGGCTTGGCGAGTACGACCGAGCGATGGATTTTCTGGAGCGCGCGGTGGACGAGAAGTCCGGGCCCGCGTACAGCATCAAGGGCTCCTTTTTGTTGACTGCGCTTCACGACCACCCGAGGTTTCGCTCGTTACTCCGGCGTATGAACCTGGAGACCTGATGCTCGGCTCCGCATACGTAATTGCATTCGTCCCGACACGGGATCCCGCCAGGGCGCGAATCTTTTACGAGAAAACGCTTGGCCTGAAGTTCGTGAGTGAAGATCCCTTCGCGCTCGTGTTTGAGGCTCAGGGCGTCATGATCCGTGTCGCCAACGTCTCGAGCGTGCTCGAGTTCAAGCCCGCTCCTTTCACCATTCTGGGCTGGGAAGTGCGGAACGCCGAAAAAACAGTGGAGTCACTCAGTGTCAGGGGCGTGAAGTTCGAGCGCTTTCCGGGAATGAAGCAGGACGAATTCGGAGTCTGGGACTCACCGAGTGGTGCGCGCGTCGCGTGGTTCAAGGATCCGGACGGCAATATCCTGTCTGTGACCGAAGCGTGAGCCCATGCCCCGTCTGATGTCAGCCGCACGATAGAACTTTCGTCCAATCGCTATCCCTGGGCCCGCAACAGATCCTTCTAGCTCGACATTAGGAGAGGATCTTGTGCGTAGATGGATCATAACAGCCGTCATTCTTGGGTGGATCTGGACCATACCCACACCTGCCCGGAGCCAGGCTGCCAACATGAGCGGCGGATCGCCGGTGCTCCGCGAAGTAGCACAGAAAGGGACGCTCGCCGGGCTCAAGTGGCCGCGCTTCCCATACTATCGCGACGAGCTTACGGCGCTCTACTCCTCGCACAATTGGCAGCCGGTGTGGACCTCCAACGGGCGTCCTACTGCTGCGGCGCGTGGAGTTGTTGATGCCCTTCTCAGCGCACAGGACCGCGGTCTCCACCCTGAAGACTACGACGCGGCAAAGCTCGACGAACAATACAAGAAGCTGGCGTCGGGCACAGCGACTCCGGCTGAAATCGGCTGGTTCGATGCCGCGCTATCGATCGGTCTGCTGCGCCACATCTCCGACGTTCGCATCGGGCGAGTGAATCCGCGAAACCTCTCGGTTGGAATCAACGTCGCGCCGAAGAAGCTCGATCTGGCGCAAGAAGTCTCCGGTGTTATCGCCAGCGGCCGTGTCGCCGACCTGATTCGACGGGCAGAACCGCCGTTCACACAGTACACCGCTCTCAAAGCAGCCTATGCACGATACCGCAAGCTTGCCGCCGATCCAGCATTACCGACCATCACCATCTCACGCACCGTACGGCCGGGCGAAGCCTTCGACCAGACGACGCAGCTCCGTCAGAGACTCGCCGCCTTCGGCGACTTGCCGGCTGCGTCGGCTCGCACTGCAGGATCAACCTACGATCGAATAACAGCCGCAGGCGTTGCTCACTTTCAGTACCGGCACGGTCTGGCGACGGACAGCACGCTCGGCAAAGGCACAGTGGCCGCGATCAACGTCTCGCCCGCGACGCGCCTCCGTCAGCTCGAGCTGGCTATGGAGAGAATCCGCTGGCTACCGGAGCACCGCGACGGACCGTTCGTCGTCGCCAACGTTCCGTCCTTTGAGCTCTATGCATTCGATTCGATTGGTGGAGCGGGCAAACCGACCGTGCAGATGAACATCGTCGTCGGCAAGGCGAACGTAGGACGCAGGACACCGCTGTTCGAGGACCATATGGACTACATAATCTTTCGTCCGTATTGGGTAATTCCGCCGGGCATTCTCGCGAACGAGACGCTCCCAGCGGTGCGCCGCGGTGGCAGTGGTTACCTCGAGCGCAACAACATGGAGCTCTATTCCGGTGATGGGAATGCGGCTTCGGCAGCGGTGCCGACGACNTCAGGGAACCTCGCGCGAGCAGGTGGCGGCGTGGGAATCCGGCAGAAGCCTGGTCCGCGCAATGCCCTGGGCCTGGCGAAGTTCATCTTCCCGAACGACCACAACGTCTACTTCCACGGCACGCCGGCGCAGGCGCTGTTCTCGCGCAGCCGTCGTGATTTCAGTCACGGCTGCGTTCGCCTCGAGGATCCCGCCGAATTTGCGGTGTGGGTCCTGCGCGATCCCAAGTCATGGTCGCGGGCGCAGGTCGAGGAAGCGATGAACGGAGATATTAACTCGAGAAAGATCAACCTTTCGCGTCCGCTGCCTGTTGTGATCTACTACACGACAGCGGTTGTGCGGCCGGACGGATCGATTGCCTTCTTCGACGACGTCTATAAACACGACGAGACTCTCGAGCGAACGCTCGACAAGGGCTATCCGTACGCGCCATAAAGAAAACGCCGTCTCCATCGNNCGATGGAGACGGCGCTCTTCCTGCTTCACCACAGTTCTACTTTCGAATCGCGATGACCTCCAGATACTCGGCGTCGACTTCGGTGTTTTGCACGCCGGGCTTCTGATGGCTCGCCCAGTGCGCGACGAGGTCCGACGCGAAGCGTGTCTGTGAGGTTTTGTCGAGCGCCTCGAACGCGCGAACCGTCGGCCCGTACGCCGTTCTGAATAAATCCGCCGTTCCTGCCGGAGGATATGAATAACGGAAGGTCAGCGTCCGCAGCGTCGTCGTCACATCCCAGTCGCCCTCGTTGAAACGCTCCCGAACGACAGCCTCGTCGCCCCAGAGAAGCGGGCTCGATACACCAGCGGGCGGTGGCACAAATGAAATGTGCTTCCACAGCATCTGACCGACGAAACCTGTCGGGGTCCAGTTGGCCAGCGCCACCCGACCACCTGGCCGCGTCACGCGCTTAAGCTCCCGCATGACACGATCCGCTCGCGCCGCGAACATGACGCCGAACATCGACATCACGACGTCGAACTCACCGTCCTCGTATGGCAGCTCCTCAACCGTTCCCTCGTCGAGCCTCATGATGAGTCGCTCGCGCGCAGCCCACATCGCGGCGTCGTCGAGCAGCGACGAGACGAGATCCAACCCGGTAACACGCGCGCCGGTCCGCGCAGCTGGAATGGTGAGATTTCCGGAGCCGCACGCCGCGTCGAGTACATTCAGATCCGGCGCTAGTCCGAGCCGGTTGACGAACTCCAGCGCTTCGAGCCTGAATCCGTTCGCAATGCGATCGTAGTTACCGGCGCTCCAAATGTACCGGCTGCGCTCGGTAAGCAGATCGATCGACTCGGTCTGTTCCCGCAATATTGTTCCACGAGCCCCAATGTCGCTGGAAAGCGCCTTTTCGAGGGTCGTAAACTCGGTGCCCATTTGTGCCTCCATCCGTTTCTAGGAAAATGCTGGGCGAGGTCACAGATTAGTGGACCGGTAGAGGCATACGAATGACAGAACGTCCGCCAGTATTGATCGACCGTTCCAGCTCGCCTCTCGGCTTGCGCGAGAGTCCGGATCACATGCTCAAGGGTCCGGCGGACTTGTTTCGCCCGACGTACGATTCGAGGGTTACCTCGATGGATCCGCTTTCGGACGTACTTCGCGCGGTGAGACTGAACGGCGCCTTCTTCTACTATGTAGAGGCAGGTGCACCGTGGTCGGTGTCCGCGAACCCGGCCTGCGACCTCGTCCCGCGCATCCTGCCCGAAGCCGAGCATCTCATTTCATATCACATCCTGCTGTCGGGCAGCTGCTGGGGCGGACTCGAAGGCGAGGAGCAGGTTCGAATGGAGCCCGGCGATGTCATCGTCTTTCCTCAGGGAGAGGCGCATCTGATGTCGAGCGCGGAGGCATTTCGTGACGGATCCGGTCGCAAAGGCACATCAGCCGAGCGCTATCCCAACACAGTTTTGCTCGGGCCCGACGGCTCGCCGCGAAACACCACGTTCGTGTGCGGCTTTCTTGGCTGCGATTCGAAGCCGTTCAACCCGCTTTTGTCATCGCTGCCGCGTCGCATGCATATCCCTGGTGCTGCCGAAGGATGGCTCTCGCAGTTCCCAAAGCAGGTGGTGACCGAATCCCGCAACGGACGGATTGGCAGCGAGACGATGCTCACGCGAATGGCGGAGCTGATGTTCATAGAGGTCGTGCGCCGTTACGTCGAGCAGCTTCCTCCGCAGCAGGCGGGCTGGCTCGCCGGGTTGCGCGATACGGTGGTGGGGCCGGCGTTGACACAGCTGCACGAAAAGCCAACGCATCCCTGGACGCTGGCGGAGCTGGCACGCGAGATCGCGACGTCACGCACGGTGCTCGTCGAGCGGTTCTCGCACCTCGTTGGCGTCCCGCCGATGCTGTATCTCACACGCTGGCGATTGCAGCTCGCCGCCGAGCGATTGTCGCGCGGGTCCGCGAAGGTGGCGGCGGTGGGAGCGCAGGTCGGCTACGAATCGGAAGCAGCATTCAGCCGCGCCTTCAAGCGGGAGACCGGTTTGTCGCCGGCTGCCTGGCGCCGCAGCAGGCAGCAGTTGAATGCCTGAGGATCGAATTGAGGAATGACTCGACGAATAATTGCGTTCAATCGCGTTTCGGCGGACGGATACTTCTCGAAGCCGGACGGGAAGCTCGACTGGACTGTTCCCGAGGAGGAGCTCGACAAGGGAGCCGCGGAAAACATGAACGGCCAGGGCACGATCATCTTCGGCCGAAAGACCTACGAGATGTTCGCGGCCTTCTGGCCGCACGCCGCCGACGACCCGAAAGGGCCCGAGGATCCCCACAGCGCCGGCAGGCGAAGTCCGGAAACCAAGGCGATGGCGCGATACATCAACGATGCAGTGAAAATTGTTTTCTCTCGCACGTTGAAAGATGTCTACTGGAAGAACTCGCGCATCATCGACAGGTTCGATCCGCGTCAGGTCGAGGCAATAAAGAACGAACCCGGCAAGGACATCATGATCTTCGGGAGCGGCACTATCGCCTCGCAGCTGGCGCAGAACAATCTGATCGACGAGTATCAGTTCGTGGTCGGACCAGTAGTCCTCGGCGACGGCCGTGCGTTGATAAGCGGAGTGTCGAAGACCTTGCGGCTCGATCTGCTTGAGGCCAAGCCATACAAGAATGGCAACGTCATGTTGCGATACGCCGCACGAAAGTAGAAACCACCTTCACCGACCCAGTCGGAGACGCCATGAGGAACTACCTGCTGGTCACGGCCGTCGCTTTCGCATTGCTCGCCTTCCTTCACATCTGGCGGGTGATTCAGGAGTCAACGGCACTGGCGCGTGATCCGTGGTTCGTAATCGTCACCATCATATCCGCGGCGTTTTCGATATGGGCGTTTCGTCTCTGGAGCCGGACACCGCGCTCGCCCTGACGCGGACTCTTGACGATTTCCACCGGCCATAACATCGTGTTGGTGGCGGCAATTCACGCCCAACCTCACCAGACTCCGCCCCAGCCGGAGTAGAGTGCGAGGCAAAGGGGGGCAGACTCCCGGATTAGTTCGTCAGTCCTTTGCATCACCATGGTGCGCTGCTGGGGAGTTCGCCGTGGTGCATCCAAAGGAGAATGACGATGCCTCGCCAAAAAGATCTCAAGCGCCTCGTTCGCGCTCGCATGAAGAAGACGGGTGAAGCCTACACCACCGCCCGCTCGCAAATCCTCAAAAAGCCGAAATCAAAACCCAGCGCGCGAGTTGTCGCCGCGCTGCACTCTGCTCGGAAGCAGGACTACGCTGCGCTCGCCGGAATGAGCGACGCCAGCATCAAGGCGAAGACGGGCTGCGACTGGGAGAAATGGGTGAAGTCCCTCGACTACTATGGCGCCGACAAGATGCCCCACGGCAAGATCGTGGAGCTGGTCAGCAAGAAATACAAAGTCGCCGACTGGTGGTCGCAGACCGTCACCGTCGGCTACGAGCGTATCAAAGGATTGCGCGCTCGCGGCCAGCGTCGCGATGGAAGTTACGAAGCGACGAAATCGCGCACGTTCGAAGTTCCAGTGACAACGTTGTTCGATGCGTTTGCGGAGAAGAGCGTGCGCGATCGCTGGCTGAATGGCCCCGTGAAGGTGCGCACGGCCACTGCTCCCAAATCGATCCGGCTCGGGCTGGCCGACGGCGGCATTCTCGCTGTGGGATTCCTGCCGAAAGGAAAGGGGAAGAGCTCGGTTGCCGTGTCACAGGCGAAGTTGCCGGATCGGGAGACAGCCGAGCGGCTCAAGGTGTACTGGTCCGAGAGGCTCGATGCGCTGAGAGAGGTCCTTGCTGGGCCTCGAGGCTGATACCGCAGCTCCAAGGGCAAGCAACCCGCTACTCGCGAGTAGCGGGTAGCTTGTTCCCGTGGGGCTCGTCAAGCGGCTGGTGAATCACGCGTGGCGGACGCACGGAAGCGGAAGGTGTAAGCGCTCGCGACTATCTTCTCTTCCTGAGTATCGCCCTCGCTGGGGCTCCCTCGTGCCCGCCGACCTTGATCGGCAAGACGATGAGGTCGTAGTCGCCAGCAGGAATCGAATCGAGCTGAAAGCCTTCCACGATCGGAATTCCTTTGCCAAGTAGCGTCCGGTGGGTCAGCGGCGCGGGCGCGCCGAATTGCTCGGCGCTGATGTAGTCGATGCCGACGAGCTTCACACCCGCGTCGGCGAGCTGTTGCGCTGCGTCCGGCGCGATGTAGGCGAAGTCCTTGTGGAAGATGGGCGTGTGCATCCAACCATGGAGCGCGCTCCTCGTGCGGAAGATGACGCGCTCCGCTCCTTTCCAGTTGGCGCTCGCCAGCGCCTTGGCATCGATCGCCTGCACGCTATCAGGTATATCGATGATGCGCGCCGGTCCGATGAACGGATCGACCGGCAGCTTTTCGATCGAAGCGCCGTCGCGCACGAAGTGCATCGGCGCATCGACATGGGTTCCGCTGTGGGCCCCCATCGAATACGCCGAGAGAGTGAAGCCGTCGCCTTTGCGCATGTCCTTGAGGAAATCGAATTTCATCGGCGCGTCGCCCTGGTAAACCGGCGTCGTAGATGGATCGAGCGTCGCAGTGGCGTCGATCCACCCAGTCGCTGGGAATCCGTCGCCGTTCACTGCATTCGCAGTGGCTTGCGGCTGCGAAGCGGAACACGCGAATGCGAATAGAGCCGCGGCGATCGGTGCGTGAATGGGCCGCAATATCTGACAAGTCATGTGTCCTCGGTTAGAGCGCAAGGCTCAATAAGAGTGTGAATCCAAGTCCCGCGACGCCGATTATCGTCTCGGCGACAGTCCACGTCTTGAGCGTCTGTGGAACCGTCATGTCGAAGAACTCCTTGATCAGCCAGAAGCCCGCATCGTTGACGTGAGATAGCACGAGCGAGCCGGCGCCGGTCGCGAGCACCAGCAGCTCCGGACTCGTTCCGGGGATTGATACGGCGATCGGTGCGACGATGCCAGCCGCCGTCGTCATCGCGACTGTCGCCGATCCGGTGGCGACGCGAATGAGCGCCGCGATGGCCCAGGCGAGAAGGAGCGGGGATGCGTGCGATCCGATTGCGACTCCCGCGATTGCGCGTCCAACGCCGCTTGCAACCAGCACCTGGTTGAATCCACCGCCGGCGCCAATGACCAGAAGTATCGTCGCGGTCGGAGCGAGACAGTCGTTGCAGTACTTGAGAAGTTGCTCGCGGGTGAAATGGCGCGTGCGGCCAAGCGAGACAAATGAAAAGAGCAAAGCGAGCAACAGCGCGACGATCGGCTGGCCGATAAAGTGGAGCACGCCGCGCGTGGAGCTAGCCGGATCGAGCACAACGTCGGCTGCGCTCGATAGCAGCATCAGGATCACGGGAATCAGAACGGTGATAACCGAGATCCCGAACCCCGGCATGGCCTGATTCGATTCGCCACCGAGCTGCGCCGCGAGTGGGCTCTCGGTCGTGAGGGGTATTCGCGGCGCGATCCACGAAGCGTAGATGGGACCTGCCAGCGCCGCCGTCGGAATGCCGACCAGCAATCCATATAGTATGGTCCGCCCGACATCGGCACTGTAGGCCGTCACGGCGAGCATCGCCGCTGGATGCGGTGGCAGCATCCCGTGCACGACCGACAGGCCGGCGACGAGGGGAATCCCGATCTTGATCAACGACATCCCCGTCCGCCGCGCGATCGTAAAAACCAGGGGCACCAGCAGCACGAATCCCACCTGGAAGAACACCGGAATTCCGACGATGAAGGCGACGAACATGATCGCCCAGTGAACGCGCCGCACGCCGAACATCCCGATGAGGGTCGTCGCAATGCGGGCGGCGGCGCCCGACTCCGCCATGATTTTGCCGAGCATGGTACCGAGCGCGACGACGATGGCGATGAAGCCGAGTACGTTACCAACGCCATCCTGGAAGGCTTTGACTGCCGCGAGTCCGTTCATCCCCGCGGCGATGCCCATCGTGAGCGAGACGACGACCAGCGCGATGAACGGGTGCAGCCTCGCGCGCGCGATAAGCAGAATAAGCGCGATTACCGCGAGCGCCGCGTAGAGGAGCAGCTGCGCGTCGTGTGTCATAGCGATGCCCGGGCGACGAGATCTCTCACGATTTCTTGGGATGCACTGCGTACATCACAAACCCAGGCGTTCTCATCGGGCGCAGGTTCTTCGAGCGTGGCGAACTGGCTGTCGAGCATTGAAGCGCGCATGAAGTGCCCCCCTCGATCGGCCAGACGCCGAGCAATCAGATCGCGGGGTCCATCGAGAAAAATGAAATGGGCATCCGGAGCGGCGGCGCGAAGGATGTCCCGATAAGACCGCTTCAACGCCGAGCAGGCGATCACCACTCCATTACCGGTTTCAGCGGCGGTGCGCAGTCGGAGCGCGAGCGTATGGAGCCATCCCGCACGGTCGTCGTCGGTGAGTGGAATGCCCGCTGACATCTTCTCGATGCTCTGCGCCGTGTGAAAGTCATCTCCCTCCAGAAATTCCACGCCGAGGGCAAGGGCCAGCGCCGAGCCGATGAGGCTTTTGCCGGAACCCGCGACACCCATCACGACGTAAAGGCCCTTGTTCACCGACGGGTAATATCCTTATCATGGACGCGAGCGCGAGGGGCGCCACCAGTCCGCGGAAAGGGCCGTGCCCACCCAAAAGCAGTTCTCGACAATCCGGGATCTTCTTTCAGCCTGATTCGGGCGGACTCCAGGCGCTTCCACGAAAGGAGGTCGTTATGACCGTTGCGACGCTTTCCGCGCGCATCAATCTGGAGCAAACCAGAAAGCAGGCTAAGGAGCTCTTAAAATCCTTCAAGGCCGGCGACAGCAAAACGCTGAATCACATTCGCTGGAATCACCCGCGGTTCAACGGCCTTTCCGAAGACGAGATCAGAGCCGGCAGATTTCAGCTTGCCGACGCGCAGCTGGTGATCGCCGGACTGCATTCGTTCGAGAGCTGGCCAAAGTTGTTGCAGCACATCGCTCTCCTCGACAAAAAGGATCCGGAAATAATGCGCTTCGAGAACGCCGCCGATGCGATCGTCGGTGGCGACGTTTTGACGCTCCTGAAAATGCTGCGTGAGAATCCCGAGCTCATTCACGCGCGCTCGACGAGGCACCAGCGTGCGCCGCTCATCCACTACATCGCCGCCAATGGAATCGAAGGTTATCGTCAGGTCACGCCGCCAAATGTCATCGAGGTGGCGACTGTACTGCTCGACGCCGGCGCCGAGGTCGATGCCGTGAGTGATGCCTACGGCGGTGGATGGACGACGCTCGGCCTTGTCGCGACCAGCGCACACCCGCGTCGGGCGGGCGTGCAGATCCCGCTGATGGATCTCCTGCTCGGTCGCGGTGCAGCCATCGAAGGCCTGCATCCGAGACTGAGTCTCGTCGCGGGCGCACTCGCCAACGGATGTCCAGAGGCTGCACGCGCGCTGGTAGACCACGGCGCCAGAGTGAAGGATGTGGTGAGCGCCGCCGGCGTGGCGCGATTAGATCTGGTGATCGAGCTGTCAGAGAGCGCGACGAAAGAGCAGCTCGAGAAGGCGCTGATTATGGCAAAGTGGTATGCGAGAACCGAGATCGTCGATTACCTGCTCGACCGCCGGGGCCAGAATCGTGACAATACACACACCTGACAATCGTTGCGCACACCTCCACATTGAGAATGCGCGGCAATCCCGTTCGCGGGCCGATAATTCGATTCAGGGAACGGTTGACCTCACGTTCCCGAACGCCACCAGTGTGCACGGTGGTTTCAACGCGAAATGGGTCTTCAATCAGGTGTTCTGTATTTAGCGCGTGTCGATATACTTGCCGGTTCAGCCTGCAACTGATCGGGGCTGGGCCGGTAGGTTTTTTTTGATCAGCTGCATGATTTCCTGCCGCCCCATGAACTCGGCCCAATCGAGCGCACTCCCATCGTGCTTGCTGTCGTGGATGGCTGGATCGGCTCCGGCGTCGAGCAGTAATCGGGCGACTTCGGCGTGATCACCGAGAATCGCCAAATGCAGTGGTGTGACTGACGAATCCCAATGGTCCCACCGCCCATTGGGATTCGATCCGTGATCAAGCAGCCACTTCACCGCGACGACGTTGCCCCTCTTCGCCATCAGATGAAGCAGCCCATCTCGATCGATGGCGCCCGGATCCGCGCGCATCAGTTGAGCAGCGGTGCCCCAGTCGCCGAGCGCGACAGCCGTAAACAGGCTCGCGCCGGTGCGATCGCGAATCGCTTCCATCAGCGAGCGATCGACGTCTGGGGCAGTCGCGTACGCCGATGCCGTGAAACCTGATCCATCCGTGGCGAACGGATCAGCGCCAAGATCGAGCAGAAGCTTCACGATTCGCGGAAGACCTTTCTGAACCGCGAAATGTAGCGGCAGTCGGAAATCCTCGTTGCGGCTTTGCGCCCGACTGAGCTCGGAGGGATCTTCAGCCACCAGCCGGCGGATCAGTTGCTCATCATGAACGGCGATCGCCGAGTAGATGTGGTGGCGCGCGCCGCGACTGACCAGGAAGTCGGCGACGGCGCGGTGCGCGTCATCATCGCACCCGTCCCAGCCGGTCGCCCAGCCGATCACTTCCAGCGCGTGGTCGTCGCCGCTTCCGACGACGTCACCACCAGCGTCCGCGAGCCTGCGCACCACATCGAGGTTGCCTGCCGCAGCCGCCCAATGCATGGGATAAGTGTTATCGCCGTTCTCCCGGACGTTGGGGTCGATTCCCCGAGCCAGCAGCAAATCAACCGCGCGCAAATGCCCTTTGTGCGCGGACAAGTGGAGCAGCGTGTGCCCGTAGGGTTTGTCGCGCGTATCGAGTTTCTCGGGGTGGGCGTCGAGCAGCTTGATCAGTTTCGACACGTTGCCCTTTCGCGCGGCCTCCAACAACTGGCCCTCGACCGTCAGCGAATCGATGTGGGTTTTGAGTGCGCGCCAACTCGAGAAACCGTATTGCTTGGCGATATCGAGTTGAGCGTCCGCGAGCTTTGCCTCACGAGTATTTCGACGCAATTCGGCGAGGCGATGCTTCGCTGCCTTGCGCAGCCATTCAAGGTTGGGGGCATCCGGGAGTGACAACGGGTTGGATGCTGACCCGGGAGTCTGTTCGGACATAGGACACCTTCCTTCCTTCGAAAGGGACGAGCCCTTTCATGCCGCCCATAGTCCGCAACGTGGGCGAGGAATAGAAGGTAATGGCAGTAATGTACAGGGCGGGTTCAACCCTTTACGCGGACCGTTGGCCGCCCTCGCGGCACTCCTTGAATGCTAAATCCGATTTCTCAGCGCGACAAGAGAGACCCGCCGCGCCAGATTTTGGAATGCTCGAACGCAACCGGCGCTTTAGTAATGGCGATTAGTTATCGCAGGGCGGAGCTCGCCGATATCCTCGCCGTCTCCGGGCTGCGCCAGCCTTCGGAAGCAGGCGGCGCCGCGACCGACCGGATGCTGCGATACCTGACGGGTGAGCACCATCCGCAGCAGGCGCTACCGCCGCGCGCGATGTGGGTGGCCGCGATCGATGGGGTGCCGATCGGATACGTCGCCGGTCATCTTACCCGGCGCTTCGATTGCGACGGCGAGCTGCAATGGATCTACGTGGTCCGCGAGCATCGCCGCTCGCATGTTGCAACGGAGCTGGTACGTCTCCTTGCCGAATGGTTCACAGCTCGAGGCGCTTCCCGCATCTGCGTTGATGTGGGCGACGACGCTGCCCGACCCTTCTACCGCGCGCGCGGCGCGGTCGATCTCAACAGGCACTGGATGGTGTGGAACGACATCTCACAGTTGCCGGCGTTGAACAACACCCACCCACGCAAGTAGAATTGCGGCATGTGCGGACGCGCGACGGTCGTCAATCCGGACGGCATTACCGAGAAAGTTTACGGCTACACGAAGAAATTCGTGCCCAGCGACTGGAAGCCGCGGTACAATCTGAATCCGCGCGAACAGATTCCCACCGTCTACTTCGATCCGTTTCTGCAGCAGCGCACGTTGCGCACGATGCACTGGAACTTCATTCCGTCGAAGCTCGCCAACCGGGCTCGCGTGGACGACTTCGACTCGCACTACTCTACGTTCAACGCCCGTATCGAGAGCGTCGCATCAGCGCCGACGTTTCACGAGGCGTGGCGCAGCCAGCGGTGTCTGGTGCTGGTCGACGGCATCATCGAATGGGTCGGAGAGAAGCGATACAAGATTCCGCACCTGATCCGCCATCGCGAGAGGGTACCCATTGCGATGGCCGGATTGTGGAACCGCTGGCACGATCGGAAGACCAGTGAGGAGATATGGTCATGCACGGTCATAGTGAAGGATGCTGACGACTGGTACGCGCGGTTTCACGATCGGATGGCCGTTCTTCTCGCGCCTGATGCGTACGACCGTTGGCTCGATCCCAGGCACATGAGTGACCCGGGCGATATTCTCGAGACCTCGGCGTACCGTCGCGACGGAGAGCTCGAGTACTTCCCTATCTCACCCCTGGTGAACAATCCCGGGTACGATGCGCCCGATTGTCTCGAGCCGCCGTCGGAGGAGGAGCTCGCTCGGCTTACATCTCGCGCCAGGAGGGAGAATGCGCAGATGAAACTCGACCTT
>C688J18823_10000203_pt1 | contig 33439 bp, 34 predicted proteins | sample HopSoiMetagenom1_FD_18823 | JGI IMG/M metagenome (IMG submission 18823) | reverse complement strand
GAGCCGCGGCAGCATGTATTCGAGTTGCGCCAGCTCAACCTGCAACTGGCCTTCACGGCTGCGGGCGTGGCGGGCAAAGATATCGAGGATAAGCTGAGTGCGGTCGATGACGCGCGCGTTTACTTCTTTTTCAATATTGCGCTGCTGGGAAGGAGAAAGTTCGTGATCGATGAGCACCAAATCGGCATCAACGGAAGCAACAGCGCCGGCAATTTCCTGGAGCTTGCCTTTGCCGATGAGCGTGGCAGGATCAGGCCGGTCACGATGCTGAATGAATTCGCCCGCAATTTCCGCACCGGCAGAAGCCACCAGCTCGCGGAACTCAGCCAGCGATTCTTCAACGCCAACGCGAGAAACACTTTTAGCTTCCGCACGGTCAGACGCTACATTGCGCGCAAGCACGGCGCTGGGCGGCACGTTCAAGTCACGGTCAGAACGGGAGCGGTAACGGAACTCCAGAGCTACAAGGAACGCGCGCTCCGGACCATCACGACCAGTCTTGATCCCGGCCGACGGTTGAAAACGGCGGGAACGCTGCCCAGGAATAAATTAGCCCTCCGACTTGCCGGTACCGCTGTCGCCTTCTGCCGTGGAGCCGTGCGAACGGCTGTCAAAATGGCTGCCTTTGGCCATAACCACGGTAGAGATGGCGTGTTTGAAAATGAGCTGTTCCTGATTGTTGGTTTCAAGGACGACTGAATATTTGTCAAAGGACCGGATACGGCCAGTCAGCTTCACCCCGCTCAGCAGATAAATGGTGATCTGACTCTTGTCCTTGCGCGCGGTATTCAGAAACGAGTCCTGTATGTTTTGTGCCGGCTTATTTTCCATCTGCCGATCTTTCTCCTGTGTTTGCATAGGGACGCGGAAGCCTTGGTGGCTTTCTTGATCATTGTAGCTTTTCAAGGCTTTCCGGGCAAAAGCAGTGGTGCCGGACAGCGGCGGCAGGAATGTTAAAATTTTGTTAGCTGTATTTTCATTAGCCGTATTTCTTAACCGTTTTCTTGACTATGAAAAGTGCAGGTCACAAAGCCGCTGCAGATGTCCCCATGCTGGATCTCTCGCGCCAGTACGCCTCGATCCGCAATGAAGTGCTGGCGGCCGTTGCACGTGTCTGCGACTCTCAACATTACATTCTGGGCGAAGAAGTAGTCGCCTTTGAACGCGAATTTGCCGCCCTTTGCGCAACTGCGGATTGCGTCGGCTGCGCTTCCGGCACAGACGGGCTCTGGCTGGCTCTGGCCGCTGCTGGGGTTGGTCCCGGCGACTCTGTGATTACCACGCCTTTCAGTTTCTTTGCCACTGCCAGTTCGATTCTGCGCGCCGGAGCCAAGCCGGTTTTTGCCGACGTCGATCCGGGAACTCTGAACCTTGATCCCGCAAAGGTGGAGCAGAAGCTTAGAACTTCACCAAAAGGTATGCGTGCCGTCATGCCGGTGCATCTCTACGGCCAATGCGCAGATATGGATGCGTTTAGCCAGATCGCAGCGGAATTCAAGGTGCACATAGTGGAAGATGCAGCCCAAGCAGTGGGCGCAACCTGGAATGGCAAGCGCGCAGGATCTCTAAGCTTGGCGGCTGCATTCAGCTTTTATCCAACAAAAAATCTCAGCGCATTTGGCGATGCTGGAGCGGTTACGACGAGTGACGCGAAGCTGGCCGAGCGCATGCGCTCACTTCGCAACCATGGCGGCAAACAACGTTATTATCACGATGAAATAGGAGCCAACAGCCGGCTTGATTCCATTCAGGCGGCGGTGCTACGGGTCAAGATGCCGCACTTGTCCAAGTGGAATGAAGCTCGCCGTGAACGCGCACGGACGTATGGCCGTCTGCTAAGCAGCGCCGGCCTGACCAAGACAGGTGCTGACTCCACAGCTCCAGTTGTGCTTTTGAAAACGCTGCCCGGAGCGCACCACATCTATCACCAGTATGTGATTCGTGTCCGTGATCGCGATAAGCTGCGCAAGTTTCTGGGCGAGCGTGGCATCGGCTCAGAGATTTACTATCCCATTCCGCTGCATCTGCAGAAGTGCTTTGCTTACCTCGGCTATGCTCCGGGCGATTTGCCGGAAGCCGAGCGCGCCGCGCTAGACGTGCTCGCTCTGCCAATATTCCCTGAACTCGAAGAAGACGAGCAGCGGCATGTTGTGGAGTCGATTGCCGAGTTTTATTCCTGAACACCTAAGGCCATCATGGCGAAGCCCTATACGGTATTTGTCGACGACAATTTTCATTACATGGATGAAAGCGAACGTTACAAACTGGGAGAGTTTGCTGACTGCGCCTCGGCGGTGGCGGCTTGCAAGAAAATTGTCGATGAGTTTTTCGACACCTGCAGTCTGGACAACAACGACGCCGAAATCTTCAAGCAATACACTTTTTTTGGCGAAGATCCCTGGATCAGCACCGTGGATTCGGAATGCAAGTTTTCCGCCTGGAACTATGCGCGGGAACGGGCAAAAGAGCTTGCCCGGAAGAAATGAGCAGCTATGCTTCGGATGCTTTCCACCATATCAAGCCGATACAGGCGATTCCAATCACCACCGCTACAACTAAAAACGACACAAAAGGAAATCCTCCGGCGCGAGTGAGAATGCCACTGATTACATCAGCGTGGCCCACCCAGAGACCTACCACAACCACTAAGCAAAGAACCGCCGCGAGCGCCCGCATGATGATGAAGGGACGTTCAATACGCTCCTTTTCAGCCTGCTTTTTCAAAATTTGCGCGCGCCACCAGATCACGCCGGGGCTGGGCAGCTCCGGTTGATGGTCAGCCGCCATTTTCTTGATAAGAGAATCGAACTCAAAGTCGTTATTCATGGGAACCTCTAAAGCCGGCCTTCTCCAGCAGCTCTTTCGCCCGTTCCCGCGCGCGGAAGACCATCACGCGCACGCTCTTTTCTTTCACGCCGAGTATAGCCCCAATTTCCTTGTGGCTCATCTCCTCAACGTGCGCCAGCCACAGTATGGCCCGCTCCTGCGCGCTCAGGTGGTCAAATATTGATGCCATATCCATCGGCAAATTGAACTTCTGGTGGACATGCTCGGTGAAGTCGCTCATCTCCCACAATTTTTGTTCCCGCTTCAGCTTGCGCCACCGATCGCGCAGCAGGTTAGTTGCGGTCTTGTAGAGATAGCCCTTGCGCGGCAGGTCGTCCATTGCCGGCGCATTCAGCATGCGGATATATGTCTCCTGCAGGATTTCATCGGCCGTGGCGGAATCGCCGGACAACCGGCAGAGATAGCCATGCAGTGTGCGCGCCGTGCGCGCATAGAAAGCCTCGAAATCGGCATAGCCGGTCTGCTCGGCGTGCTGTATACGCGTCTCAGTCATGGCTGTATGCCGTGCTGTGTATGCCGCAAACAACGTTTAGTCCTTCCCTGCCGATCGAATCTCTGCCGACTTCATTCTTCTGTAAAGCAGATACGAAATCGCAGCTGAAATCAGAAATCCAGCTCCCACACACGTAGAAAACATTCCCATTGTGTCCAGAAGCCAGATGTTGTGCCGCTGTCCTGAGGCCACCAGCGCTGCACCGGCGAAGAGCAAAACAATCCCGACCTTTATTGCATTCGTGATGGAGTTGATCGGGCCAGTTACTTCGTCAGTAAAATTCAACACATATTTCTGGCCCGCTGGCGACTGCATGAACTCGGCAAAGTCGTGCGCGGAAGAAAATTTCTCCAGCAGCGCTTTCTGCATGTCGGATCTCTGCTTGCGGCGGACCATAGAAGCACCCAGGTATGCGACCCATCCGAATAGACTAAACATCGCCAAGAGTACGAACCATTCTTTCAATTGTCCTTGCGTCATCGGATCCATGAATCAAATCCTCCAGCATAGGAACGCCCGGGCGCAGCCCAAGGTTAACAGTAGTTGAAACTAATCCTGCCGCTGCACGTCCAAAGGAAAAGAGTAGGATGAGGGAGGAATTTCCCATGCATAGAGGTTCAAAATCGGTTCAGCTGCTCGTGGCCGCAGTTTTATGCATCTTTGGTAGAAACCTATTCTCCCAGACTTCTTCTTCAACAGCTTCACCAACGCAAGGCAATAGCGCCAAGCCGCCTTTCACACTCAAGACCGCAACCCATTTGGTCTTAGTCGATGTGGTTGTTACCGATGGGAAGGGCAAGCCGGTTACCGGCTTAAAAGCCGAGGATTTCGCGGTAACCGAGGACGGGCATCCCCAGACCGTCCGCAGTTTCAGCTTCCAGCAACCCGCCATCTCAAGCGACCTTCCGCAACCTGCATCCGCGGCTTTGCCGCCTGGAGTGGTCACTAATATCCCTCAATACAAGCAGGGCGACATCTGGAATGTGATTGTCCTGGATGCGCTCAACAGTCCGATGCTTGACCAGAGCAGCACCCGGCAACAACTGTTGAAGGTGATTGACCGCATTCCCAACGAGCCGGCTGCTATTTACATTCTCAGCGATCGACTGCGACTGTTACAAGACTTCAGCACTGACCCGGTGGCTCTCAAACGTGTGATTGCGGGACTAAATAATAAAGGTTCAGCCTTGGTCGATAACGCTAAAGGCGGTCATGAAGCCGAGCGCTACAGCCCAATATTTTGGGCGGCAATTCCCGAAAGCGCCAGGCAGGCCATACTTCGCTATGAGTCAGAAGGTACCGCCTCGCATACGCGCAACCGCCTGCAAATCACGCTGGACGCCCTAACTGCGCTCGCACAAAATCTGAAGTCTCTGCCCGGACGCAAGAACCTGATCTGGGTTTCAGAAGGCTTCCCGTTCAGCATTGAGCCGGGCGCCACCGTGGATGCCCGGGAGAGTGTCACCCACAGAAATTACACCGTCTCCATCAGCTCAACCGCAAACGCGCTTTTCGATTCCCAGATCGCCATCTATCCCATAGATTCGCGCGGCATCGTCACGTCAGACGTGTATGACCCCGCCAGCCGTGGCTACGATCCGATAGGGCGAGGTCAATCCGAGATCGGCCTGACCTCGACCGTAAGCGAGGAAAACAATAATCTGAATGCGGTCCACTCATCAATGCAGGAGATTGCGGAGCGCACCGGAGGCAGGGCCTTCTACAACCGAAATGAGATTGGTGACCCGATCATTGAAAGTATGGACGACGGGACCACGTATTACACGCTGGCTTATTCTCCCGATAATCGCAACTGGGACGGGAAATTCCGGCGCATCAGCGTAAAGAGCAAACGCCCCGGCCTGAAGCTTCGCTACCGCCTGGGATATTTTGCTATCCCACCCGGAACCAGCCGCAGCCCGCAAGAACAGGCCGCAGCCTTCGCACAAGCCATGGACATCAGTTCGCCCATCTCGACGGCCATCCTTTTCCAGGCGCGAGTTATCCTGCCATCCGAGAAAACAAAAAATCATGTCGTAGTGAATTATTTAATTCCGGCTGCCGGGCTTTCCTTTGAAGATGGCGACGATAAGCTAAAGCATGCCGGCGTAAATTGCTCGGTAGAAGTATTCTCGAGCAATGGCGAGATGCTGAAGAAAGATGGCACCAACCTGACTGCCGCTTTACACCCAGATGTTTATGAAAAAGTCGTGCGGGAGGGATTCCCCTGTCAGGAAAAACTAGCGCTCTCACCCGGTGAATTCATCTTACGTCTGGGTGTTCGCGACAACGCCACAGGGATGATTGGCACAGTTGATACCAAACTCACCATTGCTTCCGAGATACCGCAACAGGAAAAGCAGTGACGAATGTACGTTATATAGCCGCTGACAAGATCCGCGCCTGCATGCTGGTGAGGACCGCTTGATAAGTGTCTACCGCCCACTGTAAGCGCAGCTGCTCATCTGATCCGTTCAGGGCATTTGCCGCCATTCGACAATAAGCCAGCCGAAAAACCACATACGCTTTGATGAAGTCATCAATTCTGGTATTGGCATCGTCTCCACTGGCGCGGCAATAGAGATTGAGGAACTCCGTCCTCTGCGGTTCATTCATTTTCCATTCGACAATCGCGCCGGCCAGGTCCCATGCAATGTCTGTTGGTCCCGGAAAGAAATGATCGTCGCCATGGCTGCCGGAATCGGTCTTGAGCAACTTACTTTCGTTGCTCAAAATCCATTCGTGCGGCTGCATTCTTCCGTCGGCAATCACCGGCCGTTCCAGATGAAGATCGACCGGCAGGTCGAACCCAAGTTCCCGAAGATTGTGCTCCGCCATGTTTTGCAGAGCGTCAAGGTTAGATAATTCAACCGCGAATGCCCGCACGCGAAAAGCGCAGTACTCTGCAAGTCGCGTCAGGATCTGCGAAGACAACTCAAGCAAAGGCCGGCCTTCAATCCAGGGATACGAAATAAATCCGTCGCTTTCCTCGTGCGGCATCAGTCCAAAACCAGCTGCAGCAACTCTCCGTTCGCGCTCCAGGACCGCGGCGCCATAATGGCCTAATCCTGCGAACTTGAAAAAACTGCGCTCACCTTGATCGGCCGACGAAAGATACTTAAGCCGCTCCAAGCTGGTCCATGCAGCAGGCCATTCAGACCTGTTCTTGAACACTCGGCTCCGCCACTGCCCACCGCCGATGAACTCAACTGCCTCTGCCGGCCGGCGCGCCTCCGCAGCCACTGGTATACAACGAAACCGCTGCCATCGCTCCGACGCATTCTCTGCGCACAGCGCCTCGATGTTTGGCGCATGGCTGCTGATAAGTATGATTTTTTCAACCGGCGCTCCCGCTCGCTCCAGCGCCTCTGCCGTAGCTAGAAAAGACGATCCGCTCAATCCCGGCCCTTCATCCACTACAACGAAGCTTGCACTTAACGATAACGCTCTACGCACCGCAGCCATCTGCTCAGTGGTGAACTCGACTGTGCGATTGTAAGGATGTCCCTGCGGACGAACGGTAATTCTGTCGGCCGAAATCCCGCGCTCGCGCGCCGCCGCAGCAGCAACCGCGCTCAGCGTGGTACCGATGCTCCTGATGCCAACAACAAGCACGTGTTCGCATGCAGGGATTTGTCGCATCACATTCGCATAAGAAAGAGGATGAAGTGTGTAGTAAGCGAATCCTTCAGGAGTGGAAATGCTGAGTTGTTCAAGTGCAGGCAGTGCCCGCGCAGCATTGATCAGGAAATCTAAATCACGTCGCGGGCTTTCGCTGTTAACGGACGCGACTCTTTCGCCCGCTAACAGCGCATGGGCAATGTCACTGGTGAGCAACTCACAAAAGCGAGCTGCTTGCGGATCACTATCCGCGGTGCCGCACTCGAGCTCACCTGCCAGCAACAGAGCAGCCAGCAACGGTCGACGCGAAAAATGGCTGCGCAATTGCTCCAGTTGAGCAATGAGTGCCGCCTTTAGTTCTTTCCCGCTCGCGCGCCGCCGGCCTTCACGAAAGACCAGCAGATTCAAACCGCTCATGGATGCTCGTCAAGCTGCTGTTCGTACTCGTTCAGGCTACTTTCTTGGCTGTTCTGCGTACCGCGCGCGGCGATCGCGCCACATCGCCCTCTTTATCCACGAAGTAAAGATACTGGTTGTCTCGCTCAATTGCGTTCGGCACCAGCACCTCGGTTTCACCTTCGCCGGATTTGGATTTGCGGCTTACGTTCCCATTGCCGTCAACAAAGTACAAATACTTCTTGTAGTCCCGTTCAAGATGAAGTTCTTTGACCTTTTCTGCCATATCCTGTTGGAATGCAAATAAGGCTCTCCGGATGCCACAACCTTAATGTTTAGATTTTCCTTTGCTGCTGCTCCTGGTTCCCTTACGATGGCGCGGCGCCGGTGGTTCTTCTCCGGGGGCCAAAACCCGATGCACCAGCGGCGGATTAAATTTGTAAGTACGTTCATGTACCGTGCCGGAATCGTCTTTCACCCTGAGCACAAATGTGCGCAAATTCCCTTCTTTTTCAAACTCCTGCCGCCCCAGCGTCACCGGCAGCACACCAGCTAGCTCCCGCTCTCGATACGCCGTTTCATAGCGATGCTTGCGGGCGTTCCAGGTAAAGACTCGCGCCTGGCTGAAATCGTATGGCAGGCCCTCTTTTTCAGTGAATAGCACCAGGTACTCTGGAATTTTTTTATCTCCATCCTGGACCTCGTCCAGTTGATAGGCCGCCACAATGCGCTGCCCTTCAGAATATTGCGCGATCTCCTCAGGCACTTGCAGGTAAAGCGTTCTGCCCAGCACCCATCCCACACGCAATTGCGTGTCGCGCACCAGCCACCAGTCTTCGCGGACGGCCGGCGGCGCAGCGTTGTCACTCTTTACCTTCTCTTCATCCGGTGCTTCGTCTGCATCTTTTTCCTTCTCCTCCTTCAATTGCAGCGGCGGCGCATTGCGGTCCACCGGCTGCCGCTGCAACATATCTACCTTCTGTTTCTCATTCAGCAGATAAAGGTAGGCGGTCTTTCTTCCCGGCAGCACGTGGACCTTGACTTGCTCTTCCGTGGTCGCAGTAGCCTGCGCGGGAGCGGATTTATATTGTTCCGCCAACTTTTGAAACTGATCGAAGGTCGGCTGGTCGGCAAGATAGCGTTCCTGCACCCAGCCTTCTTCCCCGCGAGGAGATCGCACCCGCAGAAAGCGCTTGCTCTGCATCCGCTCCAGGATTTGTACCCGCTCGCCGTTATGGACCACGCCGGTCTTGTTGTAGAAAGTGGAAACGTGGTCGCGAAGCCCAGCTTCAGTCACAGCCACGTAGGCGTATTCTCCGCGAGCAGACTCGCCGCGTTTGCCGCTGCATCCTGCCAACAGGAACAGTCCCAAAGCGAGCAACACTGCCACGGAATTAATTCGCTTGTGAATTCGGCTGAAACCTATGATCAAAATTTCCCCATCGCCTTTACCGACAAATATAGCAGCCCATCGCCGCACAATAACAGACGCATAGCAGACGAGAAAATTCCACGGCGCTCTTCGACACTCCCTCTATCGGTCGCGACTGGCGGCCATCAGCTTACCGATGCGGCTCCCTGCTGGGCAAAAATCAAATAATGTCCCACCGGATCTTTAATTCCGAACTCCTTTGCGTGATAAAACGTGGTTCGCATCGGCATTACGATTTCGGCTCCTTTGATCGCTTCATGCGCTGCGTCAATTTCAGCTACTTCGATATACAAAAAGCTCGGCCCTCTGCGCGCTGCGGCCCCGGTTGCGGCGTTATCTTTCTCTGCGCTGGCAAAGCTTTGATACATCAGTTCCAATCCATTCTTCTCTAAAAGGACAAAGGCAATCTTGTTTCCTTCCGGCACCTCTATCGTCTTTTGAAATCCGATCTGTTCGGTCCAGAATCGGATACAAGGTTCAAGTTCCTCAGCAAACAGGATGGGAGTAATTTTCTTTACTTCAGCAGGCTTCATATTTTCTCCAACATAAAATTGTTCTTGCAATCGATTCTAGTATAATTTAGACTAGTTTACTAGTACAGAGTAATTTTGCCGCTGTCAAGCAGGAGTTTTTATGCAAGTTCAGCAACGTCGTTTAGAGGACCTAATTTCCGTGGGACCAGCCATGCTCCGCGATTTTGAGCTTCTTGGCATTCGCACGGTGAAGCAGCTTGCGCAGCGCAATCCGGCTAAGCTCTATCAGCAACTCTGCCGTGCCACTGGCCAGCGCGTCGATATCTGCTGCCAGGATGTCTTCTCCGCTGCTGTGGCCCAGGCTCGCAATCCGCTCCTTCCCGCCGAGCAATGCCAGTGGTGGTATTGGAGCCGCCAGCGGAAGGCCCGCAATGCCCGCAGCTAAAAAGACTGCGTCCAGGAAACTTGGAGCCACGAAGTCCGAAGTAAAGAGGTCCGGAGTAAAGAAGCTTGCAGAAAAAAAGGCCGGGCTCACGGTTCCGGATCTTGTGCTGCTCAGTTTGCTGGCGGAACAGCCAATGCATGGGTACCAGGCCAATATGGAACTGGAGCGCCGCCAGGTGCAGGACTGGGCTGGTGTTTCCCGTCCGCAAGTTTATTACTCGCTGGAAAAGCTGACGCGCCTTGGTTTGATCGCCGAAACGGGCGACCACGAACCAGCGCTCGGGCCGGAGCGCCGCATTTTTTCCACCACGGCAAAAGGCAGAGCCGCTCTGGCCTCTTCCCTTGAACGTGAAGACTGGACCAACCAGCGCGACCGTCCTCCATTCCTCACATGGATGGCGCTTTCATGGCAGGCTTCACCGGCGACGGTACTCAATCAACTCCGGCGTCGAGAGAAATTCCTGGAAGCCGAGCTCGAGCGCGAACAGGCCACACTGCGTGCCGTAGAAAACGAAGTGGGCCATCCGTTTCATGAGGCCGTCTGGATGATCAAACTCGTCATCGAACAATTTCGTACTGAGCTGCACTGGCTGCGCCAGGTTGCCGCCGAAATCCCGAATCGCACGCGCGCCGCCAATCCGGCCCACGTCAGCAGGAACATCTAGCCCCTGCTCCGTTCAGGGACAAATTGCAAGCCCCGCATTCGTTCACGCTATACTGCTCGAGTCGAGGAGAAGAATGGCGATCCGCATAAAACTGCTTTTATTCATCAATCTTTTTTGTTTTCTGGCCGTAGCTTCCGTCCAGCATTCCAATGTTGACCAGGCCCAGATCCGCGGAGAGATGGAATTTCTGGCCAGTGACGCCATGCAGGGGCGCGCCAGCGGCTCCCATGATGAACTGGTCGCCGCTGCTTATCTCGCTTCACAGCTGCGCGAAATAGGCATCGCACCGGCTGGTGACGAAGACGGCTACATTCAGAACGTCTCCGGCGAGTTCAACTTCTATCCCGAAGGCAAGAAGCAGTGGAACACCCGCAACGTGATCGGCAGACTTGAGGGCCGCGACGAGAAATTGAAAGATCAGGTCATTCTTCTCACCGCGCACATGGACCATATTGGCGTCCGCGAGGCGGTCAACGGTGACAGCATCTATAATGGCGCCGATGACGATGCCTCGGGTTGTGTCGCCATTCTCCAGTTGGCGCGGGCGCTGGCCCACGAGAAAGCCCCGAAACGTACCGTGCTGTTCGTGTTTTTTGGAAGTGAAGAGACCGGCGGCCAGGGCAATCAGTTTTTTCTTCAGCATCCACCCGTGCCGCTGAAAAGCATTGTTGCCAACCTGGAATTTGAAATGATCGGCCGCGCCGATTCCGCCGTAAAACCTGACGAACTCTGGCTCACCGGTTTCGACCGCAGCAACCTTGGCCCTGAGCTGGCAAAACATGGCGCCAAGCTGGTAGCCGATCCGCATCCTAAGCAAAACTTTTTCCAGCGCTCGGACAATTATGCTCTCGCCAAACAAGGCATCGTCGCGCACACTGTTTCAAGTTTCGGCCTGCACTCCGACTATCATCGCCCCGGTGACGACGTCGCACACATCGACTTCAATCACATGGAACAGGCGATCCACTCCATGCTTGGTCCTGTGAAGTGGCTGGCAAATTCAGAATTTAAGCCGGAGTGGGTGGAAGGGAAAAAGCCATAGGAGAATTTGGTAATCGGGAAATTTGGTAATTTTGTAATTGAACCCACGCTTCCTGTTGAACCGCCGATTCACTAAATCTCTATCGAACGAAATCGCTCCATCCTGGGACTCATTTACGCGATTACCAAATTACTCAATTATCAAATTAGTTCGGCTTTTCCTTCTTCTTCCCGCGCAGGATGCGCTCGTCGATGGGCTTGCGGCCTTTAAAGCCTTCTTCCATGCCGTGCCAGAATTCGATTTTCTCTTCGCCATATTTCCAGCACAGCAGGACAATTTCATCGTCCACGGCGCAGGGAAAATCCAGCAGGCCGATGTCGAGGTCTTTTACCTGCACGCCAATTGAGTCAATTTCCGCCAGCGTGTCCTTGATGTCCTGGAAAGCCTTGTCACGCTGGGCACGCCGACGCGCCACTGCCGGAATATCTACAAAAAGCCCGCCGCTCAGCAGGATTCGGTGTTTCAGGTCCAACAACTCTTTTTCCACGGCCTCGATCACGGCTTTATCGTCCATGGCGCGCTTGATCAAAGACCGCAAGACCGGCAGTAGAGCATGCGCTTCCTGCAGCGTGAAAGTTTTTTGTTTTGCCATATTTATCTGCTTGTTCTTGCGCGGCTCACCGTATTTCCAGCATCCTGTCCAGCGCCACATGTGACCAGTATTTCACGTCATCCGGCACCTGTATGCGGTTCACCACGTTTTCTTCCGTCAGATTTTCCAGCACCCAGCACAGATGCTGTGGCGATATACGAAACATGGTAGTGCAGAGGCAGCCGGATTCATCCAGAGTAATGACCATTTTATCGTCTTTGGCAAATTCCTTGCCCATGCGATTTACCAGATGAATCTCAGTGCCCACGGCAAACTTGCTGCCCGCGGGAGCGGCGGCGATCATCTTGATCAGTCCTTCCGTCGACCCTACGCCGTCAGCCTTCTGGCAAACTTCCCAACGGCATTCCGGATGCACAATCACTTTGATCCCCGGATGCATCGCCCGCACGCGATCAACATGCTCAGGAAGAAAGCGCTGATGAACCGAGCAATGCCCCTTCCACAAAATTACTTTCGCCTTGCGTAGCCGCGCCGGATCGACTCCGCCGCCAATCATGAACGGGTCCCACACTACGCATTGGTCCAGCGGAATGCCCATGGAAAAGGCCGTGTTGCGCCCAAGATGCTGGTCAGGTAGAAACAGGATTTTCTCATTTTGCTCAAATGCCCACTTGAACGCCGCCGGCGCATTGGACGACGTGCACACCAGCCCGCCACGCTCGCCGCAAAAAGCTTTGATCGCTGCCGTGGAATTCATATACGTCAGCGGTGTTATCCCATGGCCCAAATCATCCGTGAGGCCAAGTGAAACCAGTTGCTCCCAGCAGCTTTCCACCTGGCCAATTTCGGCCATGTCCGCCATGGAACAACCTGCATTCAAATCCGGCAGGATCACCCGCTGGCCCGCGTGCGCAAGCACGTCCGCGCTTTCCGCCATGAAATGGACGCCGCAAAAAACGACATATTCCGCGCTGGTGCGGGCGGCTGCCTGCGCCAGTTTGTAAGAGTCGCCGCGAAAATCGGCAAAGCGAATCACTTCATCGCGCTGGTAATGGTGGCCCAGGATCACCGCGCGTGAGCCAAGCTCGCGTCTGGCCGCGGCAATGCGCGCATCCATGGTGTTATCGGGGAGTACAAGGTAGTTATCGAGCGAGCAACTGACGCCTCGCTCTTCCAAAGGAGCAATCGTAGTCGACATTTATCCGCCTTCAGTCCCGCGGCGTTTTGCCCCGGAACGGAGATGTTGAAAGCATCCACAGGCTCCAGCAGGTCCACTGCGTAATGTCACGCCCGACCTGCGGGGTTGTTGAAGCCCGCAGTCTTACTGGTTCTTTTGATGACCTTCAGCCCAACTTGGACTCGAGAATTATGCCCTGCGCCAAACGGCTGAAAATCACCATTTATTGTGCCATTCAAGTCGCTACCAACGCAAATGCGCGGAAACGATACAGAAATGCTTAGCGGGATTGAGCCCATCATCATCCGATCTCCTAATGCCTTTTCGCTTTGAAGAGCAATATGAATCCGATCTCCGCAACTCGCTTGAGCGTGCCACTGCCTTCTCATCGCCTGCGGCAATGACTCCAGCCTCGTCGCGCCGGCCTCGGCGTCACTTACTTACATCTGTTCCGCCATCCTGGCCAAATTCCTGCTGCATGAAAACATCGACCGCGGGCGTTGGCTCTCCGCCGCTCTGGTCTGCGTGGGCGTGTTACTGCTGGTGAAGTAGTTTTTCTCCCGAGCGCAGCGAGGGACCCCTATTGTTTTCCTGACTACCATCGCAACGCTGTCATTTTTTTGTCGAATTCCTCACAGGAACGTAGTGGTCAGTTCGGAATCGATCTGCCCATTGTTTAAAGTCGTCATCCCGAGGTCCCGTAAACGAGCAAGCGTTTTCTTCAGCTTGCAAGTAGGGCCGAGGGACCTTGTGCCTGAAATGGCGAATATGCTTCCGATACGTTCAAACTGACCCACCATCCACAGGAACGATGCGTATAGGGTTGGCGGCAGCTACTGATAAAGTATTTCTACTATTGATTCCGAGGGTGCAACCAGAATGATCTATCTCATGAAGCAAAAGCTCTTCTCCTGGGGCGACGATTTCACCATCAAAGACGAAGCCGGCCAAGACCGTTTCTTTGTCCACGGCAAGGCCTTCAGCCTGGGCAATCAACTCTCATTCCAGGATATGGCGGGAAACGAGTTGGCATTCATCCGGCAAAAGCTGCTCAGCTGGGGCCCGACCTATGAAATATCAAAAGGCGATCAACTGCTGGCCACTGTGCAAAAAGAGCTTTTCACGTTTTTTAAATGCACTTTCACGGTAGATGTCCCCGGGCCCAACGACATGGAAGCGCAGGGCGACTTTCTGGACCATTCCTATGTGTTCACGCGCAACGGCAGCCAGGTTGCCGAGGTCTCAAAACAGTGGTTCGCTTTGGGAGATACCTATGGCGTGCAAATCGCGCAGGATGAAGACGATGTGCTGATTCTCGCTAGCACCGTGGTGATTGACATGGCCTGCCACGGGGATGGCAAGCGATAGCGTTCATTTGCGCTCTCTACGCGCCCGCTGCCCCTTCCTTTCGCAGAGCTGGCAGTTCGTTTTTCATCGTTTGTGATGACTTTGTCCGTTTATTTGAAACTAATCTTCGGTCGTAAACCTTGTCCCGTGCTTTGTTCCCGCTAATCGTGCAACGAATCCGAAGTTTCGAGCTTCAATGTCACGCCTGATGCCCTCTGTATATTTCCAACCTTCTGGACGAGGCTTTTTGTCCGGACACGAGTCACAGTGCGCTCGCCTGAACTTTTCATAAGCGATATCCAACTCTCCGCCTTCTTCGTGGTAGTTGTGAAGAGTACAGTGAACTATTTTCGATCCTGCGGTACCAAGGTTAAATAGACGTTGTACCTTGTGGGCGGTCGGACCAATAGCTCCCTGGCTGACCAGCAGGTGCTCGCAATTGACGAGAACGCGTTCTGGGCTGTTATCCTTGGCTGCTACTCTGAGAGCCTTCACAAGCGGATCGCTATCGTCTCTCATGTCAATTCCGTATGCTGCGGCCATGGTCTGCACGATCTGCAATATGGTGTCTCCGTGATAATCTCCGTCGACCCGTTCACCAGCCCACCGTTTAGCCGCTCTCTCAAGTCTAAGCAGCGCATCAGCACGAAGGGAGCCGGGGAGACTGCTTGCAGCCTGTTCCGCCCAGCGGTATGCGTCGGAATCTTTAGAATGCGTCGTTATCAATGCACTGATAATCGCAAGTACGACTCCCTCAAGGTCACCGGTCTCGTCGGCAATCCAAGCAGCTAACTTGCAAAGTTGTAACGCGGACTGCCCCACTGAGTGTTCCAACTCAATATTGCCTTCTGAATTGAGTGTGATCAGAAATCTTCCAACCGCATTAACAACTCTTGTTAAAGCGCGCCCTAGCGCCCAACGATCCGGGTAGCTGGCAGCATAACGCCCCAGCCGCAAACCTTGGTTATACTTTGCAATAATGCGTTTGGTGATAACTGCTCGTCTTGCATAAAGACCCAATGCCATCATCGGATCACCATGCTGCAAAAGGTGCTGCTGTTGCGCCATGAAGAGGCTTGAATTCTCGTACGCCAAGATTTCCAATTCTGCCGCGTGCCGCGTTATTAGGGCAAAGAATTTTAAGTACCGCGGTCCAGAAGCGGTCATTTCCTGAAGTTTTATCGCGTGTGAAAGCGATACTTTTGACAGTTCGCTGTCAGGCCTCCCGCCATGGAACGTTTCCCTGTAGTCGATGGCCTCGAGCTGAATCTCAGCCCAGAATTTTACTTCTACAGAAGAATCTGGATCGTTGATGATTGCCTGCGCGCGAAGACGAGCGTCCTTGAGGTTTCTTTGTCGGTAGAGCGCGACTACCCTCTGAAGGCGGAGCGTGTCAGCTTTTTCCTGAAAGGCTTTATATAACGCCTCCTGGTCAGGGAGGTGCCTTAAAGAGTTGGCAAATGCGTGTGTCGAGGACGAAATAAGCTCTCGATTCGCCAGGGCAAGATAGATTTCATTTAAGGTCTTCAGAAGTTCCGGCGCCGTTGTGGGAAGCAGTTGATTGGTGGGAATTCTGACTGTGATTGATTTGGCTTCTGGATTCGCTACGGCCTTTGCCAGTCGGCCGTCCAATTGAGGCGCGTACCAATACAGACCCGGCGATTTTACGTCTGCATGGATTACAAAAACAGGATCACGTAACTCAAGCGCATAATGTCTGGCGTGTTGCGAGGAAAGCTCTTGTGATATGAAAGTGCGATCTGCTGAATAATCGGAGCTGAGAGAACTTTTCAACTGAACGTGGAACCAGGCCCCCGTGGGATTTTTGCCCTCGAAGACTTGAACATTGCAATCGATGCCATAGTCCTCCTGCACGTCGTTGATTACCCAATTGAGCGGCTCCAGAGATTCTCGAAGCAGGCGTTTGCCTGCCCGGTTTATGTCGTGTTCTTCGGGCTTTGTAATCACAGATTTCGGCAGCTTCTCTGAATGGTATTATCTCTCACTTCTTTCCTTTCGCAGCTCGAAAGCGTTCTTGGGGGTGAAGCTGTGGCCGACGAAGCTCATATCAAAATTCTTAGAGTGGAAAGCGCTGACGCGTGGAATAAGTAGCGAGTGGAGAACCCGGGGCTTAGGCCGGATCTGAGTGCGGCTGACCTACGCGGATGCCAACTTCGGGGGGTGAACCTCAGACAAGCGGACCTAAGACAGACTGATCTCAGCGAAGCTCCAGACGTCAGAGGGGCAAACCTAGGTGGAAGCTCCTACATGTTGGACATCGGCACCGATCTCTTCGGATCAGATCTCCGTGAGGCGGATTTGCGTGAGGCAGACTTGCGGGAGGCCGATCTTCGCGAAGCAAACCTACGTGGAGCAAACCTAGAGGGCGCAAATCTCCGTAACGCTATTATGAAATCAACTGAGCTTGGGGAAATAGATCTAAGCCGAGTCGAGGGTTTGGAGACCATTAAGCACCACGGGCCCTCAACAGTCGGAATCGACACGATATACCGTTCTAAGGGGGACATCCCAGAGCGCTTTCTGCGCGGCGCCGGCGTACCGGAGCCTTTCATCGCGAACATGAAAGCACTGGTGGCGGCAATGTCGCCAATTGAGTTTTACTCCTGCTTTATCAGCTATTCGAGCAAAGACCAGGAATTTGCCGAGCGGCTGTATGCCGATTTGCAGATTAAGCGAGTCCGGTGCTGGTTTGCGCCGGAGGACCTGAGGATTGGAGACAAGCTGCGTCCGGCCTTTGACGAAGCCATTCGCGTACATGACAAGCTGATGGTTATCCTTTCAGAAAATTCCGTCGGCAGTCCATGGGTGGAGAAGGAAGTGGAAACGGCTTTTGAAAAAGAGCGCCGGGAAAAGCGGACCGTCTTGTTCCCGATCCGGCTGGATGAAGCGGTGATGGAGACCCGCGAAGCCTGGGCGGCGGACATACGCCGGACAAGGCACATCGGCGATTTCAGAGACTGGAAAAACCACGATTCGTATAAGAAAGCGTTTGATCGGCTGCTGCGCGACTTGAAGGCGGTTTAGCGCGCTCCGCTACGTTGCGCGCGGGCCTGCGGCAGCGAGGAGTTGTTCTTTTCATAGCTCTTACGGCACGACTTCGCAGCCTTCTGTTCGCTTCGCTCACCTCAGGCTAAACACTAAAGTCGTGCCCTGACACTTGTCTCGTTGGGTAAGGCAGCCGATATCCAGCGATTTCCGCAACCGTGTTTGGTTCAGCTCGGGCTGGGCCGAGGACCCGACCCTTCTCCGTTTTGGCGCACCGGAACCCAGAACATTCGGTTCGACTTCCTTCGCGGTCCAAAACCCTGCCGGTTTTGCTTGACAAAAGCGAATAAAATACGATATAATCGTTTTTGCCATCAGTGTGATTGAGCCGCCCAGGCGGCCTTGGCATAGGTTCTTTGAAAATTAGCAAATAGCAGTCAGCAGTCAGCAGTCGGCATTCAGCTAAAGCAGAAGCCCGAAAATTTTGCGACCCTCTGCCGATCTTTGGGTGGATTGGGTGACCTTGGGTGAAATTGGGTGGAACCCGGGGGGTAGGGGCGGGTGCTTGGATCGCCGGAATCGCGGTGTTCGCCGACAACGCACGTGATCGGAAAACCCGAACTCCACGCCAATCCCGGATGCGTCGCGTAAGCCCTTTGGAATCCTAATTGAGGCATGGGGGAGGGGGGCTGTTGAGATTGCCAGAAGCGCCGATATTGCCAAACATTGCCAAGATTGAAGGCCTAACCCTTCACCGGCGAGGGTGCCGGTGCCACACGATCTACGAAGCTTCCGATGCCTTCTGAAAATGCCGCAGCACCGCCTCGGCCTGTGGCTTGGTCAGCACCGCGCCCAGGGCGGCGGCGTCGGCCTGCTGTACGGCGCGCACGCTGCCAAAATGCTGCAACAATCTCTGTCGTGTGCGTTCGCCCACGCCCGGAATTTCCAGCAGCTCGGATTTGCGGTCGCGCATCTGGCGGCGCTTGCGATGGAACGTCACGGCAAAGCGATGTGACTCGTCCCGAACCATCTGCACTAGATGTAGCACCGGTGAATGCCGGTCAAGGACTACGGGATCGTCTTCCTGGCCAAAAACGTAGATGATCTCTTCTTTCTTTGCGATCGCCGCCAACGGCTGGTTCGTGATACCCAGTTCTTCCAGAGACTGCGCCGCCGCGTGAAGCTGGCCCAGTCCTCCGTCGATTAGCATCAGGCTCGGGAACGTCTTGTCTTCATCGCGCAGGCGTTTGTAGCGCCGCGTCACCACCTCGCGCATCGAGGCAAAATCGTCCACGCCCGTCACTGTCCGCACAATGAACTTGCGGTACTCGCTCTTGTTCATCTTGCCGTCTTCCCACACCACCATGGACGCAACGGTCTCCGCGCCCTGTATGTGCGAAATGTCAAAACACTCAATGCGCTTGGGGACATCCGGCAGCCCCAGTGCGTCCTGCAATGCCTCCTGGACGGCCTTGGCCTGCGGCTTCATCACGCGGAAGCGCTGATCAAACGACTGCTTGGCGTTCTGTGCCGCCAGATCGATCAGCGACCGTTTCTCTCCGCGTTGTGGGACAAGAATCTCCACCTTGCTCCCGCGCTTTTCTGACAGCAGCTCTTCCAGTTCCGTGCGGTCTTCAAAATCCACCGGCGCAAGAATGTCGCGTGGTACATATTGCTGGTCGATATAGAGCTGCTTCATTAGGGCTGAGAATAACGGACCAGGAGAAAACCGCACAGGGGCTAAAGCCCCGGAGTTAGGCGATGCTGACGGCCCGACTGAAGTCGGGCCCTGACACTTGTCTGTATCCTGCACGCTTTGCAAGTCGTCCGCGGGGATTGAGGTGCTATCCGGCAGTTCGTCCCAGAAAAACTCTCGCCGATCGAGAATCTTTCCTCCGCGCAGGTGGAACACGTTCACGGCCAGCATGTCATTCTCATAGTGATAGCCAAAAACGTCCTGGTCATCGCCTTCGGCTGCTGCCATGCGCTGTTTTTCCTGGAGCTGCGCCACCGTTGAAAGCATGTCGCGATACCGCGCCGCGCGTTCATATTCCTGCTGCCCCGCAGCTTCTTCCATGCGCGCGCGCAATGACTTCGCCAAATCAGTTTGCCGGCCTTCCAGCAAGAGCTGCACATCATGCACGGCTTCCAGATATGACTGCGGCGTCGTCAAGTCCTGCACACAGGGACCAAGGCATCGCTTGATGTAATACTGCAAACACGGTCGCAGATGGTATCGCGTGAGATCGACTTTGCAGGAAGGCACCAGAAAACTGCGGTGAATCAGGTCAACGATCCTGTAGGCCAAGTTTCCGGGAAAATACGGACCGTAATAATTGCTGCCATCTTTTCGTAGTCGCCTCGTCACATACACGCGGGGAAAGCGCTCTCCCAGCGTCAGCTTTATATATGGATAAGTCTTGTCGTCGCGCAGCAGAATGTTGAAGCGCGGCTTCTTCTGCTTAATGAGGTTGTTCTCAAGCGCCAGCGCTTCTTTGTTGTTATCGACAACGATATATTCAACGTCTACCGCTTCGCGCAGCAGACTTCCTGTTTTGGCATTGGCTTCGCCCACGCCTTCCTGGAAATACGACCGGACACGGGCGCGCAGGTTCTTCGCTTTGCCTACGTAAATGACCTCGCCTTCGGCGTTTTTATATAGGTAAACTCCCGGCCGGAGCGGGATTGTCCGGATTTTCTCTGTCAGATCCATTGGGGGAAAGTTGAGGCTTACTACCTAGATTCTTCCCGTAAGGCCCTGGGTGCGTAAAAATTCTATGGTCAGCTACTCAGGCCGGGCATCGCTAGCGCCTCTTGAAATCATCCAACCCCTTGATTATAAGTCATTTATAATCAATCTGTCTGCGGTGCTGCATTGGCACGCCAGTTGCTCTTGTCAAGAGTGACTTTATAGGCGGCAACACCCTGCGCCGCGTCGGGTCTTAAGGAGCTTTCCCCATGAACTTGAAATCGAGCCTTTTGGTTCTGCTGGCCGGCACATCTCTGATGGTCGCCACTGGTTGCACAACAAAGAACTATGTGCGCAAGCAGACCCAGCCAATCGTCGACAAATCCAACGAACTTGACGCCAGAACGGCCAAGAACAACGCCGCCATTCACGATGTTGATAGCCGCGCAACCGCCGGCATCGCAGGCGCGAACACCAAGGCTGGCGAAGCTGACACCAAAGCGCTGGACGCCCGCAATCGTGCAGACCAGGCCCAGACACTGGCAACGCAGGCCAATACCCGCGCAGACGCCCTGGCTAACCAGGTCGCCAATCTGGATAATTACCGCCCCGTGGCTGAAACCTCAGTTCACTTCGCCTTCAACAAGGCCGATCTGACCGCCAAAGCCAAGACCGCTCTTGACCAGCTGCTGGCTGAAGTCCCCAACACCAAGGGTTATCTCGTTGTTGTGGAAGGCGACACTGACTCCGTGGGTTCAGCAAAATATAACTACAAGCTGAGCGAGAAACGCGCTGATGCCGTGGTGCAGTATCTCTCTTCCAAGAGCATTCCGGCCCACAAGATTTACCTGATCGGAATGGGTAAAGACAAGTACGCTGCCCCCAACACCACTGCTGACGGTCGCGCCAAGAATCGCCGCGTTGACGTTCGCCTGATGACGAACGTTCTGGGCACTGAAACACCAAGCTCTGCGCAGAGTACCACTCCTAACCCGAGCCGGTAGTCTCTCCTCCCCCGGGACATTGCGCAGAAACAGAGGCCGCCAGATTTTGCTGGCGGCCTTTGGTTTTGCCGCGAAAGCGCCGCCCCAGGCCTGCAAGATTCTCGTCCGTTGACTGGCAGAGCAAATTCGCAACCCCGTCCGCAGTTCGTTGAGCAATGTAAGATGTCATCTTCATTTTGAATCGTCATCCCGAAGGGCGTGAGCGAGTCCCGCGTTTTCATCAGCGGGCGAGTAGCCCTGAGGGACCTTTTGTTTATTATGGAAAAGGTCTCATACGTTTACATGATGGGCAGCACTTCACGCCGTGCGCTGTATACGGGTGTGACAGCGGTTTTCTATCTGCGTGTCTGGCAGCACAAGAACAATCAAGGCGGATACTTCACTACAAAATACAAATGCTATCGTCTGGTCTACTTTGAGCAATTCACAAGCGTGGAAACGGCAATTGCACGCGAAAAAGAAATCAAAGGCTGGCGCAGAGAAAAGAAGGACAAACTTGTCGAGTCAATGAATCCCAGATGGAAAGATCTGGCTGCGGATTGGTATCCAAAGGGACTAATGAAGGATGGGGTCCTGATCGACTTAAGCAAAATAAAAACATAAGGTCCCTCAGGGCTACTCGCCCGCTGATGAAAACGCGGGGCTCGCCCACGCCCTTCGGGATGACGGAGCCAGGTTGGGGTCATTTGATTTCCCTCCCCTTGTTCCTAAAACCAACCCGCAAGATTCCTCCCTCGATTCGATCTTCCAATAGAATATGTATATGAAGTTCCGCTCTCATATCCTTACGGCATTACTGGTGTTGAGCACATTGCTGCTTGCAGCCTCCGCGCTCGCCCAGGATAGCCAGGACGATCAGCCTCATATCGCTCCCCGCAACTCGCCCACACCAACTCCCACGCCTACGCCGAAACCGGCAGCCAATCAACCGCCGACGCAAAAGAAGGACCAGTATGATCGTCCGCCCTTTCCGGGCGACGTCCAGCAGAAGCCCGGAGCCAACGAGCCTTCACCCAAGCCGAGCGACGACAAGTATGAGCGTCCTCCCTTTCCCGGCGACGCGCCCGGCACCAATCCCACGGGCGGCAGCGTAAAGGGTGAGAGTTCCAGCAAGGATTCACAAATTGATATCGATAGCCACTCCGGCAAAGACGAGCCTGCGGCCCCAGAAGAAGACGAATCTGTGCTGCGGCCATGGGACCCGCACAAGGCCGCCAAGGATGTTGAAGTCGGCCAGTATTATTTCAAGCTCAAGAATTATCGCGCCGCGCTGGAGCGCTTCAATCACGCGCTTACCTATAAGGCCAATGACGCTGAAGCCATCTTCGGCTTGGCCATCACGCAGGAGAAGCTCGACCTGCTCTCTTTGGCAGACCAAAACTATCGCAAATATCTGGAGATCCTGCCGAACGGTCCCAAGTCAAAAGAAGCGCAGGATGGGCTGAAGCGCGTCGAGCCGCATGTTGCCATTCGCAATTCCGCCGAGGTCAATGCCGATCCGGCGCGGATCGCGGCGCATGACATTGACGTTGGCGAAACCTACCTGGCCGGCAATAATTTTGACAGTGCTCGCCAGCGCTTTGAAGAAGCCCTGCGCCTCACTTCGGACAATCCGCTGATCTGGTTCCGGCTGGCGCAATCGCTGCAAGGCATGCAGCGGCTCGACCCCGCGCGCCTTTACTATAAGAAATATCTTGAAACGCAACCCAAAGGGAAGTTCGCGAAAGACGCCAAGAAAGCGGTTTCGCAGATCGACTGGGTGCTGGGAAAATAACTTATTCCTTCCGCAGAAAAGCTCCGGAACTCGCGTCTACCAGCACCGTAAGCTTGCCGATGGAATCGTTCCCGTAGATCACGTGCCAGCGCAGCTGGCTAGATTGTCCATCAAAATCCAGCAGGTATCCCACATTGGTTTTAGGATCTTTTTCCAGCAGCTTCTTGCCGCCGTGTTCCTGCGCCACTTCAAAAGCCTTGTCCGTATCCACCTTCAGAAAATTCAGGTCAAACGGACGTGACAATCTGTTGGACGGATTGTAAGTATCTTCCACGCCATGATTCACGCCTTTGGGCGTGTCTTCCGTCGCCACGCCGGACCATGTAAACGGCTCCGATTTCTGCCTGCCTGCAGAAGCAAACAGCGCGCGCCAGAAATTCGCTTTGCCGTCGTGGCCGTTGCTGCCCTTCAGGTTAGTCGATTCCATACGCACCGGCAGTGCGTCAGCTGACCATCCTCGCGCCGGAACCAGCATCCTTTGCAGCGCAAAACGTCCTGTTTCTGACTGCGTTGCGGTCGTCTGTTCCGTGTTGCCGGCCGGGGTTTTGGTTGGCTCGGAATCGCAGCCCAGGCACAGTGCCGCCAGGGCCATAAGGGTGGTTAAAACAATTTGTTTGATGAATGTCATTGTTTGTCTGACGTAATCAGAGTCACTTCATTCTAGACGGAGCAGCCGCCGGAATGGATGTACGAAGGTGCATGTATCCGGAGGGTATCTGGATTGTTACTCAACCGCACGATTGCAGCGCGGTTATTCGCTGCGCATCCCCGCCTTGCGGGCCTGCTCCTGCAATGCATCCAGCTTTTGCTGCGCTGCTTCCAACGCCTGCTTCTTGCCGTTGATCTCATCCTGTTGCTTGCGCGTTTCATCTGCGAATTTTGTCTGGTCGCGCAACATGGTGCCTGCATCGCCATAAAAGGCCGCAGCCCGCAACCGTGCCTCGCGCTCCGCTATGTCCAGTTCGCGTTGGAGCGTGGCAACTTCCTTTTTCTCGCTATCAATCTGCTTCAGCAGTTCGTCGTTCTTCTGTTTCTGCGCGTCCGCCGCGTCTTTCCTGGCGTCCTTCTGGTCCGCATCTTTGGCGTCGGCGGTCTTGTTGTCGGATTTTCTGGCTGCTTCGGCTTCGCTGCCGGCGGAAGGCGCTGAGCTGTGCGGCATGCTATCGTCATCCAGTTTTACAGTGCTCGAATTTGGATGCTTCTTCGCGCGATTCGCGCGCGCCACATCTCCAAGCGATTGTTGGCCATACGCCACGGCTCCAAATAGACACACTGCGAAAATCAGAAAAAGCTTTTTCATAAAAGACCCTTGAATCGTTCTTCCTATTATTCTACAGCTCCAGCTCAAACGATTCTTATGCTTTCCGTGGGCGGAAACGATAGGGTAAACGCCGTACCGGACTTTAGTTTCTGTCGCTACGCTCCAAACTGCTTACGATCCTCGCCTTCATATAGATCCTTCCGCACCTGAATGAGCAGCAGGCGCAGATCAGTGTTAATCAGTTTAATCAGTGTTTTCAGTGGTAAGGTTTGAACTGTGAGAAATCTCAATGTAGCTTTCCCAGCCCTGAGACATTCACATACCACTGCACCAGCGTGTTCCCCCAGAAGGCTGCAAGCAGCGCAGCCGTCCCCAGAAACACGCCAAAAGGGATTTCAAAATTCCTGTAGATCAGGATGGCGGAATTCCACGCCCGGCTGCGCGACACGCTGCCCGCTTCGGCACGATGCGTTCTCCGCCGACGCAGCAATCGCTTCAACCAGACCCACAAAATCAGAAATAAGCCAAAGAAGCTGCCGATCAGCGATCCCAGCAGCAGCACCAGCAGCGTAAGCTTCACGCCCACAAACGCGCCGATCAATGCCATCAGTTTCACGTCGCCGCGGCCCATGCCTTCCACGCCGCGCACCGCTTCATACAGCAGGGCCACGCCCCATATAAATGCCGATCCCAGCACCGCGCCGGCAATTGAATTGATCAATGAAAGAATCCGCCAGTTATCGACCGATGGCAGAAAGTAATGCGCCGGCCCTTCCAGCGGAACCAGCAAACTGAAAACCACGCCCGCCACCATTCCCGGCTTTGTCAACAAGTCCGGCAGCAGCTTGGTTTCTGCGTCGGTAAAAATCAGCCCAACCAGCAGGAAACATAGCACGCACATTTTTGCGGCAACCAGAAGCTCGTTCGGTCGCACATCGAGCGCCCATTGCTGGTAGATCAGGCGGACCATCGCCGGCGCGCTGAGGTAGGAAAGAACAAAGAGCGCGCCCGTCAGCAATTCCACTCCTACGTAACGCGCTGATATGGGAGCTTTGCATTGGCGGCACTTGCCGCGCAGAATCAGCCAGCTCAGCACTGGAATATTGTCGTAACCGGCAATCGGCGCTTCGCACGCCGGACACGCCGAACGCGGGCTCACCACGGATATCTCCCGCGGCATGCGATAGATGCATACGTTCAAGAAACTGCCAAAGACCAGCCCAAACAGAAAAAACGCTGCGGCAATAAAATACACGCTTCCGGCTGGATCAAAAGTATTCAGGACTCTCTCCGCTCGATTGGGCTCGAAGGAGATTATAAGGAAGAATTGACAATTAAGTAGGTGACAGAAGTTGGACAATGGACAAATTTGGTAATTGAGAAGTTATAGGATTGGTAATTGGGTAATTTGGTAATTGAGTAAATGAAAACTGCGGGACAGCACCTTTGACCCGGATGATTCGCAGTCGATATTCATCAAGCTTTGGTTCTCAATTTACTCACTTACCAAATTACCCATTTATCAAATCCAAGACGCTTCAATCCGCGTCCGGAATGCGGACGATGTATCCCGCTAGCGCCGGCAATTTCGGATTCGCGGGCGGCAGGTCTCCAGTCCAGTTAATCTGCTTGCGATTGGCCAGGCGCATCTCCGCATCAACAGGTTTCCATCCAACGCCGTTCTGCTCCCGGATGGACATGTTAAAGCCCATTTGGTTTGGGTCCTGCTCGGCCTGGCTCCACTCCAGCAATGACGCTTCAAGATCTTCCGCAATGGCTTCATGCGGCAGCAGGCACAGGACCCATTGGTTGCGCGTGTTCTGCGCATAGGCGCCGTTGCTCACGCCCGGAACGGCATTGAGCACTTTTGCGCCATGCTCTTTTGCTACTTTCACCGTTTCATCCCGCGAGCCATGGTCCACCACAATCACCTCGTCGCATGGACGCAGTGAATCCAGAGCGCGCCCGAGTGAACGCGCATTGTCACACGTGTGGATCAAGGCGCTTATTTTTGTTTTTGCCATTTAAGTGTTTTAGCCTTCAGGATTCTTGCCGTTCACAGGTTAGATGCCGAATTGGCACTGAACGGGTCTGGAAATCTCAGAACACTCGTTCGACTTGCGCGACGAGCCGCTCGCATCAGGCGCAAAAATTATTCTCTGCCTTCCTGAGCGAGTCCGAGGGAGCTTGCGACCGAGGACGAGGCGAAGGACCCCGAGGATATCTTCCCCACCTTGCAGCGTCAGGGAGTTTTCACGAAGACCTGTTTCCCTGAAATTGATAGCGCCTCCCTCTCTAGCGGTCTGAGCGCAGCGACTATAAAAAAAACGCCGCCCTTTCGAGCGGCGCTGGCTTTCAATAAAAGATTAGCGTTATTGGTTCATCGCTGAGCGGCTTGCTGCTGGCGTCACTGTGATCGGTCCCTGCAACTGGAAACCTATGACCGCTTCAGGCCGCAGGATGATCTGCTGGCCCTTTGTAGCCGCGGAAACGCCGGTTCCCGCGCCCGCGCCTGCTGCTGCGCCAATGGCTGCGCCTTTTCCGCCGCCAAAGATTCCGCCCAGCACTGCGCCTACTGCCGCGCCGCCGCCGACCTTTGCCGCCGTCGACTTGCCACGGCCATTGCCGGACTTCGTCCACTGGCTGGTCTGCAGGGTGTAGGTTTTGCCGTTCATCGTAAGCTTGGTCAGTTCCAGCGTCAGCACGGATTGTCCGGCAAAACGTCCAGCCGATTTCACGTCCACCACGCGGCCTTCAACATCGGCCGTGGTGGGAATAGCCGTTTCTTCGCCAATTGTTACCGGCGCTGAGATTGAGCCATGAAACACGTCGCCGACCTGGGCTTTTTCTGAATCTACTTCATCATTCAGGCGCACGCTGATCTGCGTTCCTGCGGGCACGGTAACTTTCTGCGGCAGTGGAACCGGCGTTGGAACCGGCGGAGCAGTCGATTGCGACGAGTCATAGCTGCTGCCGCTATTTCCGCTGCTGGCATTTCCGTTGCTGCTGCCCGATGGCACGGTGGTACGCAAACCGGTATCGCCGCCGTTGTTGCTGGCTGATTTGCTGGAACTCGAGCGCGAACTGCGGTAACGCGTACTGGGTGAAGGACGCCGCTCTTCCCTTACCGGAGGCGGTGGAGGATTATTGCTCGCCTGCTCCTGCGGCTGCGTCGTTTGGTTCGCCGCTGATGTAGGCGCCACTTCAAGATTGTTCACCACCGTCTTTACGCCTTCAATTTGCGCTGCATCGTTTGCAGCCGCATTCCGGGCGGCGTCGCTGGCCACGGTTCCCGTGAGCGTCACCACTCCGTTATTGGCGTTGATATTGAGCTGCTTGTCCGGGATACTGCCGTCCCCGTTGATCTTGTTCTGCACATCGGAGGCGACCTGCGCGTCCGTGCGACTACCCACACGTGAGCAGCCGGCTGCCAGCAATGCCATGGCAATCAGGACCACCGAAAGATTTCTCTTCATGACCATAAACTCCTCTAAATTGGGTGGCGTATATTCCGATTAGATGCAGAGCAGCTGGATTCGACTGCTCATGACCTGTAAAATTTTGTAAAATCAATCACTTACAGCGTACGCCAGAGCAGATTTTCACTCGGCCAGAAGGTCCAGCTCTGCTTCCTCTATTCTAACCCCACTCATGGGCCAGAGTCGCTGAATTCGGCCCTAGGGTACCCGGTAAATGAGCTTAAGTCCTAGCTACGTTTCGGCTACGTCCGCACCCTGCAAATCTTTGCGGATTCACTCCAAAGATCCGTTTCATCGGCCCGATATCGCACGTGGATCCCTCTTGCAGCATGCGCAACTGGTCCACCGTCACCGGCGGATTTTTCAGTAGTCTCTGCGCCACTCTTGCGCCCGCCATCATTAGTGGCATGGGGATATGCACGGCGGGCTTGCGCACACCAGCACAGCGCGCGATCTCGGCCAGCACTTCGTTCAGCGTCAACTCGTCCGCTCCGCCAAGATCGACGGTCTGGTTTGTCGCGGCTTCATAGGTCAGCGCGCGCACAAAGCAGGTCGTCACGTCTTCAACGGCGATGGGCCGGAATTTTGGTGTGCCATCTCCAGGCACAGGACGAAACAGCGGAGCTGAGCGCATCGTCGCCATCATCTGCGTTACAAACCCATCACCTTCGCCAAAGATCAGCGAAGGCCGCAGGACGCAAAACGGGATTCCACTCTGCCGGACTTCTTCTTCACCTTTCCACTTGGTGGTTTGGTACGGCGCAACGCCGTCAGCCCGCACTCCCAGCGCCGACATCTGCACAAAACGCTTGATGCCCGTCCGTTTTGCCGCTTCCACCACATTGCGCGTCCCCAGATGATGCACGCGCTCAAAAGTATTTGTTCCCTTTTCCAAGATGATCCCGACCAGATGGATCACCGCATCGCAGCCCTGCATGCCTTCATCCAGCCGAGTGCCTTCCACGATGTCGCCGTGGATCCACTGGAAATCGTCTTTGCGTCCGACGTGCTCAGTGTGGAGCACCAGTCGTGCCTTTTGCCCAGGCAGACTCCGCAGCGCCGCTCGCACGGCATGGCCTTCCACCAGCAATCGCTCNAGCATGTGCTTGCCAACAAAGCCTGTGGCGCCGGTGAGGAAAACTTTCATGGAGAAAATTGTACATGTTGCATCGACGATGTTATGCGACGAGACTATGTCATGTTGTCATGCTGAGCGTCGCTCGAGCTGAGCCGCGCGATGCGAGAGCAAGTCGAAGCGCCCGAGGATGCTTATTCAGGTGGTGCAGCGTCAGGGAGTTCACTCGAAAATCTTTCCTTACTTCGCCTTCCCGTTTCGGGACAGGGTTCACAGCGCAGTGGCCCAATTGCTCTCAATATGATAAAAATTCCGTTCCCTTTATGTCCCTTCGCGTTGCGCGTGGCGTTTACAACCCGGAAAAAGAGCGTTTCCACTATTACGTCTCTTTTAAGCCTACGCTTGATCCCACGGATGACGAGCGCGACGTTGAACGCAGCCACTTTGTGGAAGTGGCCATTTCCGTTACGGAAACCGGCGAGCTTGCCGACGTGGCTTTTAGCCTGCCTGAGCCCTGCCGCGGCCGCCGGTCGCTGGAATATCTGAACCGCACACACTCCGCCACTCTGATTGAAGAAAAGGTCTTTATTACCGTTCCCGGCATGAATGGCGATTCTGTGCTTCAGGGCAAAGGAACTCTGGAACTGGACGCAGCGGGCCGGATCATGGGGCTGGACATCAATTAGCAGTTTCCGTCGTGACGATCACAGTCGGCCAGTAAGGCCCCTGCTAAGACTTTTCCGTCAAAACCAGAGTCTCTGCTTTGGTAAATCCAGAGTGTCTGCTTAATTTTCCTTCTGACCCGGCCCAAAATATTTGCTCACCTTAGTTCCACCTAATACCCTGCGGTTCATCCCAAATTTCTCTTTAATTAGAACGTTTTAAGACTGAAATCCCTCTGAATCCAGCTACTCTGCTTGGTTTTGTGTCGGGTAAGGCTCTCACAAACCTTAAGCGTCCTTACCGATTTCTTGAAAAGCCCGTTTCCCGCATAGTGCTCGCCATGATGAATCGATCAAAGAGAACCTCCATCGCAGGCAAGTTGTTAATCGCGCTGGCGCTGTTTATCGGCGTGACCGCATTCGCTCAAGTTCCCCGCTCCAACCACGTGTACATTGTGGCGGAAGAAAACCGCAGTTACGAACACATTGTTGGCAGCGCGTCCATGCCGTACCTGAATAGCCTGCTGGCCCAGGGCGGGCTGGCAACGCAGTTTTATTCGAATGAGCACGGCTCGCTGGAAAATTATCTGATCGTGACCTCAGGTCAGTACCTTACACATAACAATTCCACGCTGGCGGTCTTCAATGTCGATAACATCGAACGCCACCTGCTGACCAATGGCATGACGTTTAAGTCTTATGCCCAGACCTTGCCTTATGCCGGCTATACCGGGCTTTTTTCCGGCGCGTACATGAAGCGTCACGCTCCGCTGCCTTATTACACTGACATGGCCAACAGCAGTTTGATCAACAACCATGTTTCCACCACGGAACTGGCCAAAGACATTGCCAATGGCACGCTGCCCAACTTCGCTTTCATCACCCCGGACGGAGACCACGATATGCACAATTGCGGCGCTAACCTGGCCACTTGCCTTTCGACCGCCGACCAGTTCCTGAAGAACACAATTGGTCCTCTGCTCGCTAGCGCCCCATTCCAGCCGGGCGGCGATGGCATACTCATCATCTGGGCAGACGAAGCTGACCTGAGCACCGACAATCGCTGCAGCGCCACCGTGCTGACCGGCTGCGGCGGACACATCGTTGTGGCGATGATCGGCCCGCAAATAAAAGCTGGCTATAAGTCGACCACCACCTACCATCATCAAAGCGTCCTGCGCACCATGCTGGAAGCTCTGGGAACCACCGCAAACTTCCCGGCTGCCGCCAACACCGCGCCGGATATGCGTGAGTTCTTCAAAAGCAACACCGGGGTTCCCCCCGCTAATACGGGCGTGGTCCAGATTTCGTCCCCAACCGCCAGTACGGTCACTGGACCGAGCGTGAGCCTTGCGGCGAGCGCAACAGCACCGAATCCCATTACCTTCATGCGGATTTACGTTGACAGCGTAAGCGTCGCTTCTGCCTCCACCAGCAAGATTGCCGCCACGGTAAGCATGTCCAAAGCGACCCATTCCATTGTCTTCCAGGCCTGGGACAGCAAAGGCACCGTTTACAAAACAGCAAAGACGATTACCGTGCAGTAGCTTCCCCGTCGAAGCACCGCGCATCGCCAGGGACATAAGGCCAAAAAGGAAGCCCGGAATTTCCTTTCTGCGCCTGGTGTCCCTGGTTTTTCTTTTTGTCTTTTTTGATTTAAAGAACCGCAAGCTAAAATCATTGCGATGGTCCACTCCCAGCTCTCCGGTTTTGTTCTTGCGGGCGGCAAGAGCACGCGCATGGGCCAGGACAAAGCCACTGTCACCCTGAACGGCCTCACGCTGCTGCAACATGCATTAACCGCGTTGCGCGAAGTATGCCGCAACGTCGCTATCCTGGGCAAACATGAGCTATATGGCGCGCTGGGGCCGGTTTATGAAGATATTTTTCCTGAATGCGGGCCGCTGGGCGGAATCCATGCCGCTCTCTCCAACTCGCAAACACAGTTCAACCTGATCATCGCCGTGGATACGCCTTTTCTCGCGCCAAAATTTCTCTCTTATCTCGCGGACAGGGCCATCGATTCCAGCGCTGTCGTTACCACGCCGGAAATCAACGACTACACGCAGCCGCTGTGCACTGTTTACTCCCTCGAGTTTCGTTCTATTGCGGAACAGGCGTTGCGGCAAGGCAATTACAAGATCGTCCCTCTCTTCCCGAAAGACCGGACTCTGGTCATCAAAGAGGCTGAGCTGCGCCAGTTTGCCTTCACCGCTGATATGTTCGAGAATCTAAATACTCCGGAGGATCTGGCCCGCGCGCAGCGCCGCTTCTCCGGTCAGGACACATGAGCCATCCTCCTCACAATGCGGAGCAGAAGCCGTACATTGAGTTCCAGCATGTTTACAAAGCATTTGGCGATCACAAGGTGCTGGAAGATGTAAGCTTTCAGGTTTTTCCCGGCGAAACGCTTTGCATCCTGGGCCGAAGCGGCGTGGGCAAATCCGTATCACTTCACCACATCATGGGCTTTCTTAAGCCCGACTCCGGCCGCGTGATCGTGGCGTTTGAGGACATCACTGAAGCCACGGAACTGGAGCTTGAGCGTATCCGCAAGAAAGTAACCATGGTTTTCCAGAACGGCGCGCTTTTTGATTCGCTCACCGTCGGTGAAAACGTCGCCTTCCCGCTCCGCGAGCGCCATGACCTCGACGAGCAGCAGATTTACCAGATCGTCGACGGCCTGCTCGATATGGTGGGCGTAAAAGCCATGCGCGATCTTCTTCCTTCCGATCTTTCAACCGGGATGAAGCGCAGCGTCGCCATCGCTCGCGCGCTTTCTGCCCAGCCGGAATGCATTCTTTACGACGAGCCAACAACCATGGTCGATCCGCTCATGGCGCAGCTTCTCGGCGACTTGATCCAGAAACTGAAGCACCAGCTCAAGCTCACCAGCATTGTTGTGACGCATGACATGCGCCTGGCCAAGAAGCTGGCGGACCGCATCGTATTTCTGCATGAAGCACGGGCTATCTTCGTGGGATCTGTGCATGAAATGGAGCGCTTCCCGGAAGAAGTTGTGCAGGAATTTTTGAAGCTCGATGAGTTGATTGTGCCGGGGCGGGATGACGGATATTCTGCATACACCTAAGAACAAACCTTGAAACACAGAGGAACGGAGGCAGCGGAGGACAGAGGCTTGATAGGTTTGTTGCACACTATTCAGGATTGAGCAGTAAAGCAATCCATCCTAATTGTCATCCTTAGTTTTAATTATAGTTTTCCTCTGTTTCCTCAGTTCCTCTGTGTTTCAAAGATTTTTCACGCTCCCGCGCTTCTCCAGGACCGCCGCCAAACTATTCTTCGCCTGACTGCTCAGTCTACTGCTCCGCAAAACATCTTTGATCAGGTTCACCGGCAGCTCGGCCGCCAAGTGAATCAACCGTCCTGAAGGCGTGTTCTTGTTGCCCAGCAGCGCGGCCTTTATATCATTTCGGTAGGACCATTTCTGGTGGCGTGAAACCGCTGGCGCCAGCAATTCCGTCCCATGTTCGGCTTTCAATACCTTCACAATTGAAACTTCAGTCATCTGCGGATTGGCCAGCGCCGCCTGCATGATGCGCTCTTCTTTATCGAGCAGCAGCGCTGCCGCCACGCGTCCTGAACTGCGTCGTGCCAGCGTAATTCGTTCTCCCGACGAGATACTCGCAAGCTTGCTGATGAGCACTTCTTCCGCTGCGCGCTTCACATCCGGCAGAACCGACGGGAGCAGCGCCACTTGCATCAGTTCAAAAGTATAAAGATGGCGGATTGTTGGCACCGACACATGATGCGGCGTTCGCTGATGCATTACAACCGCCATACGCACTTTGCGCTGCCGCATTAGCGAGCCATTCTTGCTCAGCGCTTCCAGGGCTTCTCGCGGGAGATCGGCATGTTTGAGCAATGCCAGCGCCAGATCTTCCGTCAGCCGCGCATCGCCAGCCACTGCAATCAGAATTTCCGGAGCAGACTCATGCACCAGCCGCTCCAGATCGGAATCGGCGGGCAAAGATATTT
>C688J18823_10000202_pt1 | contig 33476 bp, 43 predicted proteins | sample HopSoiMetagenom1_FD_18823 | JGI IMG/M metagenome (IMG submission 18823) | reverse complement strand
CACCACCTGGCTGGGCGGCAGCGCGGCGTTGGTCTTGAGGTGCGCGTACATCAGATCCAGGCTCTGGATGACGTAGCGGTGCAGCGGCACCAGCCTTCCCTGGAAGCCCGCCGCCAGCGGAATGAAGGCGTCGAAGTGCTGCGCGTTGGTGATCTCGTAGTACACGGTCGGCGAGCCAGCGCCCTCCGCGTTCTTGTTCGCGCCCAGGTAGGCGCGGGAGGCGTGGTTCACCGGAACGAGCGTGTCCGCCCTTCCCTGCACCAGGATGGTGGGAACCCCGTGGAGGCGGCCGTTGCGCAGCACTTCCTGGATTCCTGCCTTGAGCGCGTTCGACTTCGCGAGCAGATCGCCGGTGAGCGCCGCGCCCGAGGCATCCTGCCCGGTGAAGAGGCTGCGCAGGCAGGCCGCGCCGTCGACGTTGAAGTCGGTGCCCGAAAGGCCGGCGTTCTTGGCCGTCGGCGACAGCGACAACCGATCCGCCTTCGCTGCGGCGGTCGCGCCCGTCGCGTCGCTGTCGTTGATGATCTCGATGCCGCTCGAGCTGCCTGCTCCCGATGCGAACGCGCCCATCGGACCCGGGACGCCGTTTCCCGTCGCGAAGATGACCGCCAGCGCATTGCCGGTCCCCGACCCGGCGGTCGCGGGCGTCGGGGCGGAGCTGGTGGTGTTGTCCACGAACGCGAAGCTGTATCCGCAGAGATTGTCCTTCACGCTCGAGCGGGAATAGGCATTCGCGTACGTGACCGCCACCGAGGGCGTCGCGTAGGTGGCGAAATGCGAGCTGTGGATGATGTTCGACTCGCTCTCCCACCCCGCCTGCTGCAAGCGCGTGAGCGCCTCGTTCGACTGGTCCGGCTGCGTGGCGGCGTTGAGCAGGCCCTTGGCCTTCAGCGCCGCGCAGCGGTTGTTGATCTGGGCGGCGGTCATGAACTGCGTGTTCGCGGGCTGGCCCGTGGCTCCCGCGGCGCACCCCTGGTAGAGCACCGCCAGCGTCGTGTAGTCGTAGAGGGACTTCGCGCTGGCGGACACGGTGGCGCCGCCGCGCTGGATGGTGGCGGTCGAGCCGACCTGGACCTGGGGTTCGCCCGCAACCACGCCGCTGATGAAATGCTCCGTGTCCTGCTCCGCGGCGGCGAGGGCCGCCCCGCCGCCGTTGGAGACGCTGGCCGCGATGGTGAGGATCTGCCCCGGGTGGTACACGCGCGGAGTCTTGCCGTCGCTCTGCGCCGTCCCGAACTTCTGGTTGAGGACGTAGTAGGCGAATTCCACCGCGTGGAGCGTGTACTTGCCCCAGTCCTTCTCCGGGTTCTGCTGCGAGTGCGCGTGCTTGACCGCGAATCGATTGGGGTTGGCGGTGTTGAAGGCGGCGCGGTCGGCATCGCTGATGGGCGCGTTGAAGTTCGAGCGGGCGCCTGCGTTGCTCCGCACCGCCCGCATTCCGTCGATCTCGTTGACGGTATCGGCCTCGAGATCATGCACGCCCATCCCGCTGCCCTTGTCGGTGTAGGCGACGGCGCAGCCGTGCTTGAGACCCCACTCCCCTGCCGTGGCGATGGCGCCGTAGACGCCGCGCGACCCGGACGAGGTGGCGGTGACGATGCAGGGGTTGTTCTTGTCGAACGAGCCGGGCACCTGCACCATCATGGTGGCGTTCTGGGCGCCCGACCCATCGTCGTCGAAGGCCAGGTACTCCTCGCCCGCCACCATCCCCTCGCCCAGCGTGTTGCCGCCGTTCACGTCGACGTTGGGCCCGTAGAGCACGCCATAGCCGCCGGCGGGCGTGGGATCGATCAGCGCGCGGTAGTTCACGTAGATGGTCCGCTTGCGCAGCTCGGCCACGGTCGGGTTGGCGGGATCCGCGAAGCCGGGCGCCGCGTTCGATTGGAGCCCCGACTTGCCGAGACCGCCGGTGAGCAGATCGTCGGTCGTTCCGTCGTACGTGTTCTTGATGATGGTGCCCTTCACGAACGACGGCAGCTCGTTGATGTCGGGACTGGAGTGGCACGCGGCGAGCGCGAGGAGCAGCGGAAGAATGCGCTTCGTCAAAGGAGGAGCCTCCGGACCAGGTTGGGCAACTTGTAGAGAGACTCCACACGCCGGTCAATGTAAGGGAACGTCGCCCAGCGGCCTGGGCTAGAGTGGGCCGCATGAGAAACGTGCTGGCGGCGGCTGCCTTGCTGCTCGCCTTCGCGCTCGGCGCGGGCGTGGTCTGGCATTTCACGCACCGCGAGGCGAAGCTGCCCGACGCGCCGGCGCTGATCCTCAAGGTCCGCGAGGTCGCCCGCCTGGAGACCCTCGACGTCTCGCTCTACAAGAAGATCGACTTTTCGCCCGACCCGCGCGAGCAGTCCACCGTCTGGGGCGCGCTGGCGCAGTGGGCCAGCTACTCGGTGCGGCCGCCGCAGGGCCGCGCCATCGTCTTTGCGGTGGCCCACCTCGGCGTGGATCTGCGCAAGCTGGACGAGGGCTCTCTCCGGGTAAGCGGCCGCACCGTGGAGGTGGTGCTGCCGCGGGTGCAGACGCAGGTGGAGCTACAGCCGGCGGAGACCGAGATCATCGGCTCCAACCTCGACTCGAAGCAGACCGCGCAGCTCTTCGAGCATGCCCGCAACGCCTTCGAGGCGGAAGCCGCCGGCGACAAGGGGCTTCAAGAGCGCGCCCGGGAATCGGCGCGGCAGTCGCTGCGCTCGCTCTTCGTGGGGCTGGGATTCACCGAGGTGCTCTTCGTGGACAAGCTCTCCGCGGAACCCGCGCATGGATGATTTCGCGCGCCACTGGACGCTCGATCCCGGGATCGACTTCCTCAACCACGGATCTTTTGGCGCCTGCCCGAGGCCTGTCCTCGAGGCGCAGGCGGAGCTGCGCGCGCGCATGGAGCGGCAGCCGGTGCGGTTCCTGGCGCGCGAGTTGGAGGGGCTGCTCGACGAGGCGCGGGCAGCGCTCGCGCGACTGGTGGGCGCGGATGCGGACGATCTGGCGTTCGTGCCCAACGCCACCACCGGCGTGAACACGGTGGCGCGCTCGCTCGATCTGCAGCCGGGGGACGAGCTCTTGACCACCGATCATGCCTACAACGCCTGCCGCAACGCCCTGGGGTGGCACGCGCGGCGCGGCGTCCAGATCGCGGTAGCGCAGGTGCCTTGGCCCATCGAACGGCCGCAGCAAGTGATCGAGGCGGTGCTCGGCGCGGTCACGCCGCGCACCCGGCTCCTCCTGCTCGATCACGTCACCAGTCCGACGGGTCTGGTCTTTCCGGTGCGCGAGATCGTCCGCGCGCTCGAGGAGCGAGGCATCGACACGCTGGTGGACGCGGCGCACGCGCCGGGCATGCTGCCGTTGGACCTCGCGGCCCTTGGCGCGGCCTACTACACCGGCAACTGTCACAAGTGGCTCTGCGCGCCCAAGGGCGCCGCCTTCCTCTACGTGCGGCGGGACCGCCAGGCCGGCATCCGCCCGCTCACCATCAGCCACGGCGCCAACGCCAACCGCCCCGAGCGATCGCGCTTCCGGCTGGAGTTCGACTGGTGCGGCACGGTGGACCCTTCGCCGTTCCTCTGCGTGCCGCACGCCATCCGCTTCCTCCAATCGCTGCTGCCCGGCGGCCTGCCCGAGCTGATGCGACGCAACCACGCGCTGGCGCTGCGCGGCCGCGATTTGCTCTGCGAGGCGCTGGGCGTTCCACCGCCCGCGCCCGAGCAGATGCTGGGCTCCCTGGCCTCGGTCCCCCTGCCCGACTGGCGCGGCGCGCCGCCGCAGGGCGCCTTCTGGCACCCGCTGCAGAAGGCTTTGCTGGAGAAGCACCGCATCGAGGCGCCGCTGATGGTCTTCCCCGCCCTTCCCAAGCAGCTGGTCCGCATCTCCGCGCAGATCTACAACTTGGAAGCGCAATACGCGCGGCTCGCCTCAGCGCTTCGGGTCGAGATCGCGTAGCGCCTGGGGCGTGTCCGCGTCGAGGAACGGGCGCCCGTCGCCCCAGGCGAGGCGCACCCAGCGCACGTACTGCAAGATCGCCCGCGGCCCCACCGCGCGAGGATTCGCCAGGAGCTCGTCCGCCGCCCTGAGGCAGGGGTCGCGGCGCCACACCGCGCAGAGGGGCTGCAGGGCGGCGCCTCCTTCCGGCACCGCGGCGTCGTGACCCGTCAAGGCCGCGACCAGCGCGTCGATCAGCGCCGCGTCGGGCGCAAAGGGCATGTCGGCGGCGCAGGCGAACACCAGCTCGTGGCGGGAGACGCGCAGGCCGGCGGCCAGCCCCGCGAGCGGCGTTTGCTGCGCGCAGCCGTCCTCGACCAGCTCTACGCCGGCGGCGAGCGCCGCATACTTCGTCGGATCCTTGGCGGTGATGGCGATCTGCGCGAAGCCCAGCGACCGCAGACCGCGCAGCACCTGCTCGATCATGGTCGCGCCGCGAAATGGCGCCAGCGCCTTGTCGCTGCCAAATCTCCTGCTCTCGCCACCCGCCAGCACCACGGCGCAGGCCTGCCGCGCCATCAACCCACCCGCGCGGCGAAGATGCGCTGGAGCGCAGGCGTCTCGCGCACCAGGTCGAGCGCGAGGCGCGCGTGGCCCCGCGCATAGCCGTTGCCGATGGTCAGGCGCACGTCCTTGCCCACGCCCTCGGCGCCGAGCGCGGCGGCGGTGAAGCTGGTGGCCATGCTGAAGAGGAGCACCTCGCCGCCCTCGCGCGCGGAGAGGATGCTGGCCATCTCGGTGCCGGGGACGCTGGCGCAATTCACGACCAGATCGTATTGGCCGGCGGTCGCGGCGTAGACCTCCAGCGGCCGGGTGGCGTCGAGCGCCAGCGCGGCGTCGGCCAGGCCCTCATCGACCAGCCGCTGCGCCGGCTGGCGGTGGTAGTCCAGGGCGGTGACGCGGGCCCCGTTCTTGCGCGCCTGCGCGCAGGCCAGCGCCCCGCTCTTGCCTGCGCCCAACACCAGCACGCGCTGGCCCTTGGTGGCGAGCCGGGCCACCCAGGCCGGCGCGCCGCACACGTCCAGCACCGCCAGCGCCATGGCCTCGGGCAAGTCGTCGGGCATGGGTGCCCACAGGCCGGTCGCGAAGAGCACGGCGCGGCCGCGCACGTCCAGCCGCTCGGCGTGGGCGTGCACCGCGATGATCTCGTCCAGGACGAGCGGCGTCAGCGTCAGCGAGACCAACGTGGCGATGCGGTCGCCCTTGCTCAGCTCGCCCTGCGCGGGATGCTCCGGGCCGACCGCGGCGACCCTGCCGATCAGCATGCCGCCCGAGCCGGTCACGGGATTCTGCATCTTGCCGCGCGCGGCGACGATCTCCTTCACCCGCGCGGCGATGTGGCCGGGGTCGCCGCCGCACTCCTCGCGCAACTGCCGGAACGACGCCGCGTCGACGTTCAGGCGCTCGACGTCGATGACCAGCTCGTCGGGTCCGGGCGGCAGCCGCGGATCGAGCACCTCCGCCTGTTGCGGCAGCACGCCCTGCGGGCGCACCACGCGCCGCAGGCCGTACGGATCACTCATGGCCCGGCGCGCGCGGCGGAACGTGGGCGGGCAGCGGCTGCTGCTGCCCCTGGGGGATGACCTGCGGCCCGATGCGCGGCGCCGGCATCGGCGTGGGGTGCGCCATCTTGCCCATGAACGAGGCGATCAGGTCGATGGGCACCGGGAAGATGGTGGTGGAGGCCTTCTCCGCGCTGATCTCCACCAGCGTTTGGAGATAACGCAGCTGCAAGGCAGCCGGGTGCGCGTCGATGACGTCGGCCGCCATGCCCAGCTTCTCGGCGGCCTGGTATTCGCCTTCCGCCGCGATCACCTTGGCGCGCCGCTCGCGCTCCGCCTCGGCCTGCCGGGCCATCGCGCGCTGCATCTCCGGGGGCAGGTCCAGCTGCTTGACCTCGACGGCGGTCACCTTGATGCCCCAAGGCTCGGTGTGCTGGTCGAGCACTTGCTGGAGCTCGCGGTTGATCTTCTCCCGCTGCGCCAGGAGATCGTCCAGCTCCAGCTTGCCGAGCGTGGAGCGCAGCGTGGTCTGCGAGAGCTGCGAGGTGGCGTAGAGGAAGTTCTCCACCTGGATGACCGCCTTCTCCGCGTCGATCACGCGGAAGTAGATGACGGCCGACACCTTCAACGAGACGTTGTCGCGGGTGATCACGTCCTGCGCGGGCACGTCGCGCGTCACCGTCCGCAGATCCACCTTCACCATGCGATCCAGGCCGGGGACGATCCAGTTGAGCCCCGCCCGCTTGGTCTCCGCGAATCGGCCCAGGCGGAAGATGACGCCGGCCTCGTACTCCTGGATGACGCGCAGGCCGGAGAAGATCCAGATGGCCACGGGGATCACCAGGAACAGCAAGGGGCTCATGAGCTCGCCTTTGTCAGTGCGGCGCCTTCGGGCGCCACTTCCAGGGTCAATCCGTTCACGGCCAGCACGCGGGCGCGAGAACCGGGGTTGAGCGGCTCGGTGCTGCGGGCCTTCCACAGCTCGCCTGCCACGAGGACGGTGCCCTCGTCGCGCACCTCGCCCACCTCGCCGATCAGCGAGTAGCCGCCGGCCTTGAGCGGCTGGCGCGCGCTGGAGGAGAGCTTCCAGACCAGCGTGCCGGCGATGAGCGCCATGGCGGCGCCGACGGGGGCCACCACGCGCCAGCCGATGCCGAAGTCGGCGTCGGCATAGAAGCCCTTGTCCACATGTCCCACCAGGAGCAGCGAACCGATCACCAGGCAGACCAACCCCGCCGCGATGAACCCCCCGTGGCCGCCGATGTACATCTCGGCGACGAAGAACCCGATGCCGATCGCGACCAGCAAGAGCGCGCCCACGTTGACGGGGAAGATCTGGAAGGCGATGGCCGCGATCAAAAGGCAGATGCCGCCGACGACGCCGGGGACGATGGTGCCGGGGTGGAACGTCTCCAAGAGGACGCCCGCCACGCCGAGGATGAAGATCAGGTAGGCGATGGTGGGATCGGCGAGGCCGTGCATCACCTGGTCCTTCACCGCCCAATGTACGTCGCGGATCTCCGCGCTGGCGGTGTGCAGCGTCCGCTTCTCGCCGCCGCCCAGGTCCACATTGCGCCCGTCGATCTTGCGCAAGAGCTCCGGCACGTCCTCGGCGATGAGATCGATGACCTTCAGCTCCAGCGCCTTGGAGGCGGTGATGCTCTCGCTGTCGCGCACCGCCTTCTCCGCCCACTCCACGTTGCGCGAGCGGCGCTCGGCGATGCCTTTGACGAAGGCGGCGGTGTCGTTCTCGATCTTCTTCTCCATCGTGTCCTGCTGCTGCTTCTTCTTCTCCTCGTCGCCGCCGCCGAGGCCGAGGGACACCGGGTGGGCCGCGCCGATGTTCGAGGAGGGCGCCATCGCCGCCACGTGCGCGGCCATGGTGAGGAAGACACCGGCTGATCCGGCGCGCGCTCCGGGAGGCCCCACCCAGAAGACGATGGGCACCTTGGCGGACAGCTCGGCCTGCACGATGTCCCGGGTGGTGGAGAGCAGGCCTCCCGGCGTGTCGAGGCGCACCACCAGCGCCTCGGCGCCCTGCTCCTGGGCGCGATGGATGGCCTCGATGAGGAAGTTGCCCGAGCCGGGGTCCACCGAGCCGGTGAACTCCGCGTAGGCGACGAACGCGGCGGCGAAGACGGCGATCACGACGCGCCTCCTTTCGGCAGAGGCAGATCCAGCTTCTTCATCACCTGCTTGAGGTCGTCCCAGACCTTCGGCTTCTCGCCCGGGCTTCTCAGCAGATACGCCGGGTGGAAGGTGGGCATCACCGGAACGCCTTCGTACTCGCGCCACTGCCCGCGCAGCCGTGTGATGGGCGTCTGGTCGCGCAGCAGCGCCTGGGCGGCGAACTTGCCCAGCGTGACGATGACCTCCGGCTTCACCGCCGCCAGCTGTCCCTTGAGGAACGGCTCGCACGCGGCCAGCTCGTCGGGCTCCGGATTGCGGTTGTTGGGCGGCCGGCACTTCACCGTGTTGCAGATGTAGACGTCGTCGCGGCGCAGGCCCATGGCCTCGATCATCTTGGTCAGCAGCTGGCCGGCCTTGCCCACGAAGGGAAAGCCCTGGATGTCCTCGTCTTCGCCCGGCGCCTCGCCCACGAACATCAGGCGCGCCTTGGGGCTGCCCACCCCGAAGACGATGCTCTTGCGGCCCTTGTGCAGCTTGCAGCGCGTGCACTCGCCGATCTCTTCGCGGACCTGCTCCAGCACGGCCAGTTTCAACGAGGGCTCCGTATCCGCGGACGAAGGCTCCGCCGGCGCGCGTCCGGGCGCGACGATCTGCATGCCCGCTTCTTCGCTCCACGCGAGGTACGCGCGCAGCTCTTCGACGACTTCGCGCATGGGCGCAGTCTAACCGGAGAGTCGGGCGCGGACCATGTCCCAGATGGCATGCGCCAGGGACAGCTTGGAACCAGAAAGCTCCTGGCGCGCGCCGTCCCTGGCCAGCAGCAGTACGCGGTTGGTCTCCTTGCCGAAGGCGTCGGCGACGTCGTTGGCGACGATCAGATCCAGGTTCTTGCGCTGAAGCTTGTCGCGCGCGTTCTGCTCCACGTTCTCGCTCTCGGCGGCGAAGCCGACCAGCAGCGGTCGCTGCGGGCGCGCCCCCAGCCCGGCGAGGATGTCGGGCGTGCCCACCAGCGTGAGCGTCTCCTCTCCCGGCTGCTTCTTCACTTTCTGCGGCGCGCGCGCCTTGGGGCGCTGATCGGCGACCGCGGCAGCCATCACCACCACGCGCGCGCCGTCCAGGTGCTCGTCGACGGCGCGGGCGAGCTCCTCGGCCGAGACGACGTGTACGAGGTGTACACCTGGTACACCGGGCACCCCCACCGGGCCGGAGATGAGCGTCACCTGCGCGCCGCGATCGCGCGCCGCCTCGGCCACGGCGTAGCCCATCCGGCCGGAGGATGGGTTGGAGAGGAAGCGCACCGGATCGAGCATCTCCCGCGTGGGCCCGGCCGTGACCAGCACCGGGACACCCTCCAGATCGCGCGGTGCGAGCGCGGTCTCGACGGCGGCGAAGATCTCCGACGGCTCGGACATCCGCCCGGGACCCACGTGGCTGCGCTCAGCCATCTCTCCGACGGCGGGTCCCACCACCCGCGCACCGCGCTCCCGGAGGACGCGGACGTTCTCCTCCACCGCCGGGCTGGCCCACATCTTCTCGTTCATGGCCGGCGCCAGGAGCCAGCGGCGCGGCTCGATGGCCAGCAGCGTCGCCGCCGCCACGTCGTCGGCCAGGCCCATCCGCAACCGCCCCAGCAGATTGGCCGTGGCAGGTGCAATCACCGCCAGCTCCGCGTGGTCGGCCAGCGCGATGTGACCGGCGGCCAGCTCCTGCTCGGCGGAAAAGAGATCGGTGGCGACAGGGGTTCCGGTGAGCGCCTGGAAGGTGAGCGCGGTCACGAACCGCTGGGCCGCGGGCGTGAGCGCGACGCGCACCTGCGCGCCGGCCTTCACCAGCAGGCGCGCCAGCTCGCACGACTTGTAGGAGGCAATGCCGCCTCCTACGCACAACAGCACCTGCCGCCCGGACAGCGCCATGCCCACATGATGGATCGCACGGGCGCTTCGTTCCAGTTCTGCTATATGGCCGCGGTGCAGAGGCGAAGGCCCGCTTCCCCTGGAATCCTGGCCGCGCTGCGGGCGCGGAAGATCGCCGTCGCCGCCCTCTACTGGGGGCCCTTCATCTTCCTGCTCGCAACCATCGCGCTGGTGATCTCGCTCTGGACCGGGACGAGCCTGTTCGGGCTGCAGTACCTGGCCGTGCTGCTGCTCGCTGCGGGCGGCGTGGCGTCGGCCTGGACCCTGCAGCGGCGGCTGGCGGAGATCTCGGTCGCGCTGGAGCGGGCGCAGCGCACCAGCACGGTGGGCCTGCTCACCGCCGGCTTCGCCCACGAGATGAAGAACGCGCTCACGGTGGTGCTGGGGTTCGCCGAGCTGGCGCGCACCGCCGCGGAGCGGGCGCAGTCGGACCCCCGGGTGACGCGCCACCTCAAGGAGCTGGAGAACGAGACGCGGCGCACGGTGGCCCAGCTGCAGAGCTTCCTCTCCTACGCCAGCGGCGAGCGGGTGCAGCGGCGTCCCCAGGACGTCAACGAGCTGGTCAACGAGGCCCTCTCCATGGTGAAGCCGATGGCGCGGATGAAGGATCTGGTGGTGGAGCAGACCGCCGGCGAGCCGCCCCGCGTGGACGCCGATCCCTTCGCCATCCGCCAGCTGCTGCTCAACCTCCTGCTCAACGCGCTGGACTTCGCGCGCAGCCGCATCACCATCACCACGGTGCGGGCGGCGGACGGCCGCGCCGAGGTCACGGTCGCGGACGACGGACCCGGCGTCGCGCCGGAGAACCGCGACCGCATCTTCCAGCGCTTCGTCACCACCCGCGCGGGCGGCAACGGCCTGGGGCTCTCCACCTCGCGCGAGATCGCCGAGGCGCACGGCGGCACGCTGGCGCTGCGCGACACCGGGCCCGGCGCGGCCTTCGTGCTGCAACTGCCGCCCGCCTAGGTGACGTACTTCTCCACCGCCCGGAAGAGATCGAGCCGGTCGACCAGGTCGGTGAGGTAGTCCAAGGAGCCCGTGTCCAGCTCGATCACCGGCGACAGCGTGTAGCGCGCGCGCCACTCCTCGTAGAGCTTGTTCAGCCTGGCCAGGTACTCGGTGGGGACGTCGATCTCCATCTTCCGCCCGCGCTGCGCGATGCGCTTCTTCAGGGTGCGCACCGGGCACTTGAGGAAGATCATCAGATCGGGCGGCGACAGCGATGCGGCGGCGGTCTCGTAGAGCTCGCGGTAGGTCCGGTAGTCGCGGGCGGCGATCATCCCGCTGCGGTGCAGGTTCTCGCAGAAGATCTCCGCATCCTCGTAGATGGTGCGGTCCTGCACCACCGTGCCCGGCTCCTCCATCAGCTCGCGGTGGAGCCGGAACTTGTGGGTGAGGAAGTAGATCTGCGAGTGGAAGGCCCACCGCTTCATGTCGGCGTAGAAGTCCGCCAGGTAGGGGTTGGTCTCGTTGGGCTCGAAGAAGGGCTTGAGGCCGTAGCGCCGGCAGAGGAAGGACACCAGCTCGCTCTTGCCGGAACCCATGTTGCCGGCCACCGCGATGAATCGCTTCTTCGGGGGCATGTTCTCGATTATCCTTCGCGCCCCATGAAGCGTGCAGCAGCTTTCGCACTGGCGCTGGCGGCGGCCTGCAACACCGAATCGTCCGCGCCTCACCTGGCCCGCGGCAACGTGCTGGTGAACAACGGCCACAAGGAAGAGGCGGCGGCGGAGTACCGGGAGGCCGCGCGGCTCGCGCCCCGCAGCGCGCAGCCGCGCGAGCGCCTGGGCGACACGCTCTACGATCTCGGCCGCAAGGACGAGGCGCTTGTCGCGTACCGGGACGCCGCGGCGGTGGATCGCGCCTCGGTGACGGCGCGGATCGGAGCGGCTCGCGTGCTGGGCGACAAGGGCGACCTGGCCGCCGCGCGCGAGGAGCTGACCACGGCGCTGGAGGGCGCGCCCAGCAACCTCTTCCTGCTCTTGTCGAGGGGCAACCTGGCGGCGCGCGCCGGCGACCGCAAGGCGGCGCTGGCCGACTACCAGCGGGCGGTCCACCTCAAGTCCGACAACGTTCCCGCGCTCTACCAATACGGCGGCGCGTTGCTGGAGGACGGGCAGCTTGCGGAGGCATCGTCCACCTTCGATCGGCTGGTGCGGGTCGCGCCCGGGTCGCCGGAGGGCTACTACGGCCGCGCCCGCGTCTTCGCGGCACGGGGTGAAGGCGCGTCCGCGGCGGAGGCGCTGGCCGAGGCCAAAAGGCGCGTGGGACCAGATGCGCGCGTGCGGCTGGCGGAGCAGGGCGTGCACGGCGAGGCCCTGGAAAAGGCGGCCCGCGAGGCCGCGGAGAGGTCCATCGCGCAGATGCAGCAGGATCCCGCATTCTCACGCTGGGCCCAGGACCGGGTTTTCCAGCGCGCCGCCTGGCGATAGGCTCTAAAAACGCGTCTAAACACGATGGCTTGGAGTGGCAGACCCAGCCAGCCGGGGCCCATGGGCGCCCCGGTCGGCGAGGAGAGCGGCGCCGGCGACGCATAACGCGCCGCGTTGACCCTGCGTCGGTGAGGCTTGCCATGCTCGCGTCCTCGGGTACGATGCTTGGGTGAGCGAAGTCATCGCCGCGAAAGTTCCGGCCCCCGACAAGTCGAGCTCGCCCCCGAAGCGCANCGGAGGCGGGGTAGGACGCGCACTCGCGGCGNCNGCGGGTGCGCTGGTCGGCGTCACCACCAAGGTTTTCGGCCAGGTGACGAGCCGCGGCGGCACGGCGCTGGCCGATTTCCGTGCCCGTCCCGAGCACTCGCGCTGGCGCGCGTACACCATGGGCAGCTACGGGCTGATCGTCGCCGCGACGCTGGCGGGCCAGCTCTACACGTCCAACGCGCTGGATGCCTACGTCCGCGTGCAGCGCGTGGAGCTGCCCGCCATGACGCAGATCTTCGTCCGCAACGACTCGCGGAAGGCCTGGCAGGGCGTGACGCTGACGCTGAACGGCATCTACGAGTTCCACGCCGACGAGGTGGTTTCCGGCGGCCACGTGATGCTGCCGGTGAACAAGTTCGCGGTGCGCGATCCGTCGGGGAAGCCGACCTACGCGCCGCGGAACATCGAGCCCAGGTCGCTCAGCGTCACCACGGCGAGTGCGCGCTACGACGCGGAGTTGGCCGAATGAACATCGCCGCCGAGCAGGCCGTGCGACGGCGCGTGTTGGTGGTGGACGACGATCCGGAGATCGTCACCTTCCTCGCCACCTTGCTGGAGCTGGAGGGCATCGACTCCACCGTGGCCACCAGCGCGGCGGCGGCGCTGGAGAAGCTCGATCACGGGGTTCCCAGCCTGGTGTTGCTGGACATCGCCATGCCCGACCGCGACGGGCTGGACCTCTGCCGCGCGCTGAAGAAGGACCCGCGCACGCGCGACGTGCCGGTCTTCGTGGTCTCCGCCCGCCCCGGCAAGGACGTGGTGGAGCGCGCTTTGGCGGCGGGCGCGGAGGAGTTCATCCGCAAGCCGTTCGAGAACCACGAGCTGATCGCGCGAATCCGCGGCCGGCTCACCGGCTGAAGCTCGCGGGGTTTGCGGCGCGAAGCGTGGCCTGACCGCGAACTTGTCCCGGGACGAGTTGCTCCGCGCGCTGCGGGGATTGGCATGGTCCGACGCGGTTTCGCCCGAAGCGCGAAAGGCGGCTCCCCGGGACGGGAGCCGCCTCTCGAAGAACGCGCGCCGGGCGAACCTACTCCTTCTTCTCGCCCTGCTCTTCCTTTGCCTTCTTCTGCTTGGCAGCCTTCTTCTCGCCGGCGCCCTGATCGCCCGTCGCCTTCGCCTCGCCCTTCTTTTCCGAGGAGGCCTTCTTCTCGGGCTCCGCCTTCTCCGACTTCTCCACCAGCTCGAGGATGGCCATGGGCGCGTTGTCGCCCACGCGATTGTTGGTGTGGATCAGCCGCGTGTACCCGCCCGGCCGCGCCTTGAAGCGCGGACCGATGGTCTCGAACAGCTTGGCCAGCGCCGCCTGGTCGCGCACGGTCTTGTGGACGACCCGGCGCGCCGACAGCGTGTTCTCCCGCGCCTTGGTGATGATGCGCTCCACCACCCTGCGCGTCTCCTTGGCCTTGGGCGTGGTGGTCCGGATGCTCTCCTCGAGGATGACGGCGCGCACCAGGTTGTCGAGCAGGGCCTTGCGGTGGCTGGTGTTGCGGCTCAGCTTGCGGCCGGCATTGGCATGGCGGGACATCGGACGGCTCCTTTACTGCTTCAGCGCCGGCGCCACCGCGGTGGGAGGCTTGGGCGGCCAGTTTTCCAGCTTCATCCCCAGGGAGAGCCCCATCTCGGCGAGGATCTCCTTGATCTCCTTCAGCGACTTGCGGCCGAAGTTCTTGGTCTTGAGCATCTCCGCCTCGGTCTTCTGCACCAGGTCGCCGATGGTCTTGATGTTGGCGTTCTGCAGGCAGTTGGCCGAGCGGACCGAGAGCTCCAGCTCGTCCACCGAGCGGAAGAGGTTCTCGTTCAGCTTCTCCTCGCTCTTGGGCAGCTCGACCGGCGCGGGCTCTTCCGTCTCGTCGAAGTTGATGAAGATGGAGAGCTGCTCCTTGACGATCTTGGCGGCGAAGGCCACCCCGTCGGCGGGGCTGACGGCGCCGTTGGTCCAGACCTCCAGCGAGAGCCGGTCGTAGTCGGTGGCCTGGCCCACGCGGGCGTTGGTGACCTGGTAGTTGACCTTCTTGATGGGGCTGAAGAGCGAGTCGATGGGCATCACGCCGATGGGCGCGCCCACCACCTTGTTGCGCTCCGCCGGCTGGTAGCCGCGGCCTCGGCGGCAGGTCATCTCCATGCGCACGCGCCCGCCCTCGGAGACGGTGAAGATGTGGTGGCCCGGATTCAGCACCTCCACGTCCTGGTCGACGATGATGTCGCCGGCCTTCACCTCGCGGGGACCCTCCACCTCGATGCGGATGGTCTTCTCCTCCTGCGAGTGCATGCGAAGGAGGACCTCCTTGAGGTTGAGGATGATGTCGGTGACGTCCTCGGCCACGTTGGAGATGGTGGTGAACTCGTGCTCCACGCCCTCGATGCGGACGCTGGTGATGGCCGCGCCCTGCAGCGAGCTGAGCAGCACGCGCCGGAGCGCGTTGCCGAGCGTGATGCCGAAGCCGCGCTCCAGCGGCTCGGCCACGAACTTGCCGTACGTGTCGGTCAGGCTCTCCTGGTCGACGTGAAGGCCGCGCGGCTTGATCAGGTCGCGCCAGTTCTTCGCAATCAATGCCTCTGCCACTTTGTGATCTCCTTGCAACGTCGCCCTACTCCCCGCGGGATTGCGGGGCACCATTGGGTCGTCCGCTGCTGGGTCCTGCCGATTACTTCGAGTAAAGCTCGACGATCAGCTGCTCCTGGATGGGCATGGTGATGTCGTCGCGCGACGGGGTCGCCTTGACCGTGCCCTTGAAGCCGCCCTTGTCCAGGTCCAGCCAGGCCGGGACGCCGCGGCGGTCCACCGCCTCCAGCGCCTCGTTGATGCGCACCACCTTGCGGGACTTCTCCTTGACGGCGACCACGTCGCCGACCTTCACCTGGAAGCTGGGGATGTTGACCTTGCGCTCGTTCACCCGGAAGTGGCCGTGGCGCACCAGCTGGCGCGCCTCGGAGCGGGTGTCGGCGAAGCCCAGGCGGAAGACCACGTTGTCGAGGCGCTGCTCGAGGAACTGGAGCAGGTTCTCGCCGGTCTTGCCCTTGGCCGCGCTGCCGCGCGAGTAGTAGCCGCGGAACTGCGTCTCGAGCAGGCCGTAGAGGCGCTTGACCTTTTGCTTCTCGCGCAGCTGCACGCCGTACTCGGAGAACTTGGCGCGCCCCTGGCCGTGCTGGCCAGGCGGGTACGGACGGCGCTCGATGGCGCACTTGTCCGTGTAGCAGCGGTCGCCCTTCAGGTACATCTTGAGGTTTTCACGCCGGCAGATGCGGCACGACGATTCGGTATACCGAGCCATTCAGATGCTCCTCAAACGCGGCGGCGCTTCGGCGGCCGGCAGCCGTTGTGCGGGATGGGCGTGATGTCGCGGATGAGCGTGACCTTGAGGCCGGCGGCGGCCAGCGCGCGCAGCGCCGACTCCCGCCCCGCCCCGGGGCCCTTCACCAGCACGGAGACGTTCTTCAGGCCGTGCTCCATCGCCTTGGCGGCGGCGTCGCCCGCGGCCACCTGCGCGGCGAACGGCGTCGACTTGCGCGAGCCCTTGAAGCCGCGCGCACCGGCCGACGACCAGGAGAGCACGTTCCCCGAGACGTCGGTGATGGTGATGATGGTGTTGTTGAACGTGCTCTGGATGAAGACGATGCCCGTCTGCACGTTCTTCTTGGTCTTCTTCTTGCCCTTGCGCTCTGCGGCGGCGGCGGGCGTGGCGGCGGCGCCTGCTGCGGGCGTCGCGGGTGCGGTTGCTGGCTTTTGCTCTTCGGCCATGTGCGTGTGTCCTTACTTGGCGGGGGCCACGGGCCGCGCGCGGACGATGCCGCGCTTCGGACCCTTGCGGGTGCGGGCGTTGGTATGGGTGCGCTGGCCCCGGACCGGCAGGCCCTTGCGGTGGCGCAGGCCGCGGTAGCAGCCCAGGTCCATCAGGCGCTTGATGTTGAGGCTCACCTCGCGGCGCAGGTCGCCTTCCACCTTGAAGCCCTGCTCCAGCGTCTCGCGGATGCGGTGGACCTCGTCGTCGGTCAGGTCCTTGGTCCGCCTGGTGGGATCGAGCTGGGCGGCCGCGCAGATCTTCCTCGCGGTGGTGTTGCCGATGCCGTACAGGTACGTGAGCGAGATCTGGATCTGCTTCTCGCGGGGAAGGTCGACGCCTGCAATACGAGCCATCCGGAGCTCTCCTTAGCCTTGCCGCTGCTTGTGACGGGGGTTCGCGGCGCAGATCACGCGGACGACGCCCTTGCGGCGGATCACCTTGCACTTCACGCAGATCTTCTTTACCGAAGCACGGACCTTCACGGCTTCCTCCAGCCGGCGAAAACCACCCAAAAATCGCTTTCCTTCCGTCCCGCACCCCCAACCACGGCTCTCGCCATCGGGGCCAACCCGGAACCAAAGGAGCGCGGGTGTTTAACAGTGGCGGGGTGCGTTGTCAATAACCCCCGGGGGGGCGGCGAGCGAGTGAGTGAGGAGGCGTGGTGCGGTCGCATTCACCCTGCAGGCGGTCCCAAGGACGTGCCAAGCGCCGCAGCCGGGCAGCCAATCGGTGCGGTAGCGGCGGGTCCCCTTGCCGGCGGGTGGCTGCCGGCCACCTGCAGGGGTCCAGCTACTTGCGCTGGACCTCGACCCATTTGCACTGCTTGGGCCCCGTGAAAGCGGCGGCCCACACCTGCATGGAGGGCGAGAGCAGGCCAGGCCTCTCGTCGACCCAGACCTCGTCGGGCTGCAGCAGTGCCTGCGGGCCGTTCCCCAGGCAGGCGTCCTTGGGCTTGCCCCGCTTCGCGACCGCGTCGCCCAGCAGCACGGGCACGGTGCCGCCATTCTTCACCTCGACGCGGACGTTGCTCTTCACCTTCGCCGCCGAGGCGTGGAGTCCCGCGGGAGACGACTTCAGATCGGCGATCGCCACCAGCTCCGTCTTGAGCGTGCCCGAGTGAGGCCTCCCGGTGGCGTGGCCTCCCGCCAGCGTCCAGCTCACCTCCAGCTGCGTTCCCGGCTGCGTCTTGCCGGCATCCACCCAGATGGAAAGCAGCGAGTCCGGCTTCACCCACTGCCGGAACTCGCAGTCGGGCTTCGTGCCGCCGCTGCCGCTGCTCCAGGAGTTGTCCGAGGGACCGAAGTTCACCGGGCCCACGCCGCAGGCCTCCTCCCCTTCCGAAGACAGCAAGAAGAGGGCCTTGGCGGGCTGGTCCGGCCACTGGAAGAGGTAGAGGTGGCCGGCGGCCACCAGCGCTGCGAGCAGGGTCATGGGCGTGCCTTACGGTCGGGTGAGGACCCGGGGACCGTCCTCGGTGACGGCGATGGTGTGCTCCCAGTGGGAGGAGATCTTCCCGTCGCGGGTCACCACCGTCCAGCCGTCGGGGAGCGTCTCCACCTCGTGGGTGCCGAGGTTGATCATCGGTTCGATGGCCAGGACCATTCCCGGCCGCATGCGCGGGTTGGGCTGCCCGCGGGACCAGAGCGCGGGGCCGTAGTTGGGAACCTGTGGGTCTTCGTGCAGCTTCTTGCCGATGCCGTGGCCGACGTAGTCGCGGACGATGCCGTAGCCGAAGGGCGACACGTGCGCTTCGATGGCGGCGCCGATGTCGCTGATCCGGTTGCCAGACGTCATGGCGGCGATGCCCTTCTCCAGCGCGACCCGCGTCTCTTCGAGGAGGCGCCCTGCGTCGGGCGAGACCTTGCCCACCGCCACCGTGCGCGCCGAATCGCCGTAGTAGCCGTGCTTGATCACGCCGTAGTCGAGCTTGAGCAGGTCGCCCTCCACCAGCTTGCGGCGGGTGGGGATGCCGTGCACCACCTGCTCGTTGACCGAGATGCACACGTTCTTGGGGAAGCCGTACAGCCCCTTGAAGGCGCAGATGCCGCCGCGCCGCACCGTCTCGCGCTCGGCAATGGCGTCCAGCTCCTCCAGGGTCACGCCGGGAGCGGTGGCCTTCGCCAGCTCCTCCAGCACCTCGTAGACGATGAGCGAGGCCTCGCGCATGTAGGCGATCTCGTCGGGCGTCTTGATCTCGATTCCGCCTGGCATCAGCTCTTCAGCGCATCGAGAATGCGCTGCTCCACCTCGTCGACGGTACCCATTCCCTCCACCGCGCGCACCACGCCTCGGGTGGCGTAGTAAGAAGTGAGCAGCGCCGTCTTCGTGCGGTACTCCTCGAGCCGTTTCAGGATGCGGTCGGGCTGGTCGTCCGGCCGCACCACCAGCGCGGTACCATCGTTGTCACAGATGCCCGGCTTCCGCGGCGGCGTCTCCTGTCCGTAGGTCGTCTGGCACCTGGGGCACGTCTCCCTGCCCGACAAGCGATGCTGCAACTCGACGGTCGGCACTTGAAGGTCGATCACGTGATCGATCCGCTTTCCGCGGCGCTGCAACATCTCGTCCAGCGCCTTCGCCTGCGGCACGGTGCGCGGAAAGCCGTCGAGCAGGAACCCCTTCGCGGCCATCGGGCTGGCGAGCGCCTCGTCGACGATGCCGTTGACGATTTCGTCCGGCACCAGCTTGCCGGCGTCCATCAGCACCTTCGCCTGCTTGCCGAGAGTCGTCCCGTCCGCGACCGCTTTGCGCAGGATGTCGCCGGTCGAGAGCTGAGGGATGCCGAAACGCGCGGTCAGGCGCTTGGCCTGCGTGCCTTTTCCAGCTCCCGGCGGTCCCAGGAAGATCAGGTTCACGCGCGCCCCAAAACTCGAGTCATACCCGGCATGCCCCCAACCCTACAACAATCGCCCCTCCGGGCGCGCTAGGCGGCGGCGGGCGCTCCCATGCTGTCGCGGCGGCCGCGGATGCGCGGTCCGCGCGGCCCCGTGAACCCCTCGTAGTGGCGGGTAATGAGGTGGCTCTCGATCTGCTGCACCGTGTCCAGCGCCACTCCCACGACGATGAGCAGCGCGGTGCCGCCGAACTGGAAGGGCACGTTGTACTTGGTGATCAGCACGCTGGGCAGCACGCAGACCGCGGCGATGTAGATGGCGCCGCCAAACGTGATGCGCGAGAGCACGTGGTCGATGTAGTCGGCCGTCTTCTTGCCCGGGCGGATGCCCGGCACGTAGCCGCCGTACTTCTTGAGGTTGTCGGCCACGTCCACCGGGTTGAAGGTCACCGCCGTGTAGAAGTAGCAGAAGAAGATGATGCCGATGACGTAGAGCCCGTCGTAGATCCAGCCACCGCGGGTCATGGCGTCGGCCAGCGGCTTGAAGGCAGGGATCCAGGTGGCCAGCGTCGCCGGGAAGAGCAGGATGGAGCTGGCGAAGATGGGCGGGATGACGCCGCTCATGTTGACCTTGAGCGGCAGGTGCGTGGTCTGGCCGGAGAAGGTCTGCCTGCCGACGACGCGTTTTGCGTAATGGACGGGGATCTTCCTGTATGCCCGCTCCACGTAGACGATGACGCCGATGGTGAGCAGCATCACCGCGGTCAGGATGAGCAGATCCACGTCGGAGCCTTCGGCCTTGTCCTGGAAGGTGGTCCAGGTCTGCACCACCGCCTGCGGGATGCGGGCCACGATGCCGGCGAAGATGATCAGCGAGATGCCGTTGCCGATGCCGCGCTCGGTGATCTGCTCGCCCAGCCACATGATGAAGGCGGTGCCCGCGGTCAGCGTGATGACGGTGAGCAGGCGGAAGCTCCAGCCCTTGACGTCATCGGGGACCACGCTCTCGTTGCCGGCCTTCACCGATTCGAGATAGCGGGCGATGCCGAAGCCCTGGACGATGGAGAGGATGATGGTGCCGTAGCGGGTCCACTGGGTGATCTTGCGGCGGCCCATCTCGCCTTCCTTGGAGAGCTTCTCCAAAGTCGGCACCACCACGGTGAGCAGCTGCAAGATGATGCTGGCGCTGACGTACGGCATGATGCCGAGCGCGAAGATCGACAGCTGCTCCAGCGCGCCGCCGGTGAAGAGGTTGAAGAGGTTGAGGAAGCCGCCGGATGCCTCGATGGCCTTCTTCATCACCACCCGGTTCACGCCGGGCGCGGTGACGAACACGCCCACGCGGTAGACCGCGAGGCAGAACAGGGTGAAGAGCAGCCGCTTGCGCAGCTCGGCGATCTTGAAGAGGTTTCCGAAGGCGTTTGCGAAGGACACGACGGCTCCTTGTCAGGGCCAGCTTAACTCAGGCCTTGGCCTTGGCGGCCTTCTTTTCTACGGCCTTGCGCTGCTGCGGCGTGGTCTTGGGCGTGATGACGATCTGCTCCACCTTGCCGCCGGCCTTCTCGATCTTCTCGCGGGCGGAGGCGGAGAACTTGTGCGCCTTCACCGACACGGCCTTGGTCAGCTCGCCGTCGCCCAGGATCTTGAGGCCGTCCTTGCGCACCTTGACGGCGCCGGCCGCAACCAGCTTGTCGAGGTCCACTTCCGCCATGCCGAGCGACTCGAGATCGCCCACGTTGACCAGCGCGTACTCCACCCGGAACGGGTTGGTGAACCCGCGCTTGGGGACCCGCCGCTGGATGGGCATCTGCCCACCCTCGAAGCCGATGAAGTTCATGTTGCCGGTGCGGGCCTTCTGCCCCTTGCCGCCGCGGCCGGCGGTCTTGCCGGTGCCGCTGGCCTGGCCGCGCCCCACCCGCTTCTTCTCTTTCACTCCGCCACCGCGCGGCGGCGTCAACCTGGTCAGTTCGTTCATCTTCGATCTCTCCGCGGGTCTTCACCCGCTCGCTCGGCCCTCAGGCCTACACTGTTCAGGTGAAGCTTCTACGCCTTCGCTGTCTTGCCCGATGCGGCCTTCTGGGCCTTGGACATGGCGCGGCGGCCGAAAGGCTTGAAGGCGTCGGAGGTCTCGGACCACTCGATCAGGTAGGAGACCTTGTTGATCATGCCGCGGATGGCCGGCGTGTCCTGGAGGACGCGCTCGCGGCCCACGCGGGTGAGCCCCAGGCCCCGCAGCGTCTCGCGGTGCTTCTCGGTGTGTCCGCTCATGCCGCGGACCAGCTTGACCTTGAGCGACATCAGGAAAGCTCCTCGTTGGATGCTCCGGTCTTGGATCCCCGCCCGTCGCCGCGCAGCTCGGAGAGATCCTTGCCGCGCAGGCGCGCCGCCTCTTCGGCGCTGCGCAGCCTGCGCAGGCCGTCGAGGGCCGCCTTGACCACGTTGTGCGGGTTCCGCGACCCCTGCGACTTGGTCAGGATGTTGCGGATGCCCACCGCCTCCAGCACCGCGCGCACGCTGCCGCCCGCGATCACGCCGGTTCCTTCGCCGGCGGGCTTGAGCAGGACGCGCCCCGCGCCGAAGTGTCCCAGCACCTCGTGCGGGATGGTGTTGCCGGCGAGCGGCACCTTGAAGAGGTTCTTCTTCGCCTGCTCGCCGCCCTTGCGGATGGCCTCCGGCACTTCGTTGGCCTTGCCCAGGCCCGCGCCGACGTGCCCCTGGCCGTCGCCCACCACGACGAGCGCCGAGAAGGAGAAGCGCCGGCCGCCCTTGACCACCTTGGCCACGCGGTTGATGTGGACCACCCGGTCGTTCAGCTCGGGGAGATCGTTCGGATTGATCGGAGCAGCCATTAGAATTTCAAACCGCCTTCCCTGGCGCCGTCGGCGACCGCCGCGATCCGCCCGTGGTACATGAAGCCGTTCCGGTCGAACACCACCGCCTGAATCTTCGCTTCCTGGCACTTCTTGGCGACCAGCTTGCCGACTTCCTTGGCCTGGTCCTTCTTCTTGCCCTTGCCGTCTTTCAGCTCGGGCGACAGCGTGGAGGCGGCCGCCAGCGTCTTGCCGGTCACGTCGTCGATCACCTGCGCGTAGATGTGGTTCAGGCTGCGGTACACCGAGAGGCGGGGACGCTCCTGCGAGCCCTCCACCTTCTTGCGGATGTGCGCCTTGCGGCGCACCCGCAGCAGCTGCTTCTTCATGTTCGTCGAGGCGCTCATTTACGCGGCTCCCGTCTTGCCCTGCTTGCGGCGAATGACTTCCTCGGCGTACTTGATGCCCTTGCCCTTGTAGGGCTCGGGCGGGCGCAGCTTGCGCAGTTCCGCGGCGACCAGGCCGATCTGGTGCTTGTCGGCGCCCTTGACGGTGAGCCGGTTGCCCTTGGCGTCGTACTCCGCCGTCACGCCCTCCGGCAGCGGATAGACCACGGGGTGCGAGAAACCGAGGGCGAGGTGGATCTCCTTGCCCTTCAGCTCCGCCTTGTAGCCGACGCCGGTGATGTCCAGCGACCGCGCGAAGCCGGTGGTGACGCCGTGGACCATGTTGGCGACCAGCGTCCGCGTCAGGCCGTGCAGCTGGCGGGAGCGGCGCGAGTCGTTGGGCCGGTCGACGCGGACCTCGCCCTTGTCGACGGTGACCTTCATCTCGCGGTCCAGCTTCTGCGAGACCTTCCCCTTGGGGCCCTCGACGTTGACCAGGCCCGGCTGGGCGTTGACCTTCACCTTGTCCGGAATCTTGATGATGAGCTTGCCGATGCGAGACATGGTCGGCTCCTTACCAGACGGTGGCGATGAGCTCGCCGCCGAGGTGCTGCTTGCGCGCCTCGCGATCGACGAGAACGCCCTTGGAGGTGGAGAGGATGGCGATGCCCAGGCCGTTCATGACCTGTGGGATCTCGGTGTGCCGCACGTAGCGGCGCAGCCCCGGTTTCGACTGGCGCTTGATCTCGCTGATGGCCGGCCGCTTGCCCTCGTCGTACTTGAGGACCAGGTGCAGGGTTCCCTGGACGGCGTCCTGCTTGACGGAGACCTCGCGGATGAAGCCCTCCTCGCGCAGCACGTCGCAGATGCGCTGCTTGATCTTGCTGGTGGGGAGATCGAGCTCCTCGAGCCCCGCGCGCTGTGCGTTGCGGATCCGCGTCAACAGATCGGCAACCGGATCGGTCATGCTCATTTGCCACTACCTCCGCCGGCCGTACCCGTGGGCGCGCCGGCGCCGTTACCAACGTTGGACTACCAGGACGACTTGATCACTCCGGTGATCTCGCCCTTCAGGGCGCGATTGCGGAAACAGATGCGGCACATCTGGAACTTGTTGAGGAACGCGCGGCTGCGCCCGCACAGCTCGCAGCGCGAGTACGCGCGCACCTTGAACTTCGGCTTCTTCTGCAGGCGCTTGGCCTGCGCGATCTTGGAGAGCTTGGCCATTCTTATGACTCCATTGCGACGGTCCCGAGGAAGCCGAGAAGTTGGGGGGTCGAGGGGGGAGCGAGCTCCCCCCTTGTGGAGGCGCCGGAAGGCGCCGGATCGAAGAGCGTTCCGCCGGGGGACCCGGTTCCGCGCCGCCTCATCATGCCGTCCTGAAGGGCATGCCCATGTAGCGGAGCAGAGCGCGACCCTCTTCGTCGCTCCTCGCCGTGGTCACGATGGTGATGTTCATGCCCTTGATCTTCTCGATCCGGTCGTAGTTGATCTCGGGGAAGATGATCTGCTCCTTGATGCCGAGCGTGTAGTTGCCCTTCCCGTCGAACGACTTGCCCGACACGCCCTTGAAGTCGCGCACGCGGGGGAGCGCGATGTTCAGCAGCCGGTCGAGGAACTCGTACATCCGGTCCTTGCGCAGGGTGGCCATCACGCCGATGGGCTGGTTCTCGCGCAGCTTGAAGTTGGCGATGCTCTTGCGCGAGCGGGTGACGACGCCCTTCTGACCGGTGATGGCCATCATCTGCTCCTCGGCCTGCTCGATCAGCTTGTTGTTGGTGATGGCCTCGCCCAGGCCCATGTTCACCACCACCTTCTCGACCTTGGGCACCTGCATCACGTTCTTGTAGCCGAAGTCCTTCATCAGGGACGGGATGATCTGCTCCTTGTAGGCCGTCCCCAGCCGCGCTCCTTGCTCGCCGCGCGCCTGCGCCTTGCCCTGCGCGGCCTGGATGGTGGCCGGGGCCTTCTGCTCCCTGCCCCTCTTCTTCTTCTGCTGGCCACCCGTCTTGGCCTCGGCGTGCGCCTTGGCGTCCGTCACCGGCCCTTCGCCGTGGGCGTGCTTCTTCGGCTGCTTCTCTTCCGGCTTCTTCTTGTCGTCGGCCATGTTCAACCCTGATCGATCTGCGCGCCGCTGCGCTTGGCGATGCGCACGCGCTTGCCGTTCTCCAGCACCTTGGTCCCGATCCGGGTCGGCTTCTTCGACTCCGGATCGACGATCGCCAGGTTGGAGATGTGGATGCTGCCGTTCTTCTCCACGATGCCGCCCTCGGGCGCCGCCGGGTTGCGGCCGCGCTTGTAGTGGCGCTTGAACACCATCAGCTTCTCGACGATGGCGCGCTGCTTCTCGTGGTCGATCTCGAGGACCTTGCCCGTCTTGCCCTTCTCTTTCCCCGAGAGCACGAAGACTTCATCGCCTTTCTTGATGCGGATGCTTGCGCGGGCCATGTCTAGAGGACCTCCGGCGCGAGCGAGATGATCTTCATGAACTTCTTGGCGCGGAGCTCGCGAGCGACCGGCCCGAAGATGCGGGTGCCGATGGGCTCGCCCTCCTTGCTGACCATCACCGCGCTGTTGGTGTCGAACTTGATGTAGCTGCCGTCGGGCCGCTTCAGCTCGCGCTTGGTGCGCACGATCACCGCGCGGGCGACCTCGCCTTTCTTCACCTTGCTGTTGACCAGCGCCTCCTTGACGGAGACGACGATCACGTCGCCGATGGTGGCGTAGCGCTTCTTGGTGCCGCCGAGCACCTTGATGCAGGCCACCTTCTTGGCGCCCGAGTTGTCGGCCACATCGAGCACCGTGGTCGTCTGGATCATGGCTAGGCCTCCGCCTTCACCTGGGCGTCGGCTTCCGCCTTGACCAGGATTTCCGCCACCCGCCAGCGCTTGTCCTTGGAGAGCGGGCGCGTCTCGACGATGCGCACGCGGTCCCCGGTCTTCGCCGACTGGTTCTCGTCGTGGCACTTGTACTTCTTCTTCTCGGTCAGGTACTTGCCGTAGCGCCCGTGCTTCATGCGGCGCTCGACCTGCACCACCACCGTCTTGGTCATCTTCGCGGAGAGCACGGTGCCGATGCGGCTCTTCGGCTGCCCGCGCTGCGCCTGCGGCGCCTGATTGGTGTTCTCGGACATTGCTATTCCTTCTTCCCGGCAGGCGGGTTGGGCGTTGCGCCTTCAGCGCCGGGCGTCTTCGCCCTGCGCGCCGCCTTGCTCGTGCCCTGCTTCTGGGTGAGCAGTGTGAGGATGCGCGCCAGGTCGCGCTTGTTCTTGAGCACGTCGGAGGTGCTCTCCAGCGTGCCGGCGCGGCGGCGGATCTTGAGGTTGAAGAGGTTCTCGCGGAGCTCGCCCGCCTTGCGGTTCAGCTCCTCCACGGTCAAATCCCGAAGTTCGGCAGCCTTCATCTCAAGCTCCCAGCTCTGCCGAGCGGCTGATCATGCGGGTGTGCAGCGGCAGCTTGTGCGAGGCCAGGGCCATCGCCTCCTTGGCGATGGCCGGCGTCACGCCTTCCATCTCGTAGAGGATGCGGCCCATCTTCACCACCGCGTGCCACTCCTCCACGTTGCCCTTGCCGTGGCCCATGCGGGTCTCGGCGGGCTTCTTGGTGACCGGCTTGTCCGGGAAGACGCGGATCCAGACCTTGCCGCCGCGCTTGATGAAGCGGGTCATGGCGATACGGCCCGCCTCGATCTGGCGTGCCGTGAGCCTGCCCGACTCCATCACCTTGAGGCCGAAATCCCCGAAGGCGAGATCGCCGCCGCGGTAGGCCTTGCCCTTGTGGCGGCCCTTCTGCTGCTTGCGGAACTTGGTGCGTGCTGGCTGCATCATGGGAGAGCTCGTTGGAGAGTTGGAGAGTTCAAGGGTCGAAGGTCACTGCACCGGCGAGGGTGTCGCGCCGCCCGTCGTCACCCGGGCAGGACCGGTGCGCTGCGGGGTCTTCTTGGCTTCGGCGGCGGACTCCGGCAGCACCTCGCCGCGGAAGATCCACACCTTGCAGCCGATCTTGCCGTAGGTGGTCTTCGCCTCCGCGAAGCCGTAGTCGATGTCGGCGCGCAGCGTGTGCAGCGGCACGCGGCCCTCGCGGTACCACTCGTAGCGCGCCATCTCCGCGCCGCCCAGGCGGCCGGAGCAGGCCACGCGGATGCCCTTGGCGCCGAACTTCTGCGCCGTCTGGATGGCCTTCTTCATCGCGCGGCGGAAGGCGATGCGGCGCTCCAGCTGGGTGGTGATGTTCTCCGCCACCAGCTGCGCGTCGGTCTCCGCCTTGCGGACCTCGACGATGTTGAGGAAGACCTCGTTCTGNGTGAAGGCCTGCAGCTCCTTCTTGATGCTCTCGATGCCGGCGCCGCGCTTGCCGATGACGATGCCGGGACGCGCGGTGTGCACNTTGACCTTCACCTTGCTGGCGGCNCGCTCGATCTCGACCTTGCTGATGCCGGCCTGGCCNAGCTTCTTCTTCACGTACTCNCGNAGNCGGATGTCCTCGTGCAGCCACTTGGCGTAGTTCTTCTCCTCGTACCACTTGGAGTCCCACGACCGGATGACGCCGAGGCGGAAACCGATCGGATTGACTTTCTGGCCCATGCTAGCTCCGNCNCTNCGTTGTGTGCTGCGCCCTGCGGGCTCCGCCCGAAGCGCGCGAAGCGCGCTTCTTCCGTGCTGGCTTTGCGTCCGAGATCGTCAGCGAGATGTGGCTCGTCTTCTTCAGAATCTTGAATGCGCGGCCCATCGCGCGCGGCATGTAGCGCCGCAGCGAGGGGCCCTGGTCGACCATCAGCGACGTGACCCGGAGGCTGTCCACGTCCAGGTTGCCCTTGGCGGCCTGGTCGGCGTTGGCCACGGCGCTGCGCAAGAGCTTGGCCACCGGCTCGGCCGCGCGCTTCTCCACGAAGGCGAGCTGGGCCAGCGCCTGGTTGACGTTCTTGCCGCGGATCAAGTCGGCCACGACGCGCACCTTGCGCGGCGTGATGCGGAGATAACGAAGTTTCGCAGTCGATTCCATGTCGTCCTCTCCGTTACTTCGCCGCCGGAGCGGCAGGCGCGGGGGCGCCAGCGCCCGGAGCGCCGCCGGCGCCGGGTTTGACGGCCTTCTTGTCGCCGGTGTGGCCGTGGAAGGTGCGGGTGGGCGAGAACTCGCCCAGCTTGTGGCCCACCATGTTCTCGGTCACGAACACCGGGATGAACTTCCGCCCGTTGTGCACCGCGAAGGTGTGCCCCACCAGGTCGGGAAGGATGGTCGACCGGCGCGACCACGTCTTCACCACCTTCTTCTGGTTCTGCCGGTTCATGTCCTCCACCTTCTTGATCAGGTGGCGGTCGATGAAGGGGCCCTTCTTGATCGAACGTGCCATCTTTTTCCCTTTCCACGGGCGGAACCCCGGATGGGGCCCCTCTTAGGTCGGCGTGCCGACGCCCAGTTCAGCGAACTCCCTTGTCACGGCGCTTGATGATGAACTTGTCGGTGTGCTTGCGGACGCGAGTCTTGTAGCCCTTCGTCGGCTGACCCCACGGAGAGACCGGGTGCGGGTTGCCCTGGCCGCTCTTGCCCTCGCCGCCGCCGTGCGGGTGGTCGACGGGGTTCATGGCGAGGCCGCGCACGGTGGGCCGCCAGCCCTTCCAGCGGTTCCGGCCGGCCTTGCCGATGCGGACGATCTCATGCTCGGTGTTGCCCAGCTGGCCCACCGTGGCCTTGCACTCGAGCAGCACCTTGCGGACCTCGGTCGAGGGCATGCGGATCTGGGCGTACTTCCCTTCCTTGGCCATCAGCTGGCCGAAGGAGCCCGCCGAGCGGATCATCTGCGCGCCGTGGCCCTTCTTCAGCTCCACGTTGTGGATGACGGTGCCCAGCGGGATGGCGTGCAGCGGGAGTGAATTTCCCGGGCGGATGTCGACGGCCTCGCCGGAGTTGAGCATGTCGCCCACGTTCACGCCGACCGGCCAGAGGATGTACCGCTTCTCGCCGTCCGTGTAGTGGAGCAGCGCCAGCCGCGCCGAGCGGTTGGGGTCGTACTCGATGGCGGCCACCTTGGCGGCGACGCCGTCCTTGTCGCGCTTCCAGTCGATGATGCGGAGCCGCTGCTTGTGGCCGCCGCCGCGATGCCGCGTGGTCATGCGGCCGTAGACGTTGCGGCCGCCGGTGCTCTTGAGCGGCGCCGTGAGCGATCGCTCCGGCCAGTCCTTGGTGATCTCCGCGAAGTCCGGCGAGGTGGTGAGGCGCCGGCCTGGGCTGGTGGGCTTGTAGGTCTTGAGAGCCATGGCTTACTTCCCCTCGAAGAGGGAGATCGCGTCGCCTTCCTTGAGCGTCACGATGGCCTTCTTCCAGTTGGGCCGCTGCCCCTCGCTGCGGCCGATGCGGCGGAACTTGCCGCGCACGATGGCGGTCTTGACGCTGACCACCTTCACCTTGAAGAGCTGCTCGATGGCCTGCTTGACCTCGGTCTTGTTGGCCTTGATGTCGATCTCGAAGGCGAACTTGTTCTCGCGGTCGCGCATGCGGTCGAGCTTCTCGGTGTCGAGCGGGCGCTTGATGATCTCGAAGCGATTCATGCCAGCACCCCCGTCAGCGCCGCCGCCGCGTCCTTGGTGAGGAGCAGCGTGTGGTGGCGCAGGATGTCGTAGACGTTGGCGCCCTCGACGGGCAGGAACTTGTACTTCTTCGCGTTGCGCACGCTCTTGAAGAGGTTCTGGTTGTCCTTCATCCCCAGGACCAGCGCGCTCTCGATCCCGAGCTTCGCGAAGGCGCTCACGGCGTCCTTGGTCGAAGGCTTCGCCGGCAACCACGCGTCGACGACCACCAGCGCCTTGTCGGCGTTGCGCTTGCTGATGGCGGCGCGGATGGCCTTGAGGCGCACCTTCTTGGGCACGTGGTACTCGTGGTCGCGCATCTTCGGGGCCATCGCCTTGCCGCCGCCCACCCACTGGGAGGCGCGGATGGAGCCCTGGCGCGCGCGCCCGGTGCCCTTCTGCTTGAACGGCTTCTTGCCGCCGCCGGAGACCAGCGAGCGGTTCTTCACGCCCACGGTGCCGGCCCGCCGCGAGGCGAGCTGCGCTTTCACCACCTCGTAGAAGAGGTGCTCGGCTTCCGAGCCGAGGGGCGCGTTGACGATCTCGTCGGGAAGGTCGATGGTGCCGACCTTCTGCTTCTCGAGGTTGATGACGTCGATGGTCGCCATGGCTTAGCTCTTGATTTCCACGTCCACGCCCGCGCTCAGATCGAGCTTCATCAGGGCGTCGAGCGTCTGCTGGGTGGGCTCGAGGATGTCGAGGAGCCGCTTGTGGGTGCGGATCTCGAACTGCTCGCGCGACTTCTTGTCCACGTGCGGGGAGCGCAGCACGGTGAACTTGTTGATCCGCGTCGGCAGCGGGATGGGCCCCACTACCTTGGCGCCAGTGCGCTTCGCCGTCTCGACGATCTCGCCGGCCGACTGATCGAGCAGCTTGTAGTCGTACGCCTTCAGCCGGATCCGGATCTTCTGGGTCGCCATCAAAACCTCATCTCAAAGAGCACTGAAAGCCGGCGCGCCCGGTTTCCGCCGCGCGCGCCGGCCACTTCGATTCTTTACGCGATCACCTGCGTGACGACGCCGGCGCCGACGGTGCGCCCGCCCTCGCGGATGGCGAAGCGGACTTCCTTCTCCATGGCGATGGGCATCATCAGCTCCACTTCCATCTCGATGTTGTCGCCGGGCATCACCATCTCCACCCCGGTGGGCAGCTTGACCGTGCCGGTGACGTCGGTGGTGCGGAAGTAGAACTGGGGCTTGTACCCGTTGAGGAACGGGGTGTGGCGGCCGCCCTCGTCCTTGGTCAGCACGTAGACGTTGGCCTTGAACTTGGTGTGCGGCGTGACCGAGTTCGGCTTCGACAGCACCTGGCCGCGCTCGATGTCCTCGCGCTTCACGCCGCGGAGCAGGCAGCCCACGTTGTCGCCCGCCAGGCCCTCGTCGAGCAGCTTGCGGAACGACTCCACCCCGGTGCACACCGTCTTGGTGGTGGGGCGCAGGCCGACGATCTCCACTTCCTCGCCCACCTTGATCTTGCCGCGCTCGATGCGGCCGGTGGCCACGGTGCCGCGGCCGGCGATGGAGAAGACGTCCTCCACCGGCATCAGGAACGGCTTGTCGGTCTCGCGCACCGGCTCGGGGATGTAGCTGTCCATGGCGTCCATGAGCTTGAGGATGGCCTCCTTGCCCTGGGGTCCCTGATCGCCGGTAAGAGCTTTGTAAGCAGCCCCCCGGATGATCGGCGTCTCGTCGCCGGGAAATTTGTACTGCTTGAGCAGGTCGCGGATCTCCATCTCGACCAGGTCGAGCAGCTCCGGGTCGTCGACCAGGTCCACCTTGTTGAGGAAGACGACGATGCGCTGCACGTTGACCTGCGAGGCGAGGAGCACGTGCTCGCGGGTCTGCGGCATGGGGCCGTCGACGGCGCTGACCACCAGGATGGCGCCGTCCATCTGCGCCGCGCCGGTGATCATGTTCTTCACGTAGTCGGCATGGCCCGGGCAGTCCACGTGGGCGTAGTGCCGCTTCGCCGACTCGTACTCCACGTGCGAGGTCGCGATGGTGAGGATCTTGGTCGCGTCGCGGCGTCCCTGTGAGGCCGAAGCCTTGGCCACTTCGTCATAGGGGATGAACTTCGACCAGCCCTGGTCGGCCGACACCTTGGTGAGGGCGGCGGTCAAGGTGGTCTTGCCGTGGTCGACGTGGCCGATGGTCCCGACGTTGACGTGCGGCTTCTTTCGCTCGAACTTCTCCTTGGCCATGGGTCGTGCTCCTCGCTGGGGACTGCAGTGAAGTGCTTCCGTGCCGCTCGTTGTGGAGGGGGCGGGCTTTTACGCCAGTCCCCGGAAATTTGCAATCAGCGTCGCGCCAGGGTCTCCGCGATGTGCCCCGGCACGGGCGCATAGTGGTGGAACTGCATGGTGTAGATGGCGCGGCCCTCGGTCGCGGAACGCAGCGACGTCGAGTAGCCGAACATCTCCGCCAGGGGAACGTGTGCGCTGACCACCTGCATTCCCGCGCGCGGCTCCATGTGGAGGATCTTGCCGCGCCGGGCGGAGAGGTCGCCGATCACGTTGCCCATGAAGGACTCGGGCGTGATCACCTCCGTGGCCATGATGGGCTCGAGCAGGATGGCGCCCGCCTTCCCGGCCCCTTCCTTGAAACCCAACGAGCCGGCGATCTTGAAGGCCATCTCGTTGGAGTCCACCTCGTGGTAGCTGCCGTCGAAGAGCTCGACCTCCAGGTCGACCATGGGGTAGCCCGCCAGCACGCCCCCCTGCATGGCCTCCTCCACACCCTTCTCCACCGGGTGGATGTACTCCCTGGGGATGGTCCCGCCGACGATCTTGTTGACGAACTTGAAGCCGCCGCCGGGCGGAAGGGGCCGCAGCCGCAGCCAGACGTGGCCGTACTGGCCGCGACCGCCGCTCTGGCGGATGTACTTGCCCTCCGCCTCGACCTCCCTGGTGACGGTCTCGCGGTACGCCACCTGCGGCTTGCCGACGTTGGCGTCGACCTTGTACTCGCGCCGCATGCGGTCGACGATGATGTCGAGGTGCAGCTCGCCCATGCCGGAGATGACCGTCTGCCCGGTCTCCTCGTCGGTGCGCATGCGGAAGGACGGGTCCTCCTGCGCCAGGCGCTGCAGGGCGGTGATCATCTTCTCCGAGTCGGCCGTGCTCTTGGGCTCCACCGCGATGTGCATCACCGGCTGGGGGAACTCCATTTTTTCGAGGATGACGGGCTTGTTGGCGTCGCTGAGGGTGTCGCCGGTGGTGACGTTCTTCATCCCCACCACCGCGGCGATGTCGCCGGCGTAGATCTCCTCGATCTCCTCGCGCTTGTTGGCGTGCATCCGCAGCAGGCGCCCGACGCGCTCGCGCCGGTCCTTGGCGGAGTTGTAGACGGCGTCGCCGGTGTTCACGTGGCCCGAATAGACGCGGATGTAGGTGAGTTGGCCGACGAACGGGTCGGCCATGATCTTGAACGCCAGCGCGGCGAAGGGCGCCTTGTCTGAAGTCTCGCGCACGGCGTCCTCGCCCGTCTTGGGCAGCTTCCCGTGCACGGGCGGGATGTCGAGCGGGCTGGGCAGGTAGTCCACCACCGCGTCGAGGATCTTCTGCACGCCCTTGTTCTTGAAGGCGCTGCCGCAAATCACCGGGAAGCACTTGATCCCGACGGTGCCCTTGCGGATGGCGCGCTTGAGCAGATCGGTGGGGACGTCGCCCTTCTCCACGTAGGCGTGCAGCGCGTCGTCGTCGTACTCGGCGACTTCCTCGACCAGCTTGTGCCGGTACTCCTGGGCCTGCGCGCGCAGGTCGCCGGGGATCTCGAAGGCCACTACCTTCTCGCCTTTCTCTCCCTCGAAGCGCAGCGCCTGCATCTCCACCAGGTCGATGACGCCGGCGAACTTCTCCTCGGCGCCGATGGGCAGCTGGATGCAGACCGGCTTGGCGGCCAGGCGGTCGACAATGGTGCGGACCGACATGAAGAAGTCGGCGCCCACGCGATCCATCTTGTTGACGAAGCAGATGCGCGGGACCTTGTACTTGTCGGCCTGGTGCCAGACGGTCTCGCTCTGGGGCTCGACGCCGTTGACGCCGTCGAACACCGCGACCGCGCCGTCCAGCACGCGCAGCGAGCGCTCGACTTCGATGGTGAAGTCGACGTGCCCCGGCGTGTCGATGATGTTGATGCGATGGTCCCGCCAGTAGCAGGTCGTAGCGGCGGCGGTGATGGTGATGCCGCGCTCCTGCTCCTGCTCCATCCAGTCCATCACGGCGGTGCCTTCGTGGACCTCGCCGATCTTGTAGCTGACCCCCGTGTAGAACAGGATCCTCTCCGTCGTCGTGGTCTTGCCCGCATCGATGTGCGCCATGATGCCGATGTTGCGGCAGCGCTCGAGGGGGAAGGTGCGGGCCACGGCGGAAAACCTCAGTCAGTACGGGCGCTTGCGCGCCGGGGGTGGACGGGATGAAGGAGTGCCTGGGAAAGAACGAACTTCCTGAGCGGACGCGGGCTTTTACTCGCGCCGGGGCGCCGCGTCAAGTCCATGACCATGCTACTTTCGGGCCGTGAGCGAGACGGGGATGCGGTTCGACGCCGCACTGGAAAACGCGAGGAGGTTCTTCGTGGGCCAGGCCGACGTGCAGAAGGCCCTGCGCAAGCTCGCCCGCCTGCTCGACGAGGAGGGGATCCCTTACGCGATCGCCGGGGCGATGGCGCTCAACGCCTACGGATACCAGCGCGTGACGGTGGACGTGGACGTGCTGCTGACGCGGGCGGGTCTGGAGGCATTCCGGGCGAAAAATCTGGGGCGCGGCTACGTGGAAAAGTTCGCGGGCAGCCGTGGCCTGCGGGACGTGGAACACAGCGTGAACGTCGACGTCCTGCTTGCGGGCGAGTTTCCCGGCGACGGCAAGCCGAAGCCCGTCGCGTTTCCGGACCCGGCGGT